>ERZ1026776.1394-NODE-1394-length-13562-cov-8.135041_pt1 | contig 13562 bp, 10 predicted proteins | sample MGYA00380125_ERZ1026776 | MGnify/ENA primary metagenome ERZ1026776 (study PRJEB33269, sample SAMEA4719761) | human gut metagenome | biome: human-associated habitat; feature: organic feature; material: feces | place: Cameroon | collected 2013-10 ...
TATATGAATTTGTGAATAAACATTTACCTGTTTTAAAGGGAAAAAGGAAATCAATAATTATGAATTTCGGAATGGTAACAGGGGAATTGAATACGGAAGCTACGAAGCAGGTGATTCATTCCATCTTGAATGCAGGATGTGAGGCGAGTATCGTGATTGATCGTTCCTCATTCGAGATTTTATATCAGAATGATAAGGCAATCGAATTAATGGGAAATCGGGTTGGCATGATCTGCCATGAGGTGTTATGCACGAAGGAAACGCCGTGCATGGATTGCCCGATGCAGCACATCAAAGTGCAGGCGCCGTTGGTACGGGAGCATTACGAGGAGCTGCTCGATGGAATGGCAACCTGGCGGTACTCTGATATTGCATGGTTTGATGGTCGTGATGCGGTTCTTGCAACGCTTGTGGCGCTTGGAGATAATGAGCAGGCTGTCGTGCAGAACATGATGGAACAGGCTGTACAGCTTATGAATCATACACCGGATGAGATTGATAAGCTTACAGGTATCTCAAACCGGATTCGTTTTTATGACCAGACACAGGCTGCAATTCAGGATTTGTATAAGAATTATGCAATTGTATTAATGGATATCGAACGATTCAAGAATATCAACGATATTTATGGAATTGCAGAAGGCGACCGGGTCTTGAAGTATATTGCAAGAGTTCTGCAAGAGATGTATGGTAAACAGAATAATTATGCAAGACTGCATTCGGATATGTTTGTATTTTATATGAGTTACGATAAGAAGGGCGAGATTATCAAGGAGATCGAGAAACTCCGAAAGAGAATCAGTGCCAATCCGTTTAATTATGATATCGTGACGAAGTTTGGTATTTATCTGGTGGATGACAAAAGTACACCGGTTAATCTGATGTGCGACCGTGCGATGATGGCAGAGCGGACAGTGAAGGGCAATATCATGAAGTTCTGTGCGTTTTATGATGAGCATTATCGTGAGGAGATGCTGCGGGCAGGACAGATTGAACAGGATATGGAGAAAGCGTTGACAGAGCATCAGTATCAGATGTACCTGCAGCCAAAATACCGGTTGAAAGATAACAGTTTGTGTGGTGCCGAGGTATTGTGTAGATGGCAGCATCCGGAGAAAGGCCTGATTCCGCCAAATGATTTTATTCCGCTATTTGAGAAGAATGGATTTATTCTGAAGCTGGATGAGTACATGTGGGAGGAGGCCTGCAAGAACATTCGACGCTGGCTGGATCAGGGACATGCAGTTGTTCCAATCTCGGTGAATATATCACGTTATCATATACAACACAATAATCTGGAAGAAGCATTGATGAGCCTGATTCAGAAGTATGATCTGACACCGGAAATGTTGAACCTTGAGATTACAGAGTCGTTGTTCCTGGATAAACCGGAGGAGTTAAACCGTGTGTTAGAGCGTCTGCAGAAGCTTGGGTTTAAGCTTGAAGTGGATGATTTCGGCTCTGGATTCTCGTCTTTGAATCTGATTCGGAATATCTCGGTTGATACGATCAAGATTGACAAGGAATTTCTGGACAGTGAGATTGCTTCGGAGAAAGGAAAAATCGTGGTAAACCATACAATAGGTATGGCAAAGGATCTGCATTTGCAGGTAATTGCAGAGGGTGTGGAGACAAAAGCACATGTAGATTTTCTGAAGAGTTCAAACTGCGATGTGGCACAGGGATTTTATTTTGCGAAGCCGATGCCGGTACCGGAATTTGAGCGAATTGCCTTTTAAAATGAACCTTACATACATGTGTGCAAGGAAAAGCAATAAATCATGAATATACGCTTGACATACACTATAAGGCTGTTGTATATTTCATTGTGAGAAAGCCACTTAGCCGATATGCAAGTGAAGTTATAAAATGTAAATAAAGGAGATTAATAGTATGTTAGAAAAGTTAAAGGAAATTATTGCAGACCAGCTTAGCGTTGATGAGAGCGAGATCGAACTCTCAACATCTTTCAAGGATGACCTTGGAGCAGATTCTTTGGATCTTTATGAGCTTGTTATGGCTTTGGAAGAGGAGTATGGTTGTGAAATCCCTGCAGATGATGTAGCAGCTATGGCAACTGTAGAGGATGTTGTTAATTACCTTAAGAACAACGGTATTGAAGAGTAATCGAAAATCTGAACCGGATTTCTAATATATAGAACATCGTTTCTACATAAAAAGAAGCACTGCCTGAATGGCAGTGCTTCTTTTTATATAAAGTGTATCTCAGGATAGATCATCACTATGCCCGGTGATTTATCTGAAAAAAATAACAGTGACAGCATATTGTGCAGTCACTGTTATCATTATTTATGAAAGTTTCTGTATGTCAATCATGAGAGATTAACCAAGAACAACTTCAACCTTATGTGCCTTACCATCGCCGGCAACAGGAATTACATTTCCATTGACAGCCTTGCCATCTACAGTCATGCTCTTAACACCCTTGCATACGTGATCTGGGTTCTTAACTTCAATCTCATATGTGTCGCCACGGAACTGGCGTGTTGCTTTCATGCCATCCCAAGCAGAAGGGATAGAAGGATCAATCTTCAATCCGTCGAAGTCAGGCTGTACACCAAGGATGTACTGGGAAATAGCTACCATGTTCCAAGCAGCAGTACCTGTCAGCCATGAGTTCTTTCCCTGACCGAAGTTCTTGCCTGTCTGACCGATATCAGAACCGGCATCCTTACCACCGATCATCTGTCCATATACATATGGCTCTGTCTTGTGGATATCAGATGTCTCTTCTGTGAATGCAGGAGCGATCTCTGAGTAATACTTAAATGCCTGATCACCCTGGCCTGCGTAAGCTGCAGCACAGATGATCCATGCATTGTTATGTGTGAAGATACCGGCGTTTTCCTTGTATCCGCCCGGGTATGTAGAGATCTCACCATACTGGATGTAATACTTTGTATAAGCCGGGTTGTTTAGTACAAGACCATGCTTTGTATTCAATCTCTCATCGATTGCTGCAAGTGTCTTCATATCACAGCCCTGATCCTTACCAATCTCAGACATGATTGCGAAGCCCTGTGGCTCGATGAAGATCTTACCTTCTTCACATTCCTTAGAACCCATCTTCTCGCCGTTTGCATCATAAGCACGAAGGAACCAGTCACCGTCCCAAGCGGATTCCATAACGTTTGCTTTCATCTTATCGATTTCAGCCTGAGCAGCCGCAGCTTCGTCATCCTTGCCAAGGTGCTTCAGGATAGATACATAGTTAGGACCTGCATATGTGAAGAGTGTAGCAACCATAACAGATTCAGCAACCTTAGAGTAACCGCCTTCTGCAGCGAACTTAGGGTTTGTATATGTCTGGAAGCTCTCACCCGGTGTGTCAGAGTAGCATGACAGGTTGATACAGTCATTCCAGTCTGCACGCATTGCAAGCGGAAGTCCGTGAGGTCCAAGGTTATTTACAATCTTGTAGAAGGAAACCTTCAAGTGATCAAGCATTGGCTTTGCCTTAGACTCATCATTATCATAAGGAACCATCTCATCGAGGATACCCCAGTCGCCTGTCTCCTTGATGTAAGCGGAAACAGAAAGGATCATCCACAATGGATCATCGGAGAAGTCACCACCGATATCGGAGTTACCCTTCTTGGTCAGTGGCTGATACTGATGGTAGCAGCCGCCATCTTCAAGCTGAGTAGAAGCGATATCAATAATTCTCTCTCTTGCACGGTCCGGAATCTGGTGAACGAAACCGAGGATATCCTGGTTTGAATCACGGAATCCCATTCCACGACCGATACCTGACTCGAAATAAGAAGCAGAACGTGACAGGTTAAATGTAACCATACACTGATACTGATTCCAGATATTAACCATACGGTTAACCTTGTCATCCGGTGTATCAACACTCAGGATTCCAAGGAGATTATCCCATGTGCGTTTAAGCTCTGCAAGACCGGCAGCAACCTTCTCAGGTGTGTTGTACTTGTCCATCATAGCGAGAGCCTTTACCTTATTAATCGTCTTGCCATCTGCTTCGAACTTCTCATCAACAGGCATCTCAACGTAGCCAAGGATGAAGATGAGTGTCTTAGACTCGCCCGGAGCAAGTGTGATCTTCTTGTAGTGAGAGGCGATTGGTGACCAGCCATCTGCGAAAGAGTTGTTTGCCACACCAGCTTCTACTGCCTGTGGATTGTGGAATCCGTTATAAAGACCGATAAATGCATCACGGTCTGTATCATAACCATCAATTGTATCATTGACAGTATAGAAGGCATAATGATCACGTCTGTCTCTGTACTCTGTCTTGTGGTAGATGGTAGAATCCTTTACCTCTACACGACCGGTACTGAAGTTTCTCTGGAAGTTTGTGCAGTCGTCCTGCGCATCCCACAGACACCACTCGGCAAATGAGAAGAATGAGAATGTCTTTTCCTTGTCACTTTCGTTTGTAAGAACTACCTGCTGAACTTCACCGTCGTAATTCTGCGGAACAAAGAAAGTAACCTCTGCCTTTAAATCATTCTTCTTACCGGTGATGACCGTATATCCCATACCATGACGGCACTCGTAAGAGTCAAGCTCTGTCTTTACCGGAGACCAGCCCGGATTCCAGATTGTACCGTTCTCATTAATATAGAAGTAACGTCCACCCATATCGATAGGTACATTGTTATAACGATAACGAGTGATTCTTCTAAGACGAGCGTCTTTGTAGAAAGAGTATCCTCCTGCAGTGTTAGAAATCAAAGAGAAGAATCCCTGTGTGCCTAAGTAATTGATCCATGGATATGGAGTTCTAGGCGTCGTAATGACGTATTCACGATTTGCGTCATCGAAGTAACCAAATTTCATGTAAAATACCTTCCTTTCATAAAACACTGCCTTCATTATATAATAAAATTGCCCAAAGCACAACAAAAATTCTTGGTTTGCGACAACAAATTATACAAAAAACGAAGTGTATTATATAAGGAAGAACTATTTCTTCAAGAGCAGTGCATACGACAGAAGATGTAGTAATTTCTCTTGGTTCTCAACCGATTCTTTTGTAAATAATTCATATGCCTGTAACGGGAGATTGCTGCGGTCATCCATAATAAGCGTATAAGGAAAATCCGGATGGACTGTGTATTCATCCAGTTTTTCAACAAGTAATGTAATTGGAATGTGCAGAGCAGTACATATTTTGTAGAGGGATTCAATGGTCGGATTCTTCTCGCCCCGTTCCATCTGACCAATATAGGTTGGATGGAGGCCGGATAATTCAGCCAGTTTTTCCTGACTCATGTGCTGATGTTTCCTGTACATACGAATTCTCTGCCCCAAAACTTCACAAATATTAGTCAATATTGCTCACCTCGTAGTATGAAAAAGATAAAACTTAAAAATTAGTATATCAATTTTGACGAAAAACATGCCGTTTTTGCATAAACGGTTGTAAATGTTTAATTTCTATACTATAGTATCTAATTGCCTGAATGAACAGACTGTTGACTGTGAAAAGCAAAAAAAGTATACTATAGTCGGCTGAGCGCCTATTTTGCTGAAGAAGAGAGAAGAGAATCACAGATAGGGAGAAGGGGATTTCCTTGGAATATATCGATATTCACAACCACACACTGTTCGGAGTGGATGATGGTCCAAATCACATACAGGAATCTTTAGACATGCTGAGGGAAGCTGATTTGCAGGGAATCCGTGAGATAATCCTCACACCGCATTACCGACATGGGATGTTTCGGTACGAGCTTGACGAGATTGAGCGGAATTTTGCAGAGCTTTTAAAGCAGGTGGAAGAAAATCAAATAAATGTCCGTCTGTATCTGGGATGCGAGTATCACGTTGACAGTGATATTTTTGAGCATATACAGGAAGGAAGAGTCCATACACTCGCAGACACGGAGTATGGACTGACCGAGTATAGTCACAGTTCTAACTATACAGATATGAAGCGATATACACACGATTTGATTGCGGCAGGATATCAGCCGGTGATCGCACATATCGAACGATATGAGTGTATTGCGAAGAAACCGCAGTTTGCAGGAGAACTCTCAGACATGGGAGCACTGATCCAGATCAATGCGGACAGTACGCTTGGAATTGATGGAAAATATCAGGAGAAAGTATGCAAGAAACTCTTGAAGCTCGGAATAGCGGATATTATTGCAAGTGATGCACATGGGATGAAAGAACGAGTGAATCATATGGACCGTTGTTATCAGTATGTGAGCAGAAAATTCGGCGAGCGCTATGCCACAAACCTTTTTTATAAGAATCCGAAACGAATTACAGATATTGGGAGATAACAGACTATGCAGGAAAAACACAAGAAGAAAATGAAATTGATTTGCTGGAGCTATTTTATGTACTGCTTGGCAAATGGAAGACTATCGTTCTGTCGCTTGTATTGACGGGATTATGCGGATATCTGATCAGTGCTTTTCTGATTACGCCGCAGTATGAATCGACATCGGTATTGTATGTGCTTTCGAAGAGTACGTCCATTACAAGTCTGGCGGAAAAGAAGGTGTCTACGGACAATCCGACGAATACACGATTGTTGAAGATAACGGTACGTGATCCGAATCCACAGATGGCGAAAGCGATTGCAGATGAGCTTGCGGATGTATCAAAATCATTTATACTGAGTAAGTAATCTGGTGGTATGGATATGAAGGTATTGTTTATCTGTGACACACTTGCAAGCGGTGGAGCTCAAAAACTGTTAACCGATTTGTTGGAAGTGGTGTATAAGAAAATTGAATGTACAGTTTTGTCTTTATCAGACAAAGATGATAAATACAGTAAAAATATCAACTCATTGGGAATCAAAGTAATTTCTATTTCACAGGAGATAAATACCATTGGTATTCTAAAGCGTATAAAGGAAATTATTCTGGCTGAAAATTATGATTTGATTCATGCTAATCTAGTCCATTCTATATATTATAGTGCTATTGTGAATATTATCTACAGGAAGAAAATTCCACCATTGGTTTTAACAGAGCATAGTACGGATGATAAAAGGAGACATTGGGCGATTTTTAAGCCAATTGAAAAAATTGTATATTCACAATATAAGAAAGTAATTTCCATAAGCAATCAAACTCAAAATAATTTGATATCGTGGCTTCGACCAAGAGATGTAGGTAAATTTAAAGTTATTATAAATAATGGGATTAATTTGGACAAATTTTATAATGCCAAAGGGTATTCTAGAACAAATAAAGATTTCGATTATCAACAGGATGATTTCGTAATGTGCTTAGTCGGATCTTTTACCCCTCAAAAAAATCATAGTACAATCATAGAGGTAATTAAAAAATTGCCCCCTATTTATAAATGTTGTATTGCCAATATAAGTTTATTATTGGTTGTTAAAGTGGGCGTTAATGGCTATATGATTGCATATATAGCTGGCATATTTGTTGCAAACGTAAAAACAAATGGAAGCCAATTAACCTTCATTTTTATAATGCCCTTGAGCCTATTTAATCTAACGACTAAAACCATAAAATAGCCAATCAAAGTAGCAAAAGCAGCTCTTGTTGCTCCCAAAAAAGGAATAAGTGCAAAATTTAAAATGGTGTTAATTCCAGCGCCTATTAAAGTTACTTGATGTGTTTGCTATGGTAGAGCTATTACAGAATGCAAATTTACCAGAAAAGAAATGGTCTGCGTAAAAACACTTTACAATTATGCTGATGCTGACCTGATTGGAAGACAAGAATCAATATCATCACGATAGTTTTCTGGAAATCCAAGCAAATTCGTGCAAGGGAAAACAAAAGAGAACTTGGTAGAAGTATTAAAGAACGCCCTTCATATATAAATAATCGTGAGGAAATCGACCATTGGAAATGTGCCCTTGTCTTAGGTGCAAAGACGATAAGGCTCTGTTAAGGAGTCTTGAAAATTAATAATTGCAAAGATGCTTACATTATTTGCAGAAGCACCAATAATATTCATGGGATATTCTATGACTGATGAGGATGTAAGAAGTATTATAGAGGATTTTTTAGGCTGTTTATCAGAAAATCAGTTAAAAGATATTTGAAAGCATTTTGTATTTATTAGTTATAAAAAGGATGAGCAAGATCTAATAGAGATATCGGATTACGAATACAAGCAGAAAGACATTCTCTGAGATTGCACTTAGACTTGGAGGTGTGGTATGACGAAGGATAAAGATAACCTAGAAGAAATACATAACGCGAGTGTATAATGAAGTCATTATAAAGACTGTACGAAAGTGCAGTCTTTTTTCATGCTCTTATCTTTGAAGAAAGGAAGATTTTGAATATGAAGGAGAAAACCATACAGCTACAAAACAAAACAATCCTAATCACCGGTGCCGCAGGTTTCATCGGTTCTAACTTAGTCTTGGAACTCGTGAGAACACAGTCGCCAATACATATCGTTGGCATTGACAATATGAACGATTACTATGATGTTTCTATCAAAGAATATCGTTTGAAGCAAATTGAATCGTGTTTTAAGGAACACCCGGAATCCACATGGACATTTATCAAAGGATCGATTGCAGACAAGACAGTTGTTGAGTCTGCATTTTTTAATTTCAAGCCAGATATCGTAGTGAATCTGGCGGCGCAGGCAGGGGTTCGGTATTCAATCACGAATCCCGACGCATATATAGAATCCAATCTGATCGGATTCTATAACATTCTGGAAGCTTGCAGACACAGTTATGATCAGAAAGACAGTGATTATGAAGGTGTGAAGCATCTGATTTATGCATCTTCGTCTTCGGTATATGGTTCGAATAAGAAGGTGCCGTACTCGACGGAGGATAAGGTGGATAATCCGGTATCGCTCTATGCAGCGACCAAGAAATCAAATGAGCTGATGGCGCATGCGTATAGTAAGCTGTATAACATTCCATCGACGGGCCTTCGTTTCTTCACCGTGTATGGCCCGGCAGGAAGACCGGATATGGCGTATTTTGGATTTACAAATAAGCTTTTGAAGGGTGAGACGATCCAGATATTCAACTATGGAAATTGCAAACGTGATTTCACTTATGTGGATGATATCGTCGAAGGTGTGAAGCGTGTGATGATGGCTCCGCCGGAGAAGAAGGTTGGGGAAGATGGTCTTCCGGTTCCGCCGTATGCAGTGTATAACATCGGAAATAATCATCCGGAGAATTTGCTTGATTTTGTAGATATTCTGCAGCAGGAGCTGCTTCGTGCAGGTGTGCTTCCGGAAGATTATGATTTTGAGGCACATAAGAAGCTGGTGCCGATGCAGCCGGGAGATGTGCCGGTGACATATGCGGATACAAGCGCATTGGAACGTGATTTTGGATTTAAGCCGAGTACAAGCTTAAGGGATGGTCTGCGGAAGTTTGCAGAATGGTATAAGGAATTTTATAAGATTTAACATATGAGGGAGAGTGACACATTATGAAAATCGCAGTAGCGGGAACAGGATACGTGGGGTTATCGATTGCCACATTGTTATCACAGCATCATGAGGTGATGGCAGTTGATATTGTCCCGGAGAAAGTAGAGAAAATCAATAACCGGATCAGTCCGATTCAGGATGAGTATATCGAGAAATATTTATCCGAGAAGAAACTGAATCTGACGGCAACATTGGATGCACAAGCCGCTTATACGGGTGCGGATTTTGTTGTGATTGCAGCACCGACAAATTATGACAGCCAGAAGAATTTCTTCGATACATCTGCGGTGGAGGCGGTTATTGAATTGGTGATGGAGTATAATCCATCTGCGATTATGGTTATCAAGTCTACGGTTCCGGTTGGGTATACAAAGTCGGTTCGGGAGAAATTCCGCTGCGACAACATCATTTTCAGTCCGGAATTTTTGCGGGAATCGAAAGCGTTGTATGATAACCTGTACCCAAGCAGGATTATCGTCGGGACGGATATGGATGATGAGAGATTGGTTGCGGCGGCGAATACATTTGCGGAGCTTCTGCAGGAAGGCGCAATCAAGGAGAATATTGACACACTGATCATGGGATATACGGAAGCGGAGGCGGTGAAGCTTTTCGCGAATACATATCTGGCACTCCGGGTGTCATACTTCAATGAGCTGGACACTTATGCGGAGATGAAAGGGCTGGATACGCAGCAGATCATAGATGGAGTGTGTCTGGATCCGAGAATTGGTACACATTACAATAACCCAAGTTTTGGGTATGGCGGATATTGTCTGCCGAAAGATACGAAACAGCTTCTGGCGAATTATGCGGATGTGCTGGAGAATCTGATTGAGGCGATTGTGGAGTCGAACCGGACGCGGAAGGATTTCACTGCGGATCGGGTGCTCGAGATTGCGGGGGCGTATGGTGCAAGTGCGGAGTATGATGCGTCGAAGGAGAAGCCGGTTGTCATGGGTGTCTACCGGTTGACGATGAAGAGCAATTCGGATAATTTCCGGCAGAGTTCGATTCAGGGCGTGATGAAGCGAATCAAGGCGAAGGGGGCAACGGTGATCGTGTATGAGCCGACTTTGGAGGACGGAAGTACATTCTTCGGGAGCCGGGTTGTGAATGATCTTGATGAGTTCAAGGCAACATCGCAGGCGATCATTGCGAACCGGTATGACGCGTGTCTGGATGATGTGGTGGATAAGGTGTATACGAGAGATGTTTTTAGGAGAGATTAGGGTGTTGGACCGTCGGGAGCCGGAGGGCTTTCGGCGGTTTTTTGCGTTTAAGTCCTAAGAAATCGAACAAATATTCGATTTTTGATTGAATAAACATGGGATATATGGTATTCTGAATATGCGTGGAAACATGCATTGGAGTGCCCATGACAGGGTGGCAGCCTCCCGAACTTATACCAGAAAACTGGATTACATAGGAAGGGAGGTGCGTTATTATGACGGCTTTCGAAATTATTTCGGTAATTATAGGTATTTTGAGCTTGCTTATTGCCTTTGGAAGTTTAGTTGTAGTGTTTCTTGCTTTTCTCGATAAGAGAAACAAGAAGAAATAAAAATGCCTCACCTGTCTGATCCACAGGTGAGGCGATGTCCGTAAGGACAAAACCAACTCTCGGGAGCATCCACTTTGGAGTGGGTACTCTTCTTAACTCATAATATAACACGAATACTTAGATTATTCAAGTTTCTAGAAATATAATAGAGTACTTGAAAAATACGTTGATTTGTGTAGAATATTAGATATAGGTCATGTATGGGAGTATGACTTATAGGGGCATGGGGAATTCTATATGTCTATCTTTCTTTGTTTTTAGAGTTTAGAAGAATTTTCCCTTTAATTAGAGTGTTTTGATAGTGAAAATTAAAAATAATGTATATGGAGAAAATGAAAGTATGGAGAAAGTAACAGAAAAAGATAAAGTGGAACAATTGTATAAAATATATGGATTTGAGAAAACAGAAGAAACGGATGAGTTTATTGTGTTTACCTATAGCAATGGATATTTTCATAATGTGGAGATTGTTAGATTTGATGATAAAAAATCTGTGGAAAACATAAAGCTGGATTATGAGGATATTGGCTATTCAGTCAGAATTATAGATTATATTTCATGTGAGCAAACGCAGCATTTACTATTTAATGGTTTTTTTTCGGTGGAAAATATACATAAAAGACTTCTTGGAGACTACGGTAATTTCTGTGAATTGCAGTCAAGAAAATTATTTGATGAACAATATGAATATGTTCAGCCTACCTTTACATGGAATAATTCAACAGGAGAGGGGAAGCTGTCGAGTAATATATTAGAGCAATTACGAAAAGAAGGACCGCAGTTAATTATATTGGAGGCGGCAGCAGGTTATGGTAAAACATGTACTTCGTATGAAATTGTCAAGGAAATTGCTGATCAGGACACAGCTTATGCTCCGATATTTACGGAATTGTCCAAAAATAGAAAAGCAGCTTTGTTTCGTTATGTTTTGTTGGATGAGATAGATAGGAAATTTACTACATTATCATCGGATTTAGTTATATCTGAAATACAAAATGGAAACGTACCATTGATTATAGATGGATTTGATGAATTGATTTCTAGATCTAATAAAGATATGGGATATGATGATATTGCTGATGATGAATCTAAAACAATGTTGGATACAATAGCAGAGCTTTATCAGGAAGGATGTTCTACAAAAATTGTTTTGACTTCAAGAAAAAGTGCTATTTTTACGGGAGATATATTTGAAGAATGGGCGAATAAGCATTTGCCTTTTTGCAATATAACCAGAGTTTCTATAGAGGAACCAACAATAAAGGATTGGATTGGATATGAAAAAGCAAATTACTTGGAGAAACAAAGAATTCCCTTTTCAAGTATCGTTAATCCTATTTTGTTGGCGTTTATGCGGGGAATGGATGAAGATAAATTTAAATCAATATGCAGCAATGTTGAACAAGTTATCAAATATTATTTTGACTCCTTGCTCGAAAGAGAACGGGAGAGACAGGCGTTGCAATTAAGTGTGGAAGAACAATATGAAATAATGGAAAAACTTGCATATAGCTTTGTGGATTTTGATATTTTTTCAGAGGAATTGTCGTTCATTAGAGATTTATTCATGGATATTATTCATGAGAATTTTAAAATTTACAGAGAGCGATACATTTCGATTGAAGAAAGACCAACAGAAGAAGAGTTTGCAACGAAGCTTGCAGGACATGCATTATTAAATAGAATATCTCCAAGAAAAAATGAGATAGGATTTATTAATGATTTCATTTTTGGAATTTTTATTGGGGATAATATAATGAAAAATCAATCAATTCTTGAAAAAATGGATGGGAAATACGTTGAGATTGCGTGTACAGCTTATGCGAGCCGTTCAGAAGATAAGAGGGACACTCTTTTAAATATTGTGATGCCGTATATTACCCGTTTAAACTATGAACAACAATTAGAAATAGAACTTAAATTGGCAAACACCATAAAAAGAGATTATAAACAACATTATTTTTCAAATAGAATATTTAATCCAGATATGTTTTTTGATGGAAGCTTTAAATTTCAAAATTGTACGTTTCGAAATTGCACTTTTAAGGAATGTATTATAATGACGAGTGCGTTTGATAATTGTCAGTTTTATGATTGCAAATTTTATGATGTGATGGTTGATCGGGATACAATAGAAAACTGTCATTTATTATTTGCAAGTTGTAGTGGACATGAGGAATTTGCGCAACTGGCATCTTATGTGGATGAGATAAGCTATGAGGAAGATGATTATGAAAAAACGGTGTTAAGCAGATATTGGGGAAAAGGAGAAAGATATTCTAAGGGAAAATTGCCAGAAATGTTATTATTAAATACGCACAGTAACAAAGAACGAACAGGCATTGTAAATGCGTTAGAAAACTTGAAGCGAAAAGAACTAATCTTTAAAGAGGGGCATTATTGGTATTTAAATAAAGATAAAATTAATGAAATTAAAGAGAAATTGGGGATGCAATAATGGAAGAAACTACATATGGAAGATTGGAAAAAGATATTGATGGAATATTAGTATCGGCAATAAAACCTTTAGAATACGAAATAAGAGGCTATTTAGATACTGTCTCTTATACACATCTGACGCTGCCGACGAGCG
>ERZ1026776.1400-NODE-1400-length-13531-cov-63.286213_pt1 | contig 13531 bp, 12 predicted proteins | sample MGYA00380125_ERZ1026776 | MGnify/ENA primary metagenome ERZ1026776 (study PRJEB33269, sample SAMEA4719761) | human gut metagenome | biome: human-associated habitat; feature: organic feature; material: feces | place: Cameroon | collected 2013-10 ...
CAATAAAGAGAATAGGAATTATGGCAATGGTTGAGAAACCAAAGCAAAATATTACCAACCACATATCAATTTTCGACTTGAATACCATAGTTCTTACTTTTTTAAACAGTGCTACAAACATAAAAGCTATTACTTTCTTAAATTTTCCAAAATATTTTTATTCATAATAAGTTTCAATTGATTATCCGAAAGAACCTTCATCTTTTCTCCACCTATCTGGCGATATGCATCAATTACCTCTTGAATAGCACCTTCATACTCTTTAATAGGCATTGAAATTGTTTCATCGTCACATTTCATTATCCAAATATCAAAATTGGTATCTTTAGAGATATCTAAATTTGTATAACCAGAAACCTTTGTACTAGTTACAGCAGCAACTTTGTAGGCAACAGTAGCTAAAGCTGCCATATTTACAGATGCTATTGCAGTATATGCAACAGCACCATAGGATATAACAGCAACTGCAAAATAAAAAATAGAAATCACAGCACCTACCAAAAAAGGGAAATTATCTACTTCCTCCTCAGGCACACCCAAATCAACCAAAATTTCTTTTCGTTGTTCTACAGTAAGAACATCATAGTGCTCAGAATTAGTTTTTTGTAAAAAACCACGATCATTCATCAAAAGAAGGTATTTTTTAATATCTCGTTCTTTTATTGCATGAGTAACGTCTTCATCTGCAAGAGCTAAAGTAACTCGTTCTAACTCTTGGTCAATCTGAAGATTACTTTGGTCCATAGCACGATCCTTCAATAGCATCTGCTTATCGCTTAAGAGACTTTGTGCAATTTTAGGGTCTTTAACTAAGTCATCAGCAAGCCTTGCCATTTTCTCAATGTATTCAGCATCAGCATTAGACAAACTTACTCTAATTGCACAATTAGAGTATGGCTTTTTTTTATTTATTTCTAAAGGTCCACCTACTTCCTCCACGACAGTGTTTGTACATGAACTGGTTAAAATACTACCTGACAAAAGCCAGGCAAGGATTCGTGAAAAATGCTCATTTGGAGTATACATGATTCAATTGCTTTTTTAATAAAAAATACTTCAATAAAATGCTAGAATAAACTTCCTTATAATGTTCTTGAAGGACATTTAGATATTTTTCATTACAAAAAATTGATGCACATAAAAAGCACATGTGAAAATTGTACTCTAATTCTGGAATTTTACCAATTTTATTTGCAATAAAAGATAATATACGATATGGTCCTTCAGTAAATAACCATATTTTAAGAAAGTCATCAAATTGGCATTCATATGCAGCCCTTATATCATCTAGAACATTGACGAAGCCTAAATCAAAAAAATTAATTGAAATAGCAGGAAGACCGCAACATGCAAATAAATGCTTTGTTGGAGACAATGTAACAGAAGTAAACAAATTGACACATCTCCCCTGATTAGCAGCAGACATTATGTTCTTGTCATTTAACATAATTGATAAAGACTCCTGAGTAAATGGCATCCATTGTCCCTGAACAACAACCAAAGGCTTTTGATAAATGTATGGAGATAAGAACTTCTTAAATTTCTCACTATCCAATAAGCTATTTAAGGTAAAATGTCTTCCATTACCCGTTTCTATGTTTAGGGCGACATTCAACCCTAACTCAAGAGCCACTTCTATCCCATAGAAAATTCGTTGTAATGGAACATATTTTTGATGATCATCCCCTGTACTAAAGTTGATTTCAGTTAAACCATCTTCTTTCAATTCAGATAATATTTTATAAGCAACATCTTTTGAATATGCCCAAAAGCCATTGGTCACTACTCTACAAAATAACCCATTTGTTCTAACATATCGAACAATTCTGTTAAGTCCCTTACCTAAAAGAAAACATTCCCCCCCAGTTATAACTACAATTTTTATTGAACTATAGCAAGCTAATACGTTATTAATGTATTTTATAACATCATCAACAGACAATTTTTCTTGCCGATTGGGATTACAAGCAAAACAACAATCTGCACAAGAACTTGTGCATTTGTAAGTTGAAATTATTGTCAGAGTAGTTGGTTGTATACTTAAAGTTTTCATTGTTTTTCCGCAAATTTACAAAAACAATTTTGATTAATAACAAAATAGCAGCAAAATACCTGCTGTTTTTTATTTTTTTAAGGAGTCAAAACTCTATTTTAGACTTTAACAAAGCTATAGTTATTAAAAGTTTAGGCTTTTCACGTTAATCAAATTTGTACAATTAAGATTCGACCCATTTTAATTCAGCCATAAAAAGGCAAACAACCCAAATATACATTTTACTCTTGGGAACATTTTTCAACTGTTGGTTGCCCAATATTGCTATAGCAAGAAAAAACGCCCTTCCAATGACATTCTAGCTGATAACTAACCTATTATTTCGCTGTTTCCTTAGAGCTGCGCCTATCACGGCGATAACTATGGTAGCCATCGAGTGGGATTTCCACATCTGGCTCCACCAGTTCGCCCTCTCTTGGCAACTGGAACTTCTGATACTTAATGTTCAAGTCTCGCTCTATCTACATACTCTCATAATAGGTCTGGATGGAGAGATTCTTGAGAGTTACCTCGTCGATGACCTCCTGATGATAGAGATTCTCGTTGCGGAAGAGCACAGGCAGATGGTTGGCATCCACCATATAATGTCATATTTTTGATTTTATCTTCTGCAAAAGTAACAATAAATAATGTAATAAGCAAATAAAAACTAAATAATTTCAGATATTAAACACTTTTATGTATCTTTGCAAATTGCAGAAATGTGTAGTTTCAGCAAAAGCGAATCTACAACCGAACAGACAAAAACGGAAGAAAATGAAATATAAAAAGATTATATTAGGCGTAGCCTTGGCGCTGGCGTGCTTCTCTAGCCAGAATGCCAACGCACTAACCGAAACCAAAGTGAAGAAGACGGAAACTCAGACCGCATCGCCCAACGTTTACTGGACCGACGGCTACGGAAGAGTATCTTATACCACCAACTCTATCATTTCGCCTGTAGTGAAGATTGCCCTCAAGGAGTTTGCGGGCGACATGAAGGCCGTGACCGGATTCGAAGCGAAAGAGAAAAATGGTGCCCCGATACAGATTTATCAGCTCGACCAGCTCACCAACAAGGAGTTTTCGGCAGTAGAAAAACTCGGTGCGCCCCTGCATCTTATTATCACCGGAAAGGATGCTTTTTACATCGGGACGCGGAAAAAGAAGGTCGTCGTAATCGGCAGCAATGCCCGCGGAACGGCTTACGCCATCATGAAACTCTCTGAACTGGCTGGCGTTTCGCCTCTGATGGCATGGAACGACCTGCAGCCTGCTCAGCGCAAGAGTCTCTACACCCCCGTTGACCAGCAGTGGATAGAGATTCCGAGAATAGAATTCAGAGGACTTGCCCTGAACAACAGCCAGTGGATGAAGCCGCAGAACTACAGCCGCATCGCCCGATTGATGCTGCGCCTGAGAGCCAATACGCTGTGGCAGGTAGACGGCAAACACGAGGCTGCTTACAACAAGGCTGTGGTAGACAGTTTCGACATCTGTGTGGCGGAAAACTACAAGGTAACGGAGTTTGTGGGCAAGAAGCACAAGAAGAAACACCGCAAAACCATCGAGAATGTGAAGCTGGTCTGCTCGGATGCACAGATGGAGATGAGCAATCTCTCACCGGGGCTGCTGCTCGAAATGCTCAACAGCAAGGATTATCTGGAGAGCAAGAATGCCCAGCGCGGCAAATCGCACCGCTCTGAGGCGCATAACGACGAAGACTGCGCCTGGATAGCCAATATTACCAATCCGAAGCAGTCAACCTTCCAGTTTGCCATGATGATGAACCTGGCGTGGAATAAAAACGCCCTGAAAGCGGGTTGCAAGACGTATATCCAGAACACTCTCAACGCATACTTTGGCGGCATTACAGGCAGGAAAATCATGCCTCTGATGGAAGAATATTACCGTCTTACCAGCATCCGCCATTCCGCTTATATGGCGATGCCTTACGGCGATACAAAGTTCCATTCAGGCGAATTCGGCAACGAACTGGAGCGTTTCCTCTACCGCTACGATCTGTTGAAGGCGAAGACAGAATCCATCGAGCGCATGCTGCCTCAGAACCAGAAAGACTGTTTCTTCGAGGTAGTGAAATATCCGATATTCCTGGCAGCCTTCGTAGCCGAAAAGGAGCTGGAGGCACAGGAAGCAAGACACATCGCCCGTCCGGGACTGTTTAATAAAGACGATGAGGCAAAGGCTGCAGCAGCTGTGAGCATAGATGCTTACAACAAACTGAAGCAGCTCAATGCCTACTACAGCCGCATCAGAAACGGCAAATGGAAGGATTTCATCCTTACCAACGGCGCAGAGATGCAGGCTCCACAGATTCCGGGCACACTGCCTGCTGCCGACATCAAGAGACTGAAAGCTGATGCCTTCGACCGCAGCAACGATCTCAAGCCGCTCTCTGTAGTTACCGGCGACATCATTGCTAAGAATGCCTGGGAATGGAGCAAGGCTACCGAATCGCCACTTGCCCAGGCAGCCGTAAGAGGAGCCGAGAAGATTACCCTCCGTCCGCTTTTAGGTCACAGTGGCAAGGCTGTGAAATTGCCGAAGGGAGCCAGTCTGAGCTATGATTTCTACAGCGAGATGAGCGGTGATGCGCGTTTTACCATCGCCGTAGTGCCTTGTTTCCTCAACGCTGTAAAGGATATGAGGGTGAGTGTGAGCATCGACCGAGCCGAACCGGTAATCTGCCAGCTGAAGGAGGTTTATAACTCTAAGGACTGGAAGTTTGACCTGTGGCGCGGCCAGACGCTGAAAAGTTTCTACGTTACGCTGCCTGGCGGCACCCACAACGTTACCATCAAGGCTTTAGACGACAATGTGATGATTGACCAGTGGGTTCTGGATTATGATGTAGACAGAGAATACTACGTATTCCCAGTAGCAAAATAAGAGCCTTTTCTGCTGGTTTTCAGGCTTAAATGAAGACCGGGCAGAGGCATAAATGATGACGGGGCAGAGGCTTAAATGAGGGCTGTCATGGGGCTTTTTACAAAGCTTTTCATGAGGCTTTTATGAAACTTTTCATGATGCAGAAAAGTGTTAAAAAAACTAACTCGCTCTAATTTGGACTTTGATTGAAAATCAAGAAGTTGGGCGTTTGCCTATATTATATAGGTAACAATATGGAAACGAGCGGACTTCTGCTCGTTTCTGTATTTTGCAATATGCAAAGAACGCCTCAATTCGGGGACAAAGATACGATATTTTTCTAAATATCCCATGACTATCTAGGAGAAATTTATGGAATTTAGAACTTTTGCGTAAAATTCTCTACCCGATAAGCTGGTTTCTTAGAAAATATTTGGAGAAGGCGAATTAAAGCCACATTTTTGTAGCTTTAAATCCCACCACTCCTCTCAACGATGTGTACTAAGATGAGGCTTTACTTTTTATTTGGATATATGAGCTACGACAAACAACTGATATATATTGAACAATTAGTCTTACTACAAAATAGGAGATTAATAATTGAAGATGTTGCATTGCTCACAATCATAGCAATAAAACTATTAATTTTACGTTCTTTTCAAAAAGGGGTTGTGCAATAGTGGCTTAAAGGCTAAAAGCACTACCTTTGAATGCTGTTAAATATGGTAATGTTCAAAGTCACAATTTGTGATTTTGGAAAAATGAATATAAATATGACAGATAAAATAAAGAAAAGTATTTTTATATTTGGAGCTGTTGTGCTTATGACATCATGCTCTACAAAAAATCAGACTGAATACACAAAATACATTAGGGCAATAACCAAGGATGTACCATTTCCTGTGAATGGTTTACGCACTGTTGATGATAATATGTATGCATTTGAAGGAGTGAACAGCTGTGAGGTTCCTGATTATGAGATTAGCAAGGATGGAGTGTTGACTGTAACCAGGACAACTTTGTGGAAGCTACCTAAGAATGATGTTGAAAACATTTGGCGAAATCTATATTTCAATAAAAGACAACACCGACTTGTTTGTGTTGACAGAATAAATAAGGCTGGTAAGACAATACTGGGAATAATGTATGTCATGCAGACAGAATCTAAGAAATGGCCAAAGAGAGGTGTTTATCATTGGGATGTAACTGATATGCATAATATGCAGTCTGTAGCTATATCTTTGGAGGATTTCAAGAACAAGAGCATCAGAGTGATGCAGACTGGTACTTTACCTGATGTGGAGGAAAGTCGGAAGTACAATAGTTTAATATCAAAAGCTGATTCATCCTACATGCAGCAGAATTATCAAGAAGCTGAACGATACTTCACCCATGCATTTGATTTTAAGAACTACGTTCGCGGCCAGCATCTCTATAATGCTGCATGTGTGGCATCACTGGCAGGTCATAAAGATGCTGCGTTCTGGTTTCTTGAGGAGAGAATGAAAGCTGAACCAGAATGGTATAGTCTGAACATAGAAACAGACAAAGATCTGCTCCCTATTCATGATGATGTGCGATGGAATGAAATCATGAATGCGATGCATGAGCGTCAGACAAGGAAAGAAGCCAACTACGATATTCCTCTCCGCAATCAACTGCTCGAAATAGCAAAGGATGACCAAGCCATTCGACAGGAATGGAGGATGACATCAAGACAGCAGCCACAAGACAAGGCAAAGATAGATTCCATTTTTTCCGTAATGGCTACGATTGACAGCGTCAACCAACAGAAGATTTCTAAAATCCTTGATTCACGAGGATTTGTCGGTAAGGACAAGGTTGGTGATGCATGTAGTGCTTTTTGGCTTGTTGTTCAGCATTCATCTGCCGAGATGCAAAGGAAATATCTGCCATTGTTTCTAAAGGCTGCAGAGAGAGGCGATATTCCTCGTGAGAATGTGGCGATGATGGAAGACCGTATCTGCCTTTTCGAAGGTCGTCCACAGCGATATGGCACCCAGTTGGAAGAAGACAAGGACGGCAAATGGCACCTCTACAAGCTGGAGGATCCTGAGAAAGTTGACGAATACAGGAAGTCTGTAGGTATGGGAACGTTATCAGACTATCTTAAAATGATGGGAATCAAATTATGATAGATAGAGACTTGGCAGAACTTTACGGAGTGGAAACCAGGGTGTTAAATCAAGCTGTAAAACGTAATATGGAGAGATTTCCTGAACGTTTTCGTTTTCAACTGACTAAGGAAGAAATGAATGAACTGGTCGCAAATTGCGACCGGTTCAATAGTTTGAAGCACTCAACAGTTCGCTCATATGCTTTTACAGAACAGGGAGTAGCAATGCTCTCTACCGTTCTCAGAAGTGAAACCGTAATTCGTGTAAGTATACGTATACACCAGATGAATTGGTGGAAAGAATCAATAGAGAGTAATCAATACGCTTGAATTATATAGTATTAAAGAGCATCGCCAGTAAACGTCCTTTGTTATTTGATCCAAAATAGAACACTTAAAAAACGGAGGTTGAATGAATAGATATTTCGACTCTTACGGTTCAGACCCACGCGGCAACCAGTATGCTGGTAGCGAGACTGATGGATTTTCTGTTGACTATAAGCAAAAATATGTCCAGCAGTTGCAGGTTATCAAGGATAATTATGCAACCTTTAGATAAGGTAAGCTGCATCTCGGCAATAAAAATGAATGAATTCATTTTGTATTGCTCTCGATTTGCATTACCTTTGCAGTGCCGTACAATGGCGAGGACAACAACGACTATGTGGACGGCAAGGGCTTCTGCTGCAATGACGGCAGCTTGGAGGCTGCTCAGACACGAGCTTTAGCGAGAGCTGCAAAGAACAACTTCCAAGAAGGCGACGCATACGAGAAGATGCAGTTCTACTACCACCCAGACCATTTGGGTAGCAGTAGTTACATCACCAACCTTGACGGCGAGGTGGTGCAGCATATCGAGTATGTTCCTTTCGGTGAAGTGTTCGTTGAGGAGCGCAACAACATCTGGAATACACCTTACCTTTTCAATGCGAAGGAATTCGATGAGGAGACAGGGTTGTATTACTATGGTGCGAGGTATTATGATCCAAGGTTGAGTCTTTGGATTAGTGTTGATCCTCTTAGCGAATTAGACTTGCAATCATCTTCCTATGCTTTTTGTGGCAATAATCCAATAAATAGGCTTGATTCCGATGGACAAATTTGGGAAACAATTTGGGATGTTGGCAATCTTGTTTATGACGTTGGTGCGGCAGTATATCATCATGTTACAGGTAACCATGATGCAGCAAAAGGAAACTGGGTTGACGCAGGAGCAGATGTGGTTGCGACTCTACTGCCATTTGTACCAGCAGGTTCCACAAAACTTTTGAAGGGAGGGGCTACTGTAGCAAAGGGGCTTGATAAAGCTTCGGATGTTAAGAAGAGCGTCAATACTGTAAAAAATATAGAAAAATCTGCTTATGCCAACCATGCAAAAAATCTTTTAAAAAAAGGTAGATCTGGTAAGCAAACTCGACTCAAGGAATTAGGCAACGACCCAAAATTGGGTAAAGCAGATAAAGGTTGGATAAAACAAGAACAAAATCAAATAAAACGAGGAAAGCGTTCGACTATACGTGTTCCGAAAGGTAAGGTTCTTGCTCATCCTCGTGGAAAAGAAGCTGCGAAAGGGTATTCGTATAAAGAAACTCAATTGCAGTTAGAAAGCAATCATAAGTTACAACATAAATATGACAATAATGGTAAAAAATACAAATCTAAATGAGCTTTACATTTCTAGTAAAGAATTTGAAGCTCTTAATAAATGTAGTTCTGAGATTAGATATTCTTACACATTAAAAAGAATAGCCGATACAGAAACAATGTGGTCCATTGTAGATGAAGAAGGACTTTTTGCCATACAAGATTATAACAATGCACATATTCTTCCTATATGGTCTTCAAAAGAGTATGCACAGGCTTTCTGTCAAAAAGAATGGAATAATTTCAAATATTCTGCATTTACTCTTGATTACTTTGAAAATTATATGATAGATTATATCTGTCAAAATGACCTCTTGATAAATGTATTTCCTACGGTATCAGACCCGTTTGGCAAGATTGTCGGATTAAATACATTTGCAGAAGATTTAAGTAAAGCATTGGAAGATTATTAACAGTATAATGTTTTCAAAGAGGTCGGTTAAAATATGATAGACTCTCTTTGCCCTGATGAAGGACTGTGTCAAGAACTCTAATTCAGAAATTCTTGTTACAGTCCTTTTTTGAAATTTTTCTTATGATATTCAATGCAGAAAAGATAAAAAAGGAATTAGAGTGCGATCCTCTTGTTTTGTCGTCTAACATATACTATTTTTACATGAGAAAATTATCGTCATTGGCGGCAACCACAATTTCACTTCTCAATAGTGCAAAAGAAGAACAATGGAAAGCCCATATAGAAAAAAAAACTCAATAGAATGGTCTGAAAAATATGGCTTAATAAAGTCAGAGCAAAAATTTCTTCCAAGTCGGGAACATTGGGAATTTCATTTAATGACGAATAAAAAGGACACCATAATAGCCCGATATGATGTAGCTTTCTCTATTAGTCAAGAGAGTAAAAGAGCTCAACGTTACTTATACAAAGACTTGACAGATGAATACAGAAAAAATATCCAACAATGGATATTCACTCCGTGATACGAATGCAAACACTTACACTTATTGATTTCAATTATATATCATAATCCTATGATGTGAATCGAAAATAATAAAGCTGCATCAAGACTTGTTTAGGTCGAGATACAGCTTTATTGATAATTTTAGGTGTTATCAGAACTATAATGACGCTTAGATTTCCAACATCCTTATTATGTACTTACCATCTTCTTTCTTGACAAACATAAATGGGTTGAAATGCTTTTCTTGCGCATTTATTCCATATCCTAAACATTTGTATTCTGTAGGAGCAACAGACGGAAGTGGATATTCCTTGGTCTTCCCATTTTTTCTATTTACGATGACAAAGGAATATCTGTCCTTTTGGAAGTTGTCTGTCCTTGGCATACCATGCTTTAAAAGACAATAGATGTTCCTTTTATCCATTTTTACAGTTGTGATGCACTTTGTGAAGTAAGAACTATACAGATTTCCATATTCATGCGTATAAAATTTTGTGGAGTCTGGTGCAATCATAGGAACTGTATCTGTGTCAAACACCATGTAAACCTTATATTTGTCAAGATGAAGGCTATCTGTCACATACAGTTTTCCTGTGTAACCATTTCCATACAAGAAAGTTTTTCCTTCATGTGCGAATACATTATTAAGATAATAATAGCCTGTTCTGCTATTTTCTTGAATACGCTCTAATTTGCCGTAATGTCCATCACACTTTCCGTCATTGATACGAAAAGAAGCTATTATTGGATTGAAGGTCTTATAAAAGCTGCCATTAAAAGGGTCTAAATCTTTCTGTCCTACAATATCCTCTTTCTCAAATCCATCCATAGGCCATGTCAACTTTTCGCTTCCTGTCCATAATTTGTTATTGAACAAGTCGAACACAAAGTGAAGATAGAAATACTTGGAATGTTCCAAATCGAAATCTGGTGAAATCATCTTGCCTGACGTATAATTGTTGATGTCTCGTATCAAGACAGCAGGGGCATTGTAAAAGCTAAAGTTCCATTCGTTGCCTACTTTTTCTCGAAGAATCTTTGGCAGGGAATAGGAAATTCCGATATGAGAAGAGTCCAACATATTTGCAGACAATGCTATGTAAAAGACTTGTCCTTGTTTTACTAAGTTTCTGAAATCCTTATCTGGCACGGAAACAAATTTCTTTTTCTCCGCTTCGTCTGCTTGGAAGAGTCGCTTGAATTTAAACAAACCATTTTCTTTATTAAACAGCATTATACCATTGTTCAGCATGTCGTTAAAAAAAAGGTGTCCATTCTCTATTTTGGGAATATCATATATTGATGATATTTCTACTCCATCTTTCGTGTTGACCTCGATGTCCGTTTGTTTCCATTTTGGCATAGGAACATTTATCATCGCAATCTGGTCTGCCACCTCTTTATATGAGTCTTTCTTATCCAATTCATACATGTGAGGAACAATTCTCTTTTTACAAAGTACCAACTGCTTCACAAACTCTGCCCCTAAGACCGTATATTGTCCACCTGTGACGAACACGCCTTCTTTTGGAACTAATTTGAGTATATACAATCCGTACATTCCTTCAGAGTTGAAACTGAAGATGTTGCTATAAACTGATTTCGTATCATAAATGTAATAATCAGCCTTATAGTTGTTTTTAGAATTATACCAACTTGCTGTTTTAGAATCCCCATATGCAGTTATTAGTAATAACTTGTTGTTCGGATTATTGCGTTTCAGTTTATCATAAAATGCAGGAATTGCAGCTTCACATCTAAAACATTCAGCAGGACTATAAAGAATTGCAAATATTGTATCTTCCTTAATGTTTGCTGAATGCAAATAATCAGACAGAAGCCCTTCAGTGTTAGGCTTCTGTCTGATTTGCAAGTCGTTCTGCTCCATTTCATTTATATAATCACGCCCCTGTGCAAATATGCTCGTGCAAAACATAAAGAAAAGGAGTGCTAAAATATGCCTTATTTTCATTCTGCCACATTTGCCTTGAACGTTCCACCCAATTTCATTGTTTCAAGCTTAATATTAGCCTTTGTTTCTGACACGGAAGATGGAGCAAAGAAATTGTTTGTAAATAATGTGTTACCATCAGCATCCTTTACCTGCTGCATCACCAAAGTTTGGTCTTCAAATGACACCAAACTTGACTCTATGGTTCCGCACTTTCTGATAGTTGCTCCCTTGCAAGGATTGTTTGCGTTAGTTGAAGCCTTTGAACCCCAGAAAGTAGATACAATCTTGTCTGATGTAGATGAGCTAAGATCATCATCTGATACTGCTGAAGCCTTAATCTCATTTAAGTTTCCTGCAAATGCAGTACCACACACAATAGCGGCAATCATGCCCATGAAAAACTTCTTCATTTTTTACTCCTTATGCAACCTCTACAATAATAGCACAGCTTGGTCGAGGTCTATTAAAGCCAAGTCATGTAAGTTTACGTCTGCAAAAGTACGGCTTTTTAGTTGCAGTATCATTGCATCAACATTAAGAATCTATTACATTGTAAGAAGGAAGAAAATAGGCATAGGCTCTTTTACTTTTTAAGCCTTTCTTTTATGTCGTTAGCTTCTTTGTTTAATTGTTTTGCAAGGCTATCCTTGTAAGCAGCCATTTCAACCATTTCATGGTGTCTGCGAATAGAATCCTCATAAACTGCGACACGATTTCTAACATTATTGATAACATCATCATCACGTTGTACTGAGAAGTACTTTTCGATATAACGAATATTCGGGTCGTCAGATGGCAGTACCATTCGCAATGCTCGATACTTCAAGTCTGCCTCCTCCCAATCTTGGTGTTCTCGCCATTGGGTTAGATTGCCCCAAATGGAGATGACAAGAGATAGAGCCAAGCCTCCAATTAAAAGAAGAACATACTTTGAAGTTGGCTCGAAGCGATGAGTCACTACTTTCTTCAGAGGTGTGTTATCCATTGCGTGAAGTTTGTCCTGCACATTTTTTGATGTGGCATTCAGCTCTTGTTTCACCTGATTAATGGTATCAAACAAGAGTTTGCTTCGCTGTTCATCTTTGCTTGCTTCTTTCTTGGTAAGGTCGGTAAAGATACAGATAGCCTCTCTTAATCTTACCAATTTGTCAATAGCTTCCCCTTCTTTTACAGCCATAGCAAGAATAGCTTTTTCAAGTTTGCTTGTATCAACACTTACAGAGCCCGGAGTGCTTTCCGCCTCTGTATTCTTTGGTGAGGCAGAAAGTTCATCGACTTTTTGCTCCAATCTCTCAACTGTGCCGTAGATGGCTTCTAACATTTCTTCTTTCATGTTCGATTCTAATTTTAAGTTTATGACTTGCATCAAAGGCTAAAGCCCTTTCTGCGTTTCTTCTTTTTCTTCTTGGATGATTCATCCTCTGGGAATTGCTCAAAGGTCTGTGCATTGGCAGAAGCAAAAAGTCCTATGGAAGAAATACCATTCCATGGGTTCTGGCTGCTCTCCGACATGAATGGCAACAGCTCGTCCTTGAAACTACCTTGCTCATATTGTTGAGTAGAACTGGCTCTTGCTGATAAATGGTTCTCCATTACCTTAAATCTCGCATTCAGTTTGCCAAAGCTATAGTCTCGGCTAATCTGCGTACCCTTGAAGCTATATCCATCCTTGCAAAAACGGATGCCTTGAACCTTGCTCCGCTCCTTGTCCTTATAGACAAACTCCAAGAGAATACCTCGTTTTGCAAGTTCATTCTTGAACTTCTGCCAACTATCTGCGACTTCCAATGCATCCTTGACGGCATTGTGAATCTCATATTTCGCTCGTTCGGCATTGCGCAATTTGCGAGTATTAGTATTGCTCTTGTCCGTTCCGTAGGTCAGTCCATACTTGGATTTTAGAGCCTTGGTCACTTGCTCATTACGCCTGTAATCATTCCTGTCTGATATGAGTT
>ERZ1026776.1404-NODE-1404-length-13517-cov-5.722255_pt1 | contig 13517 bp, 23 predicted proteins | sample MGYA00380125_ERZ1026776 | MGnify/ENA primary metagenome ERZ1026776 (study PRJEB33269, sample SAMEA4719761) | human gut metagenome | biome: human-associated habitat; feature: organic feature; material: feces | place: Cameroon | collected 2013-10 ...
GCCTTGTTTTCGGTTATAATTCGGTTATAATTCGGTTATAATTACGAAGTATCAAGAAAGATTTAATTTGCTGGTAATTTGCTGAAACGCGCCATATTGTTTTGATTGGCATTCAGAATCAGCGCTTTACGAGTGAATTTAATTTGCTGGAAATTATAACCTAAGATGTTCTTCGAGATATTCGCCGATTTTCATATTTTCTTCTTCGGCCTTCTCCTTTAGCTTAGAAAGGAATGCAGGAGTGACGTTTGCCCACATCGTGACCTTGTTCGTTCTTTTGCGGCCGCTATTCTCGCGGCGGCCGCCCCAGTTTGATTGCTTATTTGTCATTGTTCTTTAGTGAATTGTAAATATCCGATGAAATGTCTTCTGGTATCGCAATAATATATTCATCGCCAATCTTCGTTCTTATTTTTATTCGACCTTCTCCTTTGTCGTTAAAGAGCATTTCATGGATTGACGTGTTACACTTACCGTAGATGCAGCTCGGGCCATTAGTGTTGTTATAATTGTAGTTCATTTCGATACCATCTACATGTAGAACTATATCATGAACCTTGACGTTTGACGCTGTTTCAACATCATATACTGTCACATCTAACTGAACGGATTTTTTATCCGAGTTACGGAATATATAACGAGTTTTTATGCCTCTTATTATTTCTTTCATGATGATTTTATTTTTCCATTATGTATTTTTTGGCGGCCTCTAACACGCAAATAGATGTCGCAATTGTCTGTCTTTGGCCAAGTGGCCTGTCCTTCATTAAGGACATATTGGCTCTTATAATCACATCAATGCAATCAACGCAATCTTCTCGGCTGAGCTTTGTGACATCAACATTTTTCTGAATGATAGTTGAATAATACTCCATTCCTTTTTTGAGCAGGCTTCTAACCGCGGTTTCAGTTGGATTCTCGCCCATTGAGCGAACTATCTTCATTCTGCAAGAGATTCCATTTTTGCTTAACCCAATTCTGTAATCACTTCCTGTCTCTTCTAATTCGCCATCAATGTAGTCAATCTTTGCAATAAATCCGCTATCCTTGTCGGTGCAACATATATAGTCACATTCTCCTTTCTTGTGTTTTCTCGAAGAATCAACGATAAATAATGGTATTTCCCTTTTCATTTTGACTATTAATTTGCGGTACACATCTTTTTTTAGCCAAATCCCCTAAATCTTCGGTTTAGGGGATTTCAAATGCAAATCCTTATAGCACATTTGACTACTTATCCAAGAATGCAATTAGCCTGCTCGCATACTCGATAGCATGATTATATCTCACTTCAGGTAAATTTCGGTCGGTTGAACCTTCCCAAGCAGCTTTCCAGATTCTGTCACACTCGGATGAAGGAATACAATCAAAATCAAAGCCTGCCAATTCTTCACGTATCGAATTAAGTTCGCGAACAATATACCTATAACGGAGATTCTGTTCCTCGTCATGGCTGTCATATCCATCATCCAACATATCTTCTGGATTATATAATGAACCTAATCGTTTAATAATTCCATTAAGCATTTCTTTTGCTTCTTCTTTTGTCTCTATTCTCATAATTCAGACTTAACCGTGATGTCGAGGGCTAATTTATTTAACGAAGTGAAGAAAAACGGAAATAACCATCTTCATAAACATCTATAACATAGGCGTAGTCAACAGAGCCTGGGTCGGTGTAGTATTCTCTAATACGGAACTCACATACTATCACTTCATCACCATCATTTATTTCGCAATTGACCTTTAAGGTTTCACCTTCAACTGCTGGATTGTATTCATCAGCAAAGGTGTATTCATTTATCTCCTGTTTAGACGTTGCAACATAACAGCCAGCTTCTTCCAATCTGCTAATAAGAAGTTTGTATGCTTCGTCAACTGAATTAAAGTTTGTACAGCGAAATTCACTTTGAATCATTGTTAACATATCAATTGACTTGACCGTGTTGTCGAGGGCTGAGGTGTTATTGCTATTTCTTTCTTTTCTATATTGCAAAGATAGTCATTTATCTTGAAAACACCAAATAAAAACCAAGATTTTTTCTTAGAAAAATGCGTGAATTTAACATTTATATATAATTAATTTACAACAAAAAGGCGCACCCGAAGGCACGCCATTTCTTATCCGATAATATCTTTCAGACTTTGTTTCAATACTCTGCACATAAGTGTTTTCATGCGGTAGATGCGTGAATTTTTCAAGGCATTCACCCTTTGCTGGCTCATACCGCTTAATTCAGCGATAGTGCCTTCACTCATTCCTTGTTCAATTAGGTAATCAACGAATACCACACGTGCATTCACACTTCGTTCGCTTCTGCTTGTCGTGAACTCTTCAAAAGATAAACCGCTTGCTTTAATTGTTGCATCAACGGCCTTGTCAAATAATATCTGTAATTGTTTCATTGTTGAGGAATTAAAAGTTTGAATAATCTTTTGGACTATCCTCGCTTTTTACTCCTCTTGGAATAAACAAAATAATACCACGCGCCAATTATCATCAGCAACACCGCAGCAAACTGAAAGAGGCTGTCTTTGAATCGCTGCAAAATCGGCGGTTTCTCCTTCACCGTCTTGTTCTCCTTCTCCTTTCTCGTCTCTTCCTTGTCCGTTACACTCGTCTGCTGCTCCTCCTGCTTTGCATTGATATAGTGCTTTGCGTCTCGGTTGGAAATGATTTTCTTTTCGCGTTCCGTATCGGTACGGAGAACTTTTCCATCAGCATCAACCGTAACCATTTTTAGCTCGTAAACAAAGACGGTGTCGGAGAGGTACACGGTGTCAGCAATCGTAAGAATCTGCCGTTGTATCAACGTGTCACGCCTCTCTATCCTCACTGAATCCGTGAACTCTTTCTCAACGCTCGTTGTCTTGCGCGAACACGAAACAAGAGAGAGAAGAACAATAAAGAATAACAATGCTTTTTTCATATCATCGCTATCATAATGCCTGCAACATCGCAAAAGAAATCCTTCCACTCTGCCGTTCCTTGACCTGTGAATCTGTCAAGCAATTCTTTGGAAATGGCGACAAAGAGCATAACGGCTACCATTACCCACACTGGCAGGAAGATAAGCGCCATCTTAGATATAATGGTCATTACGATAATATGTGTAAGGCCATCAATGCCAAGCGAGGCAGCGAAGCCTGCCACCTTGCTGCATATCTTATAAAACCACTTAATCATTTTTGTTCAAAATAAGATTGTCGTACATAATTGAATTAATTCGGCGCTCCCAGCCTCTAAGATTTTCTTGCTGGCTCTTGTCGTTCTTGACAATGCTCTTGACGAACAACAACCGCATTTGCTTGATACGTCCGAATAACGGCAAGCCGCTTGTGCTGTTGACGGCAGCCAACGTCTTGTTGCCGATGATGCCGTCAACCTTCACGCCTACGAGCTTCTGTAATTGTCGCGCCGCCGTGCCCACGCCGCTTGCCCATGCCCAATCAACCATGATGTTAGCAACATTTTGGTCTGTGACCTTATCAAGGCTTAGCGCATCCCAGTACATGGTTTTAAAAATCTCTTCCCATTCGCTGGTAGTCATCGCCTTCAAGGTTTCAATCGTTGCAGGCTTGCCCTTCTTGGCGCAATAACCTCGCCACGTGTTTATCGTCACGCCCTTGTTAGTCGCGCCTCCTCTGTCGTTCTTTCTGTTGCAAAAACCGCCTTCCCATGATAAAATGAAGGGAATTATTTGTTTGTAGTTTGCCATCTTACTTCTCCTCCTTCGTCGCCTCCTCAAACGCCTCGCCTGCATCCTTATCCTTCTTCTTTAGCATGGCGACAATAAAGCGTTTGAAAGAAAAATTAAACTTTACACCATGTATAGCGCACACATGGCCTTTTATACTATCCAATTCAAATACGGCAGCAAAGACAGAGCCTAACGCGCCGCCCTCCTCGTATGTGCCTATGCCCATCGGTTCAAGGAAGGACTTGCCAAGCAAAGCACCTGTCATGATGTAAATCATATACTCAATGAACTTGCAAACGGTTCTTCTCCCTGCCCTGCTGTATCTGAACGATTCCTTTTTAACCTTCACGCTCTCTGTCAGACCCAAGTAAAAGTCTGCAATTATCATGAAGATAATAAACAACACCATCCACCGCAGGCCGTAAAACGTCTCCTGTATCTCTGTTGGAATGGTGTAATACGCTCCGATGCCTGCCAAAGCAACCAACGGATTTAAGATAAATGACGATTCCATCTCAGCCCTCCTAAAGAAAATCAACCATTCTGTAATAGGCATCACTGAACTCTGCCTTTCGTCTGAACTTCGTCCACATAAAAGGAATCGGAAGCAGTGTCTTCCAATTATCCTTCGCCAAGACATCATAGGCGGCAGTGTAGTACGGCATATCACAACTTGACCATAATACGCGCCAATCGGGTTTCTTAACGCTCAACTGCACGCATTTAATGTTACTGAATCCTTTGAGGCATTCGGCAAGTTTTCGGAAATTGTCGTACACCTCAGTGCCTTCTTCGCATTCCCCTTCATAGGTTAACAGATACATCGTCTTGACTGGCGAAGATGCTGCAATGCCGTTTAGTTCTGCCATGAGTTTTAGCAGGGATTTCTTAGCTTTCCAAAGCCCATGTGCGGCAACGAATCTCCCTCTTCCCTTGTCCCATTTCACGCGAAGGTCAAACAGACGGCAGCCGCATCTGTGCTGTTGCACTAAGGTTTTTGACTGGCATTTAGAAAACACGGAGACAAGGAACGATAAGAGACCGTCACCTTTCTCTCCTGTGAAGCTGTTGTGTGTTGCAATTTTAATCATGTCTTTCAATATTATTTATTCAACGTTCCTGCCTCTTCCAGTTTATCAACGAGTGTTTTGCAGATAATGCGTAGATGGTTGATGGCAAACTTTGCTTCGTCAAGAGTGGTGACGCTTGGCACGGCCTTCAAAAACTCGTACTCACTTTGAAGATTGAGGTTTGCTTTCTTGACGCCGCCAATGCTCGTTGTTGTAGCGCTGGCAAGTGATATGATGCCGTTAGTGTCGACTGATGTCTCTCTATATCCCTCTATGCCGTCATCCGTGACATTCAGACCATCACCGACCTTCACTATGCCGAACTGATTCTTGGTGGCTCTGTTTAATACCATATATTCAGCAGGAAAGGCGCGAAGGTAATAGTAGCCTGTCTGTTTATGGTTTCCCTCTATTGATTCGTTATAATCATAAATAACTCTTTCTTCGTAGCCTTGAATATTCATTCCATACATCGCATAAGGTCGGTCTTGTTTTGACCACCAAAATATTGATGCCATCATATCTTTTGTGACAGCATTAGCTGCATCGCTCCGACCGAAGAAATTTACATTGTTACCTTCTGCACTCGTGATAGCGAATAAAGGATATTTACTACCCTCAGAAAGAAGAACTTCCTTCCACACAGGAGGAAAACCGCTTACATCTTCCGCTGTCACTGTGTAATTCTCTTTTGTCGCAATAGCCATATTTTGAATCACCTGCCCAAAATCCTTAATAAGCTCATTATAGCCTGCAAACTGCACTCCATTAAATACAATATTCCCCTCTGTCGTGAAATGAATAATCGCAGGATTCTCAGCCTTCAAAGCATCCTCTGTCGAAGTGTTCACGTCAAATCTAAATATGCGACCTTCAAGCTTCTTCCAATCTACCGTTGCCATAGTCTTATAAAATAACAACATTCTCTGACAATGTGAAATGACAACATCTGCACATTGCCAAAGAATGTTCATTAAACCACACTTAGTTAATAATTAGTTTGTTTACTTGTTTTTATTCTCCCCTCCGACAAGATTAATATTCGTAATCTCGATAACGTTCAGAAGGCGCATCGTAAATTCATGCCATTCCTTTTCAAAAGGAGCAACCATCTCGGGCGTGACGTGAATCTTATTCAGCGTACCAATGATGTTGACGATAAATCCTTTGACGTTAACAGCCTCAAACATGCCTTGGTCATGCGTCATGAAGAACTCGTACAAATCAATCCAGCAAAGACCCTTAAACACCACGTCTTTTAAGATATTGGTCGTATGCGTCAATGAATCACTGCGCATTCGGTAGACATATCCGATGGTGTCAGCATACGCAACCTTGTTGGCGAAGAACATCATCGGAATAATTGTCGGCGTGTCCTCGATGTAACGTCTATCGCTGTAAGGGACTTTATTGCAAAGTTCCTTGCGGATAATCTTGTTATTCATGAACACAATACGTTCGCCCCAAAACTTGGCAACCTTGTCGCGGCCTTCCGTAACGCAATTGCCATAAGACGTGGCATCCCATGAGCCATCTTCTTTAAGGATTTTTACGCCTCCGCTGACAATATCTGCGCCCGTGGTATCGGCGGTAGAAAGCAATCTCTTAACAAAATCAAGGTCTATATAATCATCGCCATCAAGCGTCATTACATAATCTGCACTTGCATAGTCAATGCCTCGTCTGCGCGACAAACCAGCGCCAACATTCTCTTCATTCTCCAAGAGAGTAATTCCCTTGATTCTTCTGAGGATGTCAAGCGTGCCGTCTGTTGACTTGTCTTCAACGACAATAACCTCACATTTCTCTGTCTGATTCAAGGCGCTTGCAACGCTTTGCTCGATATATCTTTCAACATTGTATGCCGTGATGACGATGGCACATCTGTACATTCTTCTATTCATATTTCTTGTTTGAGAGGATTAGGCAGGATGCACATTTGTACACCCTGTCTAAATGTTAGTTTGGCTATGCCAGTTTCAAAAGGTCTTCCAGGGCGGAGACACGAGTTGCCAAAGCGGAGAGGTCATCGGTGGTGGCGGCTTTCTTAATAGTATAAGAGCCTTGTATATCTCTTCCCCAATTCAGAATACCATCATCGTCAACCGCAATTCCTACACCTTTGGCTATATGAACACCAATGCCAATTGCGATTTTTTCACTAAACATTTGATTAATTCCAAGCAAATTAGTGCCAATCGAATTAGTGCCGAGCATTACGCCACCATCAGATTCAAAACCACCATTAATGTCTAAACCTCCAGATATATAAGTTGATGATTCAATTCTAACATTTTTTCCAACTTCAAAACCTTCTGCGATTGTAACTCCATTACCGATGTTAGTTTTCACACCGATGGTTGAAGTTCCAAAAGTTGAAGTATTTTTTGGATTAACTATATAGTATAGGCCAGAGTTAATTCCAACCTTAATGCCATCCTCAATCGTTCCATCCACCGCATCAAGTTTCACCTTATCAGCAGCAGACATAACGCCAGCCTTGGTGGAGGTAGCAGGGTCAATAGCAAGGCCAAAATCCGTATCCGTCTCTCGTCCGTTGACATAGGTAATGGTCTTCTTGAATGAGACGCCATTTTCTTGACCAAGTTCCTCCTGTGTGAATTTCACATTCGCAACGGCTTCGGATTCAATTTCGCTCTTCTTGGCATAGCTCGTCAAATCCTGCAAACCCTGCAACGCGTCCCAATTTTTGGTAGTTGCTGGGTCAATGGCAGCACTGAACGCAGTAACACATACCACGTTCACGCCAGCAGGATAAGCCTTGCCATCAATGGTTATGGCATCGGTAATATTCCAAACATCGCCAGCCTTGGCAGAAGTGAGAGCCTTCAACTGAGCGGCAGTGCATGAACCCTTGGTTGTGTACACGCTTCCAAGTGCAGAAACCTTCTCGTCCGCGTAGCTCTTTGCAGAAGCGAGAGCACTGTTAGCCTTCGTGGTTGCATCTGTGGCGGCAGCACTGACAGCCTCCGTCTTCTTGGTGTCAGCATAACTCTTCGCAGAAGTCAGCGTAGCGCTGTCCTTGCTATCAATTTCGCTCTTTGAGTAAGTGTTGCCGCTTGCAGATGCGATTGATGCTTTCAACTCTTTATTAATGTCGCTCTGCAATTTATCCTCTTCAAGGTCAACGACCTGTGAGGCTTCAACTGCAACACCGTCACTCGTATCTGATTTGATACGAGATGTATATTTGATATAATCGGATGCTACTCCGTATTTTTTTGCCATTTCTCTTTAGATTAATAAAGTTCAACATTATGGACGCTTACACCCATCTTTGATGCCATACGATACACTTTGTAAGTGATACCAGAACCTGTTGCGTCAGCCTGCTTAACAAAGTTGACGGGCAACGGGCCTTCGCGACCTGCGAGGTTATTTGCCAAGTTCGGTGAAACAGTGACATCGGACGGAATCAGAACATAACCATAAGGCTTGTCTGCCGTGAAGGTAAACTTGTAAGTGCCGTTTGAGTTGCTCTGCAATTTCGTACCGTTGACATGAGCAAAGAACTTAGCCATCTCAGACGCATCGCTGACAGGCGCTGTCTCGTACGAGCTAACGCCATACAAGATTTGATTGTAGGCATAAACCGTCTTTGATGCAGTTCTTGCAACGCCCTTAACGGTAGCATGTACGTCAAAGAGGGTAGTCGAACTTGCATTCACCGTGCCAGTGTAAACGCCAGTAGACTTCTTTGTAACGGTGACGGAAGCGCCTCCCGCTGTCATCGTTGGCAGTGCATCAGCGTCAACATTCGTACCTGCAAACGTACAAGTAACGGTCAACGTGAATGCCGTTGATGTACCCTTGACGAAAGTCGCGGAAGGTGAAACGCTGAACGAAATCTTCGCCTTTGCGTCATTTTCCTCCTTAACCTTTCTGTTCACATACTCTGCCTGCGTGTCCGAGATTCCACGGATAACGGCAGAGGCTTCATACACGAGCGCATTTTCGCTCTTGACCACGTCAACGCGGCCTTCTGCGCCTTCTGTGTCAGCCTTTGAAGCCGACACAGAGGCTTTTTCTCTAAACTTAATAAATTTTGCCATGTTTTTTTTATTTTGTTTTTAACTCATGAGTTTTCTTATTCATCGGCCAAATCTTTCCATCTTGCGCCAGGCACTTCCTTACCTTCTGCATTAAGGTGAGCCTGTTTTACAAATTCTACATGAATATTAGGAAAGCCGCTCTTGCCCATTGTTCCTGCCATAGTAACATTAAGTTTCATATTCGCCCACTCGAAAACCTTTGCTGGGAAATCTGAAAATTTCTTTGTCTGAACACGGACGGCCTTATTTCCAAGTTTAAAACCAACGGTCTCTGTGATATAGTCGCCTACCTTTGTATAGCCAAGCAATTCTTTGGCAATCTTCTCGCCAAAATCATAGACATCCAAGGTGAAGCCTTTTTGTCCCTTATCACTTTCAAGCGTTGCGTAATATTCGTCCATGTCCTCAACTTCAATGTTATTGGTTGAAGCTGCACTATCATTGAAAGAAAAACTATCCTTCACGATTGCACTAAACTCAAAAGCTGTTTCCCATTTTGATTCAATTGGGAAAGAGCCATCTTTCTCTACATCAAGCAATTTAACGCTTACAATTCCATAAGGTGAAGTCTTTGCCATAATTATTTTCTTTTTTAAAATTGAACTTTAATTCTCAAATTGATAAAATGTGTTTCATCGTTATCTTTCATTACATTGCTGTCTGAACTGATAGAATAAGCAATACCATCAACCATCAATGGTTGGTCTTCGGTTTCAGTCATCTCGTTAGTATAAGGGATAAGATTGCAGACATTTTCATACATCCGTGAAAGACTTTCCTTATTAAGACTTCCAGACGAATTATCCTGCGCGTGGATATTAAGATTTATCAAATTGCTGTCAGCCCATTTTCCGTAATTGACTGACAGACTATTGACAGCAATATAATCACCTCGATAGTTTTCATCCTTCTCGTATGCAAACACCTTAAAATCACTTTGCTGCTTCAAATATCTGCAAAGCGATGTAACTACGTCTATTGAGTTTTTATATTTTTCCATCCTTAATGTCTTGTGCAAGTTTATTCAATTGCTCTGTCAACCATCCCTGTACATGAGAGATGACCTTGTGGCCTTTTGCTTCAACATATCTTGCATAATACATTCCTGCGCTCACTTTGATTTCCCAAAGTGCTGATTGGTCGGCATCCAGCGAATTAGCTGCAATTTCTGCATTCGCCTCGCCTTCTGCACTCCCCAAACCATCAAAGCCACATCTTTTCACCTCGCTGCCACCGTAATAGATTGTAGCACAAATGCTACCGCGTAAATTCCGCGTGTGGTCATCGTAACCGCCACTCATGCGGTCTGGATAGGCATCACGTGCAATATTGCACGCCTCTTCTGCTATAATGGTCAACTCTCGAAGTATTGCGTTGCCTCTATTTGCTGAATTGTTCTGTTTCTTCGCTCCAGCCTTTTTTAAAACATTCTCAAACCCTTCTATTGCTATATCCATAATTTCAGCCAATGCCCTTTTGTTGTTACTCCAAGAATCTGTCTTTTGGCATCCAATGTTGAATCGTTCTTTACGACCCTAACATAATCGCCAACCTTCGGAATCCTGCCGAAACATCTCACGTCATTAAGGAGAATATCGTATGATGTATTATATTTATAACCATCATTGAGCGTTATTTGATTAGCCTTAGAATTTGGCGCAACCGTGCATCCTACGCTCTTCGACCAGCATATCTTTTCAATAATATTCAAGTCTTCATCCTCCTGCTTGACTACCGTCTGTAAGGATATTGTTGCATTCTTTATCATATATGTATGCAATAGATGTTGTTGTCGTTCTCTTTCAAGACCAAGTCTGGCGAAATTCCAGCACTTTCAGCGATAGATTTAATTCTCTCCTTCAGCAGCTTGGTATCATAGCTTTGTGAAAAGCCTCCAGCACTCTCAGAAGATAATGAAAGCATTTTCGATAAACACAACATTGAGGCTAAAGCAACGGTCTTCCTCGCCTCGCTGTTGTATTCATCTGTCGGCGCGTATGGCGTAAAACGAAATCCAGCGTCTATCAGTCCCTTTTCCATAGATGCCATAGATTGCTCGTATGGCTCTATCTCCGTTGCAATAGCCTCAATTATATTCATTGTTGTTATGCTGTTTTATCGGTTTCAATAATGAAGAAATCATCAAGGCCATAGAATACAGGCGTTGCCCACATTTCATAGTCAATGAATCGTCCTTTTTCGTTTCGCCAATAGCCTACAAGTGCATCGTCATACTGACTATAAGTCTTGTTAGGCAGTGGGTCAATCATTTCGAGAGGGTCAGATACCTTCAACACGGCAACATTCTCAACACATTGGAAAACAACACGGTCATCAACGGTCATGTTAATTGTACTTCCATCCTGCAATTTCACAAAACGGTCAGGCTCGATTGTGATTGTCGGCAACAAAAGGCTCTCCAGATACAAGTTTGCTTCGTTGAACGTGATTTTTGCAGGACTGATGTCAACCTTTCCAAGCTTCAGTTTAAACGTGTCTGCAAACTCCTTACTCTTGCACATCTTACGGAAAGTGCGTGTACTCATACGCATTTTAACAACCGTCTTACCCTTGGCAGACAATTCGTCCACAATACGCTGAATATCAGAAATCGGCGTTGAAGCCTCCTCACCCCATTTGGCGGTAGGATGATATTTCTTCACGCCCAAATCAATCTTGTAAGTAACGTTGGACTTCTTATTGTTCTTGGCATCTACGGTCTGTGTGCCGCTGAACAAACCTTCATAGTAAAGTAAGTCGATTCGTTTCTGAGGCGCGATAACTGCTTTTTCAAACGGGTCAAACAAATACTTCACGAGTTTTGCGTAATCATTAGAAGCATACATCGCAGGAGTGTCATTTCCGTATTTGTTGCGCAAACGGCCTTCCATGTAGTAATACTGGTCTAATCGGTCATTATCCATCTGCCATTCGTCACCCATGTGCGAAATTGAGCCAACAAGCTCATTGGCACTTGGCATGGTGTGCGTTGGCTTTTCGCCGTTTTTGTCAATTACACTACCGACCATCGCTGCACTATACTCCGCAATCGCGGCACGATACGTGCGTGAAGCCTCGTAGTCAATTGTGGCAATCTCATCTTTCCAAAGTGGTTTGTAAGTGGAGTTTTTCATTTGCTCCTGCACAAACACATCAAATCTCTTAGGCTTTTCCAGCTCTTTAATTAGACTATCCATCTCTATTGTTTAATTAAGGTTTAATCAAATACTTATGAGTTACGGTCAACGCCTCCTTAATCGCCTCGTTGATAGGATAAGGCAAGGAATCTTCGTCAATCTCATACGCTTGCAAAGTTGGCGTGCAGCTCTGTTGGCCATCCAGTTCAACGGTGGCATAATTCAAGCCAATAACCTTACTTGCGTTGCCATCGTCAACCACGGCATCAGCTTCCACCTCGTTTTCAAGCGCTGAAATCGTCAATTTCGTAAAATCGCTTGACGAATCATCAACCTTGGAAATTGTAGAGCCAGCAATCTTGTCGCCAGCCATGAACAATGAACCCTTGTTTACTTTAAGCGTTGTTGCCGCTTGTGTTGCCTTCTCGTACACCTTTGCCGTTTTGCAAGCACTAACCATGCCGTTTGTAAGCAACACCAATGGCGTACCCTTTGGCAACCATTTCAGCGTTGACGGCAAATTGGTTTCATCAATCGTGAAACCAGCAACACGCCGTACGCAACTTTTCTCATCCCAAGCACCTTCTTTGATGTCTGTCGGAAATTTCTTCTTGTAGTACATAACTTTTCTTATTTTTCTTTTACTTCAAGTGCCTTTTGCGCTTCCTGCATCAGCTTGGCAAATCCTTCATCGGAATCAGCATCACCGCCAGAAGTTGGCGGCTCGGCAATTCCAAGAGATTCAAGAATAGCCTTACGCTCTTCTGCATAATCCTGCGCAATCTGTGAGGCAACATTATCGAGGTCTTCTTCCTTCTCCAGCTTGTAACGCGAAACGAATTTTGCAGGAATCCCCTTCAATTTCTCATTGTCTGAAAGGACTCGCGACAAACGCTCGGATTCTCGTTGCTGTTGAATTGGCTTGATGGCCTCTGCGATACCTTCGGAAATAAGTTTTGCAATCGCCTCTTTTGTCAAAGAATTTTCTTCATTTGGTTTTGGTTTGCCTTCTTCTTCTGTTGCATTCGGCTTCACATAACCTTTGTATTTTTCTTCGATGGCGCTTGCATACCTGTTACCGACCTTTTGAAGCATATTAACGTATGATTCAGCACCGTTTGCCACGTTGTTGATTTCTTCATCCGTTGAATCTTCTTTAAGGCTGCTTGACAAAACGTCAGCAAGCTCTTCAAGTTCGTTTGCCTTAAAACCCTTGCTCGCGTACAAGGTTTTCAAAACTTGGATTAACTTTTTCTTCATGTTTCATTTGTGTTTAATTACGTCCACAAAATTAATCGAATTATTCAACACAACAAAACGAAATGAATAAAAATATCTACTCCATATACACCCTTTTAAAATTCAACTCAAAAACACGAATCCTCTCCCCCTGGATATTCGGCGAGAAATTTGAAAAATTTCGAGCATCGGCTAAATATATAGGGGTGATTTTGTGGCCTTTCTCTCTTATTCTTATTATATGAGTTATTAAGACTGTCTCTTATACACATCTCCGAGCCCACGAGACCGTACTAG
>ERZ1026776.1410-NODE-1410-length-13495-cov-5.671205_pt1 | contig 13495 bp, 10 predicted proteins | sample MGYA00380125_ERZ1026776 | MGnify/ENA primary metagenome ERZ1026776 (study PRJEB33269, sample SAMEA4719761) | human gut metagenome | biome: human-associated habitat; feature: organic feature; material: feces | place: Cameroon | collected 2013-10 ...
GCGGCGTTTTTGCAAGTGCCGGCAGTAACAGATCAAGTCCTTTCCGCTGGATCAGGCTTCCCACATACAGAAGCTGCAATCCCTCATTTGGGGTTGTTTCCTGTGGTTTCTCATACAGATATTTCTGAATATCCACGGTAAGATATGAGATAAAGCATTTCTTTTCATCGGCACCGTAAGCGATCTGTGCCTCACGCGATGCAGTGCTGCTCGCGATAAATGCCGCCGCTCTCTTTACAATATAGTTTCTCGACATCCGCTGTACTTTTCCGATATTTTTTTCGGAATTCAAAGTCCCATCCGTCCAGCTGATAAACGGGATCTTCTTTTTCCGGCACCAATGTACCGCACGAAGGATCGTCGGGTTGTACTCCATGGCAAAGACCACATCCGGCGCGATCTCATTTAAAATCTTTTCCACACCTACCGGGATAAACACATAGCGGTCATCAAACCGTTTGCGGATGATGATCGTCTTTGATTTCAGAAAATGATAATGTTCGATCTCCTCCATCTCAACACTCCATTTCCGATTTTCCATGCCTGCACCGGAAAAAATGATATGAAACTCATATTCCGGAAAGTTTTTCTGCATATAAGAAAAGAAATCCACCCGGTATGGCGATGGTATATTCGTGATAAATACTGCCTTTTTTTTCATTGTTCTTTTTCCTCTGAAATGCTGTGGTAGATACTGATGAGTTTCTGATAGTTATCTTCCGGTCTTAACCGGTGCTGATAAAATTCCCTCGCATTTTCCTTTAATCTGTTTAGATCCATCTGTTCAAACTCACAGACTTTTCTGGCAAGATCCTCGACAGAATTATACTCAAATTTTACTCCCGTCACGCCTTCATTGACCATGCCGTCCATATTGCCGACACGTCCTGCGATCACCGGTACGCCATAGGAATATGCCTCCGCGATCGTCATGGCAAACGCCTCATAGCACTGGGATGTCATGATGACTGCCTTCGCATTGTAAAATTTCTCGGACATCTCCTCTTTCTGCAGATAACCTAAAAAGCGTACATTTTTCATATTATGTGTGCTGATGTATGACTGCATCTCCTCCATCATAGGTCCTGTCCCTGCCACATAGAGGATCCGGTCCGGCAATTTCTCAAATGCCTTTACCGCAACATCGATGCCCTTTAATGCCTCCACCCTCCCGGCAAACAGATAATATTCCTCTTTCGGCTGTTTTTTGACCGGAACAAGTCCGTCTGCAAAGGTAAAGTTTGGTTTGATATAAACCCGCTTCGGATCTACGATCTTTTTGCCCGGATCTAGGGAGCTGAGCAGCTTATTTTTATTAAACTCCGTCAGACAGATAAAGTTCACGCGATAGTAGGTTCCAAGAAAACGATGGATCCAGAGGATCGCTGAGCTTACCATCGTCTGTATCTTGCTTCCACGGTAACATTTGTGTCTGACCGCACATTTTAATCCGCCATCCACACATTCCTCGCAGATCACATCGTTGCGGAAAAAGGATCCCGCCGGACAGAGCATACGGAAATTGTGAAGTGTCTGAATGACCGGCACCTTACACCGGAATGCTGCATAAAATACGGACGGACTCACCATCATCAGGGTATTGTGCACATGCACGATATCAATTTTATTTTCACGGATGATTTTTTTTACTTCCCGGTAAGTCTTAAAAGAATAAACCGCAGTAAACGGGATCAGAAGTTTTTTTAATTTTCCTCCCTCATTCAGCTCTTTGTTGCTGCGATAATAGGTAAAGACTTCATGTCCGTGCTCTTCTAAAAGTTTTTTTTCGTTGCGCACCACAACATCTTCTCCACCCGGGATCTGATAAAAATTATGAATTTGAAGAATACGATATTTTTCCATGTTTTTCCTCTTTTTGACCTTCTTTGATCTGACTTAACAGATTCGGATATAAAAGAATCCCCACCAATAAGATAAACGGATTCATAAATCCATTCAGCACAAACTGTTCCATGATCGCATACAATGAAAATACAGAAAGCATGACAAGTTCTTTATAACAGCCTGCCTGATAGAGTTTTACCATTGCAAGAACGATCACTGCAAAAAATACCAGTGCAAAGATCCATCCACAGTACAGTAAAATATGCATGTAAGAGTTATCGATCAATCCATGATAACTTGCGTAAAAAAGTTCCTGATTTCTCGGAAGCAGTGCAAGTCCCTGATCCTGATAATATTCGCCCATGATATGAACCCTTCCGGATACATAGCGGTCGATCATCTTCATCACGGAATTTTCACTGTTAAAAAATACCATCATGACAAAACTAAACAACGCTCCAACCGGAACTGACAGCACAAAAATGAATTTTGCATATTTATTTTTGATCAGTTTGTCATATGCGATCAGAACCCATGCAAACAGGAAAACAAGAATTCCGGTACGGCAGAATGTCAGCTGATAAAAAAGGAATGCCGCCACAAGGGTGCCCACAAACCACCATCCATTTAGTTTTTCATAATAATAATAAATCAACAGGATCAGCAGAAGGAAAATCGTAAGGTATGCGGTATTCGGCTCGTTAAATCCAAAACTGTATACTGGCACCTCAACATAATGTGCATTCGGAGTCGTCTTATAACCGATATCGTAAACCCCGTATACCGATCCAATTACCATAACAACCGCTACGAATAACCGGATCCATACCGAAATGCCAATCAGTTTCTGAAACTGTACATCTTTCATCCCTATAATAGTCAGAAACAAAAACAACAGCGTTGCCTTTTTTGTCATGACCCAGATGAACATTCCGGCACCCAGTAAAAGTGCAATGATCACAACTTCTCTCAAAGTATATCTTGTCGTAATAAATTTGATACCAAGAAGGATAATTCCCGATAACATGAAAAATTTATAGATCTGGTCACTGCTGTCATAGCCAAATGCCTTTACTAACACATTGATTGCAAAATAGCCATAATACGCAATGATCCCTATACTTTTCCAATCATTTTCCTGTATCCATTTCCTGATCTGATCCATCTATTCTTCTCCACGTATATAAATGATATAATCTCCGGTTTCCATATAATAGTGATACCCATACGGCGTCATATCATCCGGCAGTTCCTTCTCCTCGCGGTTAAAGCACAAAAATACGATTCCGTTTCGCTTTGCAATATCCGTCACCACAGTCATGTCCGGCTTTTCCTGGCACATCTGCTGGTACATGGCAGCTTCATCATCACCGATACCGGAGATAAATCCGCCGACATTTCTTCCGTAAAACAGTCCGACATCACAGCGGTACTGTCTGATATAACAGAGCATTTCATTTGGGACAACGGCCTTTACCTTCCAGCCGTAACCTGACTGTCCTATGATATCCGCGACATCCATCGCCTGCTGTGGCAGCTTATATTCATTTTCTGCCTTTGTAAACGTTGTTTCGCTGTAAATCCTTTGTCCGCTGACTGCGATCGTGACGAGTGCCGCCACAAGTACAAGTATACGAACCGCCTGTTTTTTCCACCTGTATACCAGCCAGACTACCACATATGCGACTGTAAATGAAATGGGAAGCATCCAGAATAATCTCCAGTATACGCCCGCAAAAAAGCGGCTGCCGACATATCGGTAAAACAGTGGATTGAATAAAAATAGCAATACCAAAACCGATGGCCAGACAAAAAAGCGTACGGTCTGTTTCTCCTCCTCGTATTTTTTACCGAGAAAAAAGATAAAAACAACTGCAAGACAAAATAAAGTCCAGTGAAAAAGCCCGGTACGTCCGCCAATAAAATTTTTGAAATTGTCCAATATTGAATAAAAATCTGCTGCCATATCCGTTCTTCCTTTTTAAATTCCCGCCGTGTAATAAATCATATAAACAGCACACGGCAGCGCCGCGATCCATATACAGAGCATACGTTTCAAATTTCTGTGATAAATACCATCTAAAAGTCCATACAGCCCCATCATGACAGGCGCCATAATAATTCCCATTCCCGATAAAAGAGCTGCCGCAAAACTTAAGGCATACAGTGGTGCCACCCATTTCATACTCTGTTTTTCACTCATAAAAATCCGGTAAAACAGATACATCAGCAATGGCAGAATAAATCCCGCCACGATTGCCTTTCCCTGCCAGATACGCAGTAAAAACATCGACGAGAGCGTATGTGTCGATGTAAAATCCCATATGTGAAATATGGACAAGACAATCAAAAATAATGCCGTTTTCTCTGCATTGCCACGAAACAGGATATTCCCGATCATTCCATACAGCACATAACAGATGATGATCATGAAAAACGGGAAATAAGTATGTGAAAATACCGCCGGAGCAATATCGGCTATTTTACAGCACATGGACACATACATGGTCCACGGGGAAGTTACATCTTTCCGGACCTCACCGACATCCCAGTACATATATTCATCCGTGATCGGATTGTCCACCAAAAGAGTATCATGCACAACCGCTGAGACCTCCTCAGAGACAAACCTTGCGTCATCATCATCAATATGCTGGTAATGATACGCGATCCATGCCTGCGCAAAGATCAGCACTGCCGCAAGTACTGCAAACACGACTGCCCAGACTTCTATTTTCTTTTTCGTTTTTTCTGTTTTTTTCTCTTCGGCTGCTTTCCCCCGTCTTTTTAACAGCAGTATAAACACCACTGCAGAACATACTGTGAGAATTATTTTCCACAGATTGACCGTTTCTGTCAGTGTTTTTCTGGTCAGGATCATCGGTACAAGCAATATCTGTCCTGATGCGAACATACTGACCAGTCCAAGCATCCATGCACTGCAGAAACGCATGCAGGAACCCTTCACATCCAGATACACAACCCACAACGATCCAAACCACACCGGAAGCAGTACAAAGAGTACAAACATATAGATAAAATCTTTATAAATCATACACCAACACTCCATCCAAATGGATATGATTAATCTCTGCCGTATTTTTTACCGTATAAAGTGCTTCCATTCTTGTATTTCTGCGGCCGCAAACCACAAGATTTTTGTCACAGAGCTCTGCTGTCTGATATCCCTCTGACATTTTTTCCACATCTCTTCCATTAATGATGATATACTCATACTGTTTTGCGAAACGCTCCAGCAGCTCTTTGAACTTTTGATTTCCTACAAGATCAAAGCCCTTTTCCTGCTTGATATTTCTTTTTACGGTATCCAGATACTCATTCATCTGCTGCAGTTTTAATTCCGTTGTGTCTCCCATAATATAAGCACTTAAAGATGCTTCCTCGCTGTCGGCTGCATTCAGATCGATCAGCAGTGTTTTTCTCTTTTCATTTGCATAACACATTGCAAGGCATGACGCAGTCATATCAGCAAATCTTCCGACCGTCAGACAGTTGATCTTCTGACATCCTTCCCCTTTCGGATTACTTAAAAAGAGAGCCACTTTTTTGTAGGTTTCCTCTTCTTCATTCTTTTTCGTGATCACATCAACGATCTGTGTTTCTAAGCATTCCTGCACTTCCTGTGCATCCTTCGGTTTCTTATAAATCATGATCCAGAGTGTGTAACATACGACTTCCAGTAAAATTCCAAGCAGAATACCTGCTGTAACTGCCTTAAGCACTGCCTGTCTGAACTCCGAATTTGAAATGGTATAAGACGCAACTTTTTCTACCCTGCGCACGGATGCCGGCTCATCAAGTACGGAAAAACATTTTGTTCCAAATCCTTTTTGCGTCACAGTATCCAATGCCTGGATCAGTCCGTTCATAAATGTAATTGCCTGTTCCTCATCATCTACGGCATAATCCCAGCTCGTTCTCGGATATACCACAAAAAAAGTAACAATGTCCGATGTCTCTGTCTGCTCACCGTCAAACATATCGGTAAATGCCTGCTGTGTCAGCTCGATTCCTGTCACTTTGCAGAATTCTTCATACACACTTTTGCTCTTTGAAATCTTTATAATATTCGTGCCGCGCTCCACAGGACCCTCAGAATTATATTCTGTTAAAAGCAGCGATGCCTCCACCTGCATTTTTTCATCATAAGTTTCCGCCTCAATATAAGGCATCAGAGTCTTCGCCTTATATCCGCCTACAATAGCTGCAAACAGAACTGCCATAATAGCCGCAAGCCACCATTTTCTTAAGTTATACTGCAGCACATCCATCAAACTGTATTCTTTTCTGCTCTCATATCTCTGATTCATATCAGGTCTCCTTTCTATTCTCCGCCTTTTTCAAACACCACTTTTATCGTCTTTAAAATGATCTTGATATCCAGTCCCAGACTCCAGTTATCAATATACTGTACATCCAGTTTCACGACATCCTCAAAATCAGTGATCTCATTTCGTCCGCTTACCTGCCATAATCCGGTAATGCCCGGTTTTGCACTTAAACGGCGTTTCTGGTGTGATTCATACTGTTTGAACTCATCTACCGTCGGTGGTCTTGTACCGACCAGACTCATATCACCTTTCAAAACGTTGAAAAACTGTGGAAGCTCATCGATACTGGTCTTACGGATAAATTTTCCAACCTTCGTAATACGCGGGTCATCTTTCATTTTAAACATCAGACCATTCATCTCATTCTGGCCTTCCAGTTCTTTCTTGCGCTCCTCCGCATCCTTATACATGGATCGGAATTTATAGATCTTAAAAAATCTTCCGTTCTTGCCGACACGCTTCTGTGCAAAAAACAATGGTCCCGGAGATTCGATCAGAAGCGGCGGCGCTAAAAAGACCGTCACAACTGCAGTGATCGCAAGTCCCACGATTGCCCCAACAATATCCATCACACGCTTGATAAAAAGCATTTTCCAGTCGTAGGACTGATTGGAAAATGTGACGACCGGAATATTTCCCATCATATTGAAGCTTCTGTGATAATCGTCGAACTTGTTTAAGATCTCAATGGTCACATGTACCATTGCTCCCATGTCCTCAAAGCGGTTGACCACCTCCGCAAGCGAATCTCCTGTCTCATACGGCACACTGATGAAAACTTCATCAACGATCTGTTCTTTTACATACTGGAACATATTATCATAGTTCGCAACGACCTGAACACCGTGATACCATTTTCCGATCTGGTTGTCATCGATGATTGCAATACTTGCAAGACGATGGATCCAGTCACCGGAATGGTCTGCATCCGCGATCACCTTTTCCACACGGTCTGCTGTTGTGACCAGAAATACCTGATTATTAGCTCTTTTGTTACGGTAAACACGCAGCAGATAATATTTGATGATGAGATGCACGCCAAAATACAGGCACATATTTACCAGCGCGATACAAAAATAAACACCTCGGGAAGCCTCCGCATTATTATGCTGTAAAAAAATGGTCAGCGCTGTCACAAATATCAGCACAACGCTCGCTTTGATCGCTGCCCACAATTCCTGAAATACACTTCTGTCAATAAAACGGTTTTCAATATCCGAAAAGAGCATTACCAGCATGTAAACAACCATTACAATGCCAAAGCTCTCCATCAGCTCGATCTTCATATTCGCGACGGATACATTTCGATAACCTACCAGCCACAGATAACCGCCCCCGAAATAACTTACGGCAAAGCATACCAAATCTGCCAGCAGTAAAATGATACTCTGAATTTTTTCTCTTGTCTGGTACATGTCAAGTCCTTTCCTGTTCCTTTTCCCCGGTTTCATGCCAGGTGTCACTGTTTCTTCCTGTCATTTATTCTGGTAACAATATTCCTCACTTCGTTTTCCCAACGAAAAAATCAGTTTCCATTCCGTCTCACGCGGAACGATAAACACACAGTCAAATCCCAAGTTCAGGTTCCCATCACACATCCTGCGCAGTTTTAATGCATCGACGACATCCTTTCTCGGATATCTTTTCAGTTCTGCCGTGACCACAGTGCCGTCCGGCATCACTGCTTTTATATCAACTGGAAGTACCTTTCCATTCCATGTCTTTGCAAGTGCCCATCCACAACAGACCACACTGCCATCCTGATATTCCTGTCTGTCAATGTGATACAGAATCTTCCGCACTCTAAAAGGTACATTCTGCATTTCTTCTATCTGTACATTCCCTGCATCCTGCCTTAGCAGCTGCTCTAAGGGCACGATCTTTGTTCCCATCACACGCTGCATATTGCGCACCGGAACACTGCCCTTTCCCAGATATGCCTGAAAATTCTCCTCCATCCTGCTAAACTGTTCTTTTAATTCCTTATCAATTCCGTAAGACGCTAACAGCTCATCCAGTGAAGTTCCTTTTCCTCCCATAATCTGGTAATATGCAAAATAAAGTGCACGGTATAAAACAAATAACTTTGGTACCGGGAAGAAAAATGTCCACTCATAATCAATGACTGTCCACTCCGCCTCCTCGATGTTCGCCTCACTGCCTGCAGGAATCAAAATATTGGCAAATATCATATCGATATCGCATATATCCACTGCCTCAGTTTCCTCTGTAAAATGAACCTCTCCAAACACTTTTTTGAAATCATCGGTTGGCGTAAACAGGTGTTTTCCACCATATTCCATGATACGTTTTGCATAATCATCAAGGATACGCTTCACCAGTTCCGTCTGATCTCTTTCAAGTGCCCGCTCCATCACATCCTGCAGTGTGACACCGGGATCAAAACCGGATACGGCTGCATCATTTTTTGTATGACAGGCGCAGAATCTGATTTTCCCATTACTGTCCGCATAGCACGATGACAATTTTTCGTATGACTTCTCCATATGACAGATATGCTCTCTTCCTTCCGGATAAAGTGCATATTTTCTGACACTTTTTTCTCCATCCGCTTTCTTGCAGATATCCGTGCGGATGGCAAACTGCCTTGCCCTCTCATTGGAATATTTTGAATAAATCACACGCTGTTCTCCGGTCCTATTTCCTGCCTCGATCAAAAAGGAATTGGCAAGTTCTCCAAATAACCCTTCTGCCAGAACCGTATCAAAAACTTTTTTCTCATCAAAAAGCTGTAATCTGTCCCTGTCAAAATTTCTCCGGTTGTCGGAAAGTTCTCCCCTTCCCGGAAGATATTCATCCGAATAGATACAGGATGGGAACTTGTGATCCGGGTATGGGTAATAGCTGTAAATTCCCGAAAATCCGGCCTCTTTTAAGATCTGTTCATACTCTTTTCTGGTATAGGCCCTCGCCTCACCGTCCCTGTCATCCTCTGTGAATCGTTCCGGATCCTTATCATAATTTTCCAGTCCGGCAAAATATCCCCCGCGGTATTCCTCCTGACACCCCGCAAAATATTTCAGTCCCAGACGGTTGGCATCCGCCACATAAAGTTTCCCGTTGTCAGATAAGTGTTCTCTCATACAGGAAAGCTCATTTTGAAATTTTGAAAATTCGCCTGCAATCAATATCATGTCATAGGCCTGACCCTGATACAGTACATTTGTTTCCGGTTTTGTATCCGAAGCCGGAACAACCAGAACCGTCAGATTGCCGGCATTTTCATAACGCACCCGTAAAATGTCAGCTTCCTCTTCACTCGCCACCGCTGCCGTCACATGAAAAGCCATGGAAAGCAGCTTTCCTGTCAGTGCTCCACAGCCTGCGTTCCGCTCTAAAACATGCATCTGCTTTGTCACCGGCAGAAATGCGATCAGGTTCTCCCTGATATCCGACAGATGAAAAAGGTACGGATAGGATGCCTGTTCCATGATGATCTGCGGATAGGCTTTTTCACTATTCTGTTGTATGATTTCTTTCAGCCCCTCCGGCACGTTCACATGTCCCATTGCTTCCTCACTTTTACGTTCTTCTATTCGTCACATTTTTCAATCGCAACTTCTGAATTCATATCATAAAAACCGACGGTATTTTTGTCGGATACCACCGTCACACCGACCACATCATATAATCTGTGGTACGCGCGGAACTCTCCGCCGACATAACCGGTGCAGCTGATGGATAACAGATATTCACCGCCCTGCATATCCATGTTCTGGCGGAATGTCGCAACATAGGTATCACCTGTCTTTGCCATCCCGATGCCCACTTTTTCAAACATCGTGTTTGTTCCGGTAACAGCAGTTCCCTGTACGGTTTTAAATGTATAAGTAAAAATCGGATCCTGTATATCAGAGAGGAATTTCACCTTGGATTTGATGGTAAAAGAAGTCCCCTTCTGGATACAGTTCGTATAATTGCCATATTCATCGATCAGCGCAAAGTCAATGATCTCCGCCTCACCGGTTCCATATTCATTGACATCCGGGTTGAGCTGGTAATTGGATTTCCAGAGCTTCTTTCCACCGGACGCATCATTCTCTAAAATTTTACCGCCGGCAATCTTGTCTGAGTTCTTAAGCAGAACCTTTTTGTAAAGGTTGATCATATCCTTGGCATTTCCCTCTGCCAGTTTATCTCCCTTATTGAGTAAGATGACACGGTCACAATATTTTGCCACACTGCTGATATCGTGGCTGACGAACAGGATGGTCTTTCCCTGCGCCTTGAAATCCTCAAACTTTTTATAGCATTTTGCCTGGAAAAATACATCTCCGACCGATAATGCCTCATCCACGATCAGGATCTCCGGATCAATATTGATCGCCACCGCAAACGCAAGCCGGACAAACATACCGCTCGAATAGGTCTTACACGGCTGATGCACGAAATCACCGATATCTGCAAATTTTAAGATATCATCTAACCTTGCATCCATCTCCTCGCGGGAAAATCCCATCATCATACCGTTTAGATAGACATTTTCGATTCCGGTATACTCCATATTAAATCCGGCACCAAGCTCTAACAGTGCGGAAATCCTTCCATCGATTTCCACCTCGCCGCTCGTCGGACTTAAAACACCTGTAATTATTTTTAAAATGGTAGATTTCCCGGATCCATTGGTTCCGATAATGCCGATCGTCTCACCTTTTTTCACCTCAAATGACACATGATTTAACGCATGATGTTCTTTGAATCGGTTCTTTCTGACCAATCCAAGTGCATCCTTTAACCGGTCAGACGGTTTATCATAAAGTTTGTAGACTTTGCAGACATCCTCTACCCTGATTGCTAAATTATCCATACTATCCTCATTCCACAGTTTTCATTCTTGCGATGCTCTTACAGCACATCTGCGAAATGTACACGCAGACGCTTAAATACGGTTGTTCCTGCCCAGAGAGTAAACAGCGTGATTCCCCAGAACCACAGTGTCAGTCCCGGATGTTCCCAGAATGCCGTTTTATTGATCAGTGCATCCCGGTATCCGGAAACGATATAATACATCGGATTTAGCTTAAGCAGTACCACAGCCCATTTCGGAATGCCCTGCATGCTCTCAAAATTCCACATGATCGGTGTCACCCACATTCCAATCTGCAAAAGAATGGCGACAACCTCTTTCATGTCACGGAAAAACACCGTCACGGCGCTTGTCGCATAGATCAGTCCTGCCGTAAACATCACCATGCAAAACGAATAATAAACGACCTGAAGCACATAAAGATCCGGATAAAATCCCATAACGGTAAAAACAACCAGCATAAATACCACAAAAAAAGCGTGTGTAAACAATGCAGAGATCAGTTTTACCACCGGAAGTGCATCGATCTGGAATACGACCTTTTTGACCAGATAACTGTATTCATCAAGAACCCCGGTTCCTCCATTTAAAGCCTCCTGAAAATAAAACCACGGCACAAGACCGCCCATCAGCCAGAGTACAAATGGCACCTCAATCCCTGTTCTTAAATCACTGACTTTCTGATGTAGTCCAAACTCAAAGACAAACCAGTATAAAAGCACCGTGATCACCGGCTGTATGAAAGCCCATATCACGCCAAAATAAGAACCCGCAAATTTTTTCTTAAAATCATTTTTGGCAAGATTGCCGATGAGTTTACGGCTGGCAATCAGACGTTTTGGCAGGCAGACATTTTTCTTCTTTTCTGTCATATGAGTGCTCCTATCTTACAATTCCCCGTTTCTTACAATATGCATCGAATCCACCGTGCACTTTATCCTTATCGGAAAGGATCAGATCCGCCTGTGTCATTCCTTCCGGCATTGGCCATTCAACACCGATTGCCGGATCATTCCAGAGAATACCGCCCTCGTCATTTGGATGGTAGAAATCAGTAACCTTATAGCAGAACTCTGCATAATCAGACAGCACGATAAAGCCATGTGCAAAATTCTTTGGTACAAAAAACTGCTTTTTATTTTCCGCAGTCAGAACGATGCCAAACCATTTTCCGAATGTCTCAGAACCTTCTCTTAAATCCACTGCAACGTCAAATACCTCTCCGCTTACCACTCGCACCAGCTTGTCCTGCGGGTGGTTGATCTGGAAATGTAATCCTCTTAACACACCTTTTTTCGATGCAGACTGGTTATCCTGTACAAACTGGCAGTCGATTCCTGCCTCTTTAAAATCGTTGTAATTGTAGGTCTCCATGAAATATCCTCTGGCATCCCCGAAGACTGCCGGCTCAATTACTTTGAGTCCCTCGATTCCATTACAGTCATGTGTTACCTTTATTTTTCCCATAATTATTGATCCTCACTATCTGTTTTTTAAAGTCCTTCGGCAACCTCTACCAGATATTTGCCATAATCTGTTTTAAGGAGCGGTTCTGCAAGTTTTAACAGCTGCTCTTTATCGATAAATCCTCGTTTGTATGCGATCTCCTCGATACAGGACACATAAAGTCCCTGACGTTTCTGGATCGCAGACACAAAATCTGCAGCGGCAAGCAGCATGTCGTGGTTTCCGGTATCTAACCATGCGAATCCCCTGCCAAGCGTCTCAACGCTTAAATCACCACGCTCTAAATATGCATTATTTACGGAAGTAATCTCAATTTCACCTCTTGCAGACGGCTTTACATTTTTTGCGATCTCTACAACATCATTGTCATAAAAATAAAGTCCCGGCACAGCATAATTTGACTTTGGATGCTCCGGTTTTTCCTCGATAGAAAGAGCTTTTCCGTTCTCATCAAACTCTACCACGCCGTATTCTCTCGGATCTCTGACATAGTAGCCAAAAATCGTAGCACCCTTTTCATTCTGTGTGCGTTCAGCTGCACTGCGCAGAACCTTGGAAAAACTTTGTCCGTAGAAAATATTGTCTCCAAGAACCAATGCAACCGCATCGTTTCCAATAAACTTTTCACCGATGATAAATGCATCTGCCAGGCCCCTTGGCTGTTCCTGCACGGCATAAGAAAAACTCATGCCAAGCTGGCTTCCGTCTCCAAATAACTCTTCAAACACCGGCAGATCTCTCGGTGTGGAAATGATCAGAATCTCTCTTATGCCGGCAAGCATCAGTGTAGATAACGGATAATAGATCATCGGCTTATCATACACCGGCATAATCTGTTTTGAAATTGCCTTTGTCAGCGGATATAATCTTGTTCCGGAACCACCTGCTAAAATAATACCTTTCATATAATCCTCCTTGTTTTCCGAAGGAAAATGCAATTTTATCATGTAAAATTTGCCCTCTGGTGAGCAGAGGATTTTCCTCCTTGTTTTCACGTCCATTA
>ERZ1026776.1411-NODE-1411-length-13485-cov-30.648325_pt1 | contig 13485 bp, 7 predicted proteins | sample MGYA00380125_ERZ1026776 | MGnify/ENA primary metagenome ERZ1026776 (study PRJEB33269, sample SAMEA4719761) | human gut metagenome | biome: human-associated habitat; feature: organic feature; material: feces | place: Cameroon | collected 2013-10 ...
GTATCGTACGAACATAATTCGTAGGCAATACATTGTCAACAGAGAGTTGATATACGCTCTGTGCATCAATCTTGAGTGGCAGAAAAGTTGCCAGCAGCAACATTATAAAGCTCTCAATACATAGAATCATCTTTTTATTCATTAGCCAGTTTTTTATCGGTTTATACGAAATGTGTTGCAAAAATAGCGAAAAAACTTGTATTCATGTACAAAAACACAAAAAAAAGAGGTTCTAATGGGAATATTTTCCATCAATATGCACAATCGTACATTTGCTTTCCTTGATTTCTGAGTACTTTTGCTGCAGAATAAAAAGCAATAACCAAACAACGTTTTATAAATTATGAAGAAATCATTTATGCTCTTGGCGGCGATATGCTTTTCGGCAATCGCAAACGCACAGGTTGACATTGACATGGCGAAAGTGTTCAACGTATCCGAAGCTCCTATCGAACTAAACGAAGCGGTAGCTAAAGTGGCTGACGGAGTAGTTTTCGTCGGCGACACACGACCAGCCGACAAAATCCAAGATGGTAAATATAAAGGTATGCGCGCAATAAAGATGCGTCGATCTTTTGCCATCGATGGTACTACACGCCAGTTTAACAATGCCTTGGCTTTCCGCCGTGCACCACAAGGAAGTACCAAGGAGCACCAGGTAGATGTTACGATGGTACCTCGCTCATGCATGATGCAGATGAAGCCTACCAGTGGTGGCACATTCCAGTTTGAAGTGAACACCAGCAAAGAGGAAGCCAAGCTCTATGTAGCCGTTCTGAACGGAACCAAATGGAAGAATCTTGCCACCTTATCTTATAAGAAGGAGGACAAGAAAGGCAACAAGGCTGAGCCACTCACTCCGCTCACATTGGAATACAAATACCAGGCAGGCGACGAGATATGGATTTATAGCAATGGCAGCGCCTATCTCTTGGGTATGCAGTTTAGTGGCAACCTAGATACCAACTTCAAAGGCACAGATGCCTTGGCTGCATACAAGGCTATTCGCAGAGCCAACAAGTAACAAAGAAAAATATTAACTAGAATTATGTGAGATTTTCAAAATCAAACAATACAACAGAACAAACAACTATAAAAAAAATCTTTATGAGAAAAAGCATTCTTTTCGCTAGCATGGCAGCCTTGATAATGAGTAGCTGCTCTAGCAACGAGTTCGATTTCGGTGGAAGTGATGCAGGCAGCAAACTTCAGGTTTCAGCATCTATCCACGAATTGCAGACCAGAGCCCACGATACCTCTTGGGATGCCAATGACGCTATCGGTGTGTCGGATGCCAACAATAACACCAATGTAAAGTATGTCACTACAAATGGAGACGGTATATTCAACAGCGACAATGTCATCTATCTCTTGGGTAACGAAAATCTCAGTTTCACCGCTTACTATCCTTACAACGAAAGCGTAACAGCCGAGAACAAGACCATCACATTCGATGAGCCAGCCGACTATATGTACGGCACAGCTTCAGCTACCCGTCAAAATCCAAATGCTTCCTTCACCTTCACCCACAAGATGTCGGAGTTATCGTTTACCATAACTGATGGAACAAGAACCAACAGCAGTTCTGCCAAAGCATGGACAAGAGCTGATGGAAATGAGACATCAGGCAGCGAAAGTACAACTGCATCATCAACCATCACATTGCACGATGTCGTATTGAATGGTACTTTCGACACATCCGATGGTACTGTTAAAGCAGGAGACAAGAAGGGCGACCTCACCATTTCTTTCACTCCTGGTCAAAAGAGCAGCTTCATCCTTCCTCCACAAAGCTTCGAAGGAGGAAATGTGAAGATCAGCGTAAACCACAACGGAAAAACCTTCGGCGGAACACTTTCTCTTGACAAGACCACAGAAGGAAACGACATTCAGTATGGTTTAACCATTAACAAGGAAAACCAGCAGCAAGCGCTTGCCATCTCTTCGAAGACCATCACAGGCTGGACACCAGTTGAAAAGGGTAACCAAGATTTAGAGGAGAAGGAAGCAGAGAACGTACTCGAAATCGGCGACTTCTTGCTCAACGACGGAAGCGTAGTGGATAAGGCTTACGACTTGAGCAAAATTACAGCAGCAGGCAAGACAGTGGTAGGCGTAGTTTACTATGTAGGCAACCCTCAGCCATCTGCGCTCTATAAAAACTACGAAGATAAGGATATTCTCAAAGCCGAAGCTCCTGATGCTACTCACGGTCTGGCTATTGCCATCAACAATGGTAATGAAGGAAATGCTGCCAGAATGTTTGCTGATTCTAATGTGAAATACGCCTACGCTACTTGGTTCACAGACAACGAAACGTCCAACAGTTACATCTCAACAACAATGAATACAACAAAAGCAGGAACTCAGTTCTTGGGGTACAACAATACTGCTGTTATAGAAAAAGTGGGCGACAAGACTGATGAGACAAGCACAGAAGGAGTGAAAACAGGCAGTTCTGCATTTACCAGCATCCTGACAGCTTTCCGCACTGCGAACAAAGTTAGCAACTGCTCAAAATGGTATCTACCATCTTATGCTGAATTAAAACAGATTCAAGACAACTATACTGCCATTTCAACAAGCATCATAAAAGCAAGTGGCTCATTACAGCAATTTACTGATTTTGCAACCAATGCAACAGATAAATTCTATTGGTCTAGCGATCTTAGAGGTGGATCAAATGCATGGATATCTCCTTTATGTAAAACCGAAGTGGAGGAAAACAAACTCTTCATCACTCGTAACAGCAATGACTACAAAGGATATTTCCGCTTCGCTATCGCCTTCTAGAAAAGGCTCGAAAATCTCCGTTCCGTGACCCGAAACCACCATTCCGTGTCACGGAATATACATTCCAAGTCACGGAACGGAACTTTCATCTAGCCTCAGAAACACTAGTTCCTATCTCAAACATTTCTCTCATTTATCACAATAAACATTCACACTATGAAGAAATTCGTTTTATCCATCGCCTTGACACTCGCAGTTCTGGCAACCAATGCCACAAGCTACTATATCTCCCCATCAGGAAACGACAAGAACGATGGCACTTCCGAATCCACTCCCTTCGCCTCGCTCGCCACAGCCCAAAGCAAGGTGAAAGCTGGTGATGTGGTCAACATCCTGCCCGGCACCTACCAGGTGAAGGAAAGCGAGATGATGGATAGAACATCCAGCAACGTGTGGGATATCATCTTCGATTTCGCCACCAGCGGAACAGAATCCTCACCTATTATATATAAGGGTATCTTAGACGCACAGGGCAATCGCCCCAAATTCGACCTATCTGCCATCAAGACAGGCAAACGACTCACAGGATTCTACATCCACGCCAAATACCTAAAGTTCTCCAACTTCGAGGTAATCGGCATCAATGTACCCAAATCATCAAGCAACACCCAGTCGGAGAATTTCCGCATCAACGGAGGCAAGAACTGCATTTTCTACAATATTGCCGCACACGACGGAATGGGTATTGGTTTTTATATCACAGGCAGTTCTGCGAACAACACCCTGAGCAACTGCGATGCCTATAACAACTTCGACAGCATAAACCAATCAGTGAACAATGGAGGCAACAGCGATGGATTCGGCTGCCACGTGAGTGCCAACTGCGAAGGCAACAGATTTGAATATTGCCGAGCTTGGCAAAACAGTGACGACGGCTTCGACTTCATCAATTGCCAGTCGGCAGCCACCGTGGAGTATTGTATCGCCTATCGCAATGGTTTCGACAAAGACGGCAACAAGCGTGCCGATGGAAACGGATTCAAAGCAGGCGGTTACGGCATGGGCAAAGAAGTGAAAATCTCTTCTGTGCCGATGCACGTAGTGAGCCACTGCCTTTCCGTAGGCAATAAGGCAAATGGCTTTTATACCAACCATCACCTGGGCGGCGTGAAATTCGACCACAACTCCGCCTATAAAAACGTAAGATACAACTTCTCCTTCGTCAACAGAAAAGGCAAATCGAAGGAAGACGCCATTGACGTAGATGGATACGGACACATCGTTACCCATAACATCTCTTACGGCTCCACCAAGATAGTGACCTCAATCGACATCGCGCAATGCACCATAGAAGGCAACTCTTTTTCTTACTCCAAAAATACTTGGGTGAACGATGACTTGAGCGATGCCGACTTCTACAGCCTCAACCTTAACGAGCTGACGGCGGCTAGAACCACCGACGGCAGTCTGCCTGTGATCAACTTCATGCGTCTGAAGGATGAAAGCAAGGACTATGGCTATGGCACTTTCAATACAGGCTATACACCTACCCTTCTCACCATACACCTCTTTGGTGACTCCACCATGTCAACCTATGAGGAAGAAGAGAAGACCAAGGGATGGGGACAATACTTTGGCGAGATGTTCTCATCAGAGATCAACGTCATCAACTGGGCGCACACGGGCTACACCTCCAAAAACGGCTGTAACATAACATGGAAAGAGGCACGCGACAACATCAAGGCCGGCGACTATGCCCTGATACAATATGGACACAACGACGAGAAGAGCCTGTCGGCTGATGACTACAAGAAATACCTCACCACTCTGGTAAAGAATATTAAGAGCAAGAAGGCAACGCCAATCCTACTGACCAGCATCTGTCGCAACCTGATGAAAGACGGCAAAGTGAGAGGACAGCAGGGTGACGATCGTGCTAACACCGGACTGCATGAGGAATACGCTGCCTATATGAAAGAAGTGGCAAAGGAACAAGGCATAGAATGCCTCGACATGACTGCCGAGACTCAAAAACTGCTGGAAGGCATCGGTACCGACATCGCTGCCAAACGACTCTTCGACGGAGGATACACTCACACCTCTGAAGAAGGAGCCAGAATCAACGCTAGAATAGCAGCCACCTTATTATATAGCAACAACATCCTTGCAGACTATATTCTTAGCGACAATCTCGTAGATATGTCTGAGCTCATCCTACAGCTAGGCGGCTCGCCATCCACTGGCATCCACACCATCAACACAAGTAAATCAATCGACGGGCACTACTATACCCTCGACGGAATGAGAGTGAGCCAGCCTATTCGCAACCATATATACATTTACAGAAACAAGAAAATCATTTATAAATAAAAAAACATAAACAGCAACGATTATGAAAAGAGTAATTTGTATTCTATCCATCATATTCCTGGCTCTTGTCACAGCCAGTGCAAAAATTCACACCATCGGCGACTCCACCATGGCAGACTACGACCAAAACGAACCCGACCAAAAAGGAATGTTTGGCTGGGGGCAGGTATTTGGTGACTATTTCGCCAATGGCATGACCGTGAAAAACTGGGGCGACCGTGGCGAGAGCGCACGTAGCTTCTACAAGAAGTTCTGGGCTAACGCCAAAAAGGAAATCAAGAAAGGAGACTTGGTACTCATCCAGTTTGGTCATAATGACCAGAAATCAGTAACTACCGATGTCTATCGTGAGTACTTAGCTAAATTTATAAGTGAAACACGTAATCTAGGTGCCACTCCTGTTCTAGTAACATCCATCTGTCGCAAGCTTTTCGATGGCACCCAAATTTCTCGTCTGGGACGCATCGACAACGGAAAAGCGCATGGTGTAAGCGAGGAAGACCACACCTACGATTACCCTTACCACATGAAAAAAGTAGCAGACTCCCTAAAGGTACAATGTCTCGACCTCACTACAGCCTGCAAACAATACATGGAATCATGGGGACCACAAGGTTGCAAGCAATTCTTCCCTGCAGGTGGCAGTACCCACACCAATGAACTCGGTGCAAGGGTCAACGCTCAGTTGGTAGCCCAGCTGATGTATAAGGCAAACATCTTGAAGAAGTATATCGCTATCAAGAAAATCAATCTTCCCAAAAATGAAGGTAAAGTGGCAGTTGTAGCTGATCACAAGAACGAATCCGATACAGCCGAAGAAGACTGGAACTACTATATGGTGAAGACCGGAGCAGACGGTTACGCCGTGTTCGGCAACCTTTCCGGTGAAAAGCTAGCCGTACCCGTTGGGTTGACAGCCTACGGCATCATCCCCGGCAGTGAGAGCCATCTCGTAAAACTTGTCAAGGTGGGTAATGTAATACCTGTCCAAACGGGAGTCATCGTAAGAGGCAAACCCAACACAGAGTATTCACTGACAGCCACCAACGAGCCACCGACATTCAAACGTCAAAAGCAAAATCTGCTCAAAGTGAACGCAAAAGTGAGCAAGATTCAATCACACGATGGCAATGGATACAACTACCTCTTCACTAGCACCAGAAAGAATATCACTTTCATCCCTGCCGATGGAAAATCCGAGCTTCGCATCAAGAGAGCTTACTTGACAAGCCCTGCCAAAGCTGAGAATATTACCATTGAGCGCAGACCAAGTAATAACGAAACGCCAACAGCAGCAGGCAATAAAAAGACATACAAAGAGGCCATAACTACGAAAACATATTATATTTCCCCAACAGGAAACGACAAGAGTAACGGCGAAAGTTCATCTAGAGCTTTCGCTACTCTTGCCAAAGCGCAATCGCTCGTAGCACCTGGCGACACCATATACATGATGCCCGGCATTTACAAAATCAAGGAAAAAGACCTGATGGCTCCCAACTACCAAAAGGTGTATGCCGTGGCATTCTTACTCGACAAGAGCGGAACAGCCCAAAAGCCCATCAACTACATAGGCATATTGGACGCACAAGGCAATCGCCCTGTTTTCGACTTCTCAGAGATAAAGCCCGATGCCCGTATCACAGGATTCCTGATAACAGGCAGCTATATCCACATCAAGAACGTAGAGAGCATTGGTATACAGGTAACACAAGCAAACCATACCCAAAGTGAAAACTTCAGAATATTCAATGCCTCACACAACAAACTGGAGAATATATCAGCCCACGACGGTATGGGCATAGGTTTCTACCTCATCAAGAAATGCGCCCACAACTATTTTATCAATTGCGACGCATACAACAATTATGACACCGTTTCGGAAAATGGCAAGGGAGGCAATAGCGACGGTTTTGGATGCCACCCAGGTACACTCGACAGCGAAGACAATGTTTTCATTGGATGCCGTGCCTGGTATAACAGTGACGATGGATACGACCTCATCAACGCCCAAGCGCCAGTGAAGTTTCTCTATAGCATCGCATATAAGAACGGACTGGCAACAATCAACGGCGAAGACAAGAAGATTGCCGATGGAAACGGATTCAAATGCGGTGGCTATGGCATGGGAAAAGTAGCGAGGACTAAGTTCGAGAAGGCACCAATGCATATCGCCGAAAACTGCATCTCTGCCGAAAACCGAGCTAATGGCTTCTATGCCAACCATCATCTGGGCGGACTACATTTCATCCACTGCTCTGCCTACAAAAATGGAGGAGCCAACTACAACATGACCAACCGCAAGGACAGGACAGAAAATGGCAACAGTAATGTGAATGGTTATGGACATATCCTTGAGAACTGCCTCTCATACGGTTCGGATGCCATCAAGAGCAGCAAACACTTGTCTATGGTCGATGGCAACAAGAAGGACTGCACTGTCAAGAACAACTCCTTCTCATGGAATCCAACTACCCAGAAATGGGACAACGACCAGAAATTGACAAAGAACAGTTTCAAGAGCCTGGATGCCAAAGAACTAATAGTCAAGCGAGACAAAGAAGGTATGCTACCAGCTTTTATCTTCCTTGCCCCTGTCCAGCCTAGTGAATATGGCTATAACTTCACTAACTACCGACACATGGTAGATGAATACAGAAATAAATAAAAAAGATACTCATTATGAACAAAAGCTCACTCATCATAAGCATTATCATGGCAAGTACGAGCATCTTATGCTCGTGCCTTGACAATAATGACCTTACCCTCAAAGAGACCATTAAGGAAACCACTTTAGAAAAGGGCAACCAGCTGTTTATCTGCGAAAAGGGCAACGGCGAAGCCTGGGTCACATACGACCCAGGCAAACCTCTTCACCTAAGTGAAAGCAACAGCGCCAAGATAACAACCTACACAGGCAGCATCGATATACCTAAGATAGTCATAATAGACCATTGGGCATACGACATCACAGGAATAGACAAAATGGCTTTTGCCAATAACAACGAGCTGACTAGCATCGCTCTCCCCTATGGTGTAACTTATCTGGGAGAAGGAGCTTTCTGCAACTGCGTAACACTCAACAGCATCAATATACCGGAAGGAGTAGAAATCATACCGAAAGCCTGTTTCGGACAATGTAAAGAGTTACAAACCATCACCCTGCCTGCCTCGACAAAAACCATCGAAAGGTTGGCTTTCGGCTACTGTAACGGACTAAAGGAATTACATATCCAGGCAACAACTCCTCCCAACACCGCCGAAGATGCCTTTGGAGAATACATAAGCAAAACTACGCTATATGTCCCTACAGGAAGCAAATGGCTCTACGAGGAACAAGAGATTTGGAAACAATTTAAAACTATCACAGAAGAATAACAACCATTATGAAGCAGATACTATTCACCCTCATATTAGCAAGTGCCAGTCTCAATGGCTTGGCTCAAAATACCAAGACCATACAAGGCACCGTATCCGACCAAAATGGCGAGCCTCTGATAGGTGTAACCATCAAGGCGGGCACGACAGGTGTTATTACCGACATAGATGGCAAATATACCATTGAAGTACCCAGCAACACTGCTGTCCTAGAATATTCCTATATAGGAATGAAGACAGAAAAACTGAAAGTAAAACCTGGCAAAATGGACGTAGTACTGAAAGATGATGCCAAGGTAATGGACGAAGTGGTGGTCATCGGCTATGGCTCGGTAAAGAAAGGTGACGTAACCAATGCCGTAGCCAAAGTTAAGGGCGATCTGCTGAAAGATCGCCCCGTGAGCAATGTGGCGAGTGCCTTGCAAGGAGAATTGGCAGGCGTAGAAGTACGCACCACCAGTGGCGCACCTGGCAGCGGAGTACAAATCAACGTACGTGGTGCCACTTCCATCAATGAGAACGGTAACTCCAATCCCCTCTTCGTGGTGGATGGTGTTCCTATGGACGAAAACTTCGACCTCGTGAACATCAACCCACAAGACATCGAAAGCATCGAGGTACTGAAAGATGCCTCCTCTAGTGCCATCTATGGAAGTCGAGGTGCCAATGGAGTGGTTATCATCACCTCGAAAAAAGGCAATGACGACGGCAAAACGAGAGTCACCTTCAGTGCAGACTACTCACTAAGCAGCCCCGAACGCTATATGGACATCATGAGTCCTGAGGAATGGATAGAATGGAGAAAAAAGTCTAACAACGTGCGCTATGTAAACCAATATGGACTGAAAGGTGCCAAAGCTACAGATAGCTATGCCGAACGATTAGCTATCATAGGCAGTGCCAGCGCCAACTATGTGAACGACCCACGCTGGGATATGCCCAACTACGGCGGGCTCGCCCTCATCGACTGGCAGAAAGCTATCTTCCAAAGCGCACTCGCTCAAAACTACAATCTCTCCATATCTTCCGGCAACAAGAAGAGCAACTATCGTGCATCTTTGGGATATATTACCCAAGACGGCATCGTCATCAACACTGGATTCCAGCGCATCAACCTCAAGATAAGCGCACAGACCACTGTCAAGGATAAACTTACCCTGGGCTTCGACTTGGCACCGCAATTTACCGTAATCAAGGGTGGCAATGTGGACGGCAAGGGCAATACCGCCCAGCTGGCTCTGACCCTGGTTCCTGTAGCCGAAGCCGAAGCCGGACTTTATACCGGTGCTCAGCCATACACCCGCTATCTATGGGCAGGAAGCGCCGTGAGCCCTATCGCCAACATGGAGTATTCCGGCTATCGCGACGAGAAAATCCGACTCAATGCATCAGCCTTCGCCCGCTATCAGATTCTTCCGGAACTTACTGCCGAGGTTTTGGGCAGCTGGCTGTTCGTCAACAGCGAGCGCCATCGCTTTATCCCAAGCAGCCTCAACAGATATTGGGCTTCTTATCCTGAAGGATATTACAGCGACGGAAGCTGGACAGGCAGCCGCAGCCATAAATATCTGGGACAGACAACAGCCACCTATAACAAGGATTTCGGCAAGCACCACCTCAACGTGGTGGGCGGATGGTCTGTAGAGATGACCAAGGACGGAAATTCCTATAGCATCGGGGCCACCCAATACCCTAACAATTCGCTAAACGGTGGCTTTTCCGATATGACCACCGTAACCCTGAAGAATGTATCGGCCAACTACAATACAGAAGACCGTCTGGTATCCTACTTCGCTCGTGCAGAATATGGCTACGATAGCCGTTACTTGCTCAATGCAAGTTTCCGTAGAGATGGCAGCAGCCGCTTCGGAAAGAACAAGAAATGGGGCACCTTCCCAGCCGTTTCGGGTGCATGGAGAGCCAGCAACGAGAAATTTTGGAAACCAGAATGGATACTCAACCAGGCCAAGCTTCGCATAAGCTATGGCGTAAATGGCTCTAACTCCATACCAAGCAATTCGGCGTATGGCGTACTGAACAACAGCAACTATAGCCAGGACGGAAAACTGACAACAGGATATATACCGGGCAGCACCGCCAATGATGATTTGGGATGGCAGAAGACGGATTCCTGGAATGCCGGCATCGACTTAGGATTCTTCAATAACCGCATCTCTGTAGCGGTAGATTTCTACATGAAGAACATTCGTGATATGCTCTATCAAATCACGCTGCCAGCAGACATGGGCTACACCAAGGGCTACACCAACGTGGGAAACATTCGCAACACAGGCATCGAAGCAGAGCTGAAGACTGAGAATCTGACAGGTAAATTGCGCTGGACCACAAACCTGCAATTCTCTTGGAACAAAAACAAAGTCATCGACCTGGGAGCCAACTCCACCATATTCACTGGCTACGACAACTCCACTCAGGTCATCGAAGTTGGTCGCCCAGCCGGAGAATATTACCTCTATTACGCTGTAGGTGTATATGAGACGGCAGAAGATTTAAAACGTTACCCTACCCAAACGGGTTCGGTTGTAGGATCTGTTCGTTATCGGGATATTAGTGGTCCTAATGGAGTTCCTGATGGCAAGATAACCGAGGCCGACCGTGTACATATGGGACATCCGCAGCCATCCTGCACCTATGGTATGACCAATACTTTCAAGTACAAAAACTGGACTGCTTCTTTCCTCATCACCGCACAGACAGGCGGAAAGATATACGGTGCCCTCGGAAGAGCCTTCGACCGCCAGGGTATGGGAACATCGGTGAATGTATTGAGAAAGTGGAAGAACATGTGGTTCTCAGAGAGCGATCCGGGCGATGGCCATACACCACGTGCATGGGGATCGGGCATCAACGAGGAGTACGACAGCCGTTGGCTCTATAGCAGCGACTTCATCAAGCTAAAGAATGTGACACTATCCTACAACTGGCGTATGCCTAAGAAAGCATTCATAGACAATATCCGTCTGAGTGCCAGCGTAGAGAATGTATTCATGCTTGACTCCTACGACGGAGGCTACTCGCCAGAGAGCAACAATTCATCCAGTCGCATCTCCAGTTATGACTATGGAGCCTATCCTATGGCAAGAACATTCAACTTCGGAGTGAACGTACAGTTCTAAAGCAACTTCGGAATAAACATATAATTCTAAATAAGCAAAGATTATGAAACTATATCAGTATATAATAATAGGTGTAACGACCCTAACTCTCACGGCTTGTGATGATTTTCTGACGGTAACGCCAAAGAACACACAAACCACAGACAACTTCTACAAGACGGAAGCGCAGATGGATCAAGCACTCACTGGGTTATATGGCACTTTGAAACCTATACCCAAGTATCTGTTTGCCATGAGCGAGCTTCGCTCAGACAACACCTGGGTGCTCACCGACAGCAAACAGAACGACTATGCCGACGTAGCCACCTTCAATGCAAATGGTCTCTTAACCGACAATATCGTGTCGGGATGCTGGAGCGACTATTACAAGATTGTATCTGCCGCCAACACCTTTCTCGACAAGATAGGGGAGCGTGATTTCAACGATGCAAGCACTCAAAAGCAATATATGGCGGAAGCACGTTGCATCAGGGCATTAGCCTACTTCGACTTGGTGAGATTCTTTGGTAGAGTGCCAGCTCCTACCCACATCCTCACCACAAACGAATCGTTTGAGTTGGGACAAAGCGAGGCCATAGATGTATATACCAATATCATCGTACCTGATTTGCAGTATGCCGTGGAGAATCTCGCAGAGAGTGCCACCGACTATCAAGGCAAGTTACACAATGAACGTCTCACCCAAGTCGCAGCCAAAGGATTTCTCGGAAAAGTATATATGACGATGGCTGGATTTCCAATCAACGACACTGCCAAGAAAGCAGAGGCACAGAAGCTCTTCAAGGAAGTCATAGACTACGCCAATACCCACAACAAGTATTGGATGCCAGACATGGATACTTGGAATCAAAGTTGGTTGCACGAGAATGACAACAAGAACTCCATCTTTGAAATACAATATATAGCAGAATCGGGGCAAGGCAATCCGATGGTTGCACTCAGCGTACCTAGCAATCCCGGTACAGAATGGTGTGGAAACAATCTGGTAACAGGAACACGTGTCTATATCGAACGAGGTTTGCAAAAACATTTCATTGAGAAGAAGCAAGGTAGCAATGAATACCTCGACCAACGAGCAGGAGGCACCTTAAACCTCAAAGAAACTGTAGATGAGGATGGAAACATCATCACGAGCAAGGGAAACACATTTTACGTTAAATACTTCGAGAGCAAGGTAAAGCGTGCGAAATTAGGAATGACAGACATGGATGCCAGCATCGTGGACCGCACTTACTGGCCGCAGAACTTCCAGCTTCTTCGTATCGAAGATATCATGCTGCTCTATGCCGAGTGTGTAGGAAACACTGCGGAAGGCAGGGAAATGGTGAACAGGATTCGTCGCCGTGCCGGTCTAACAGACATCGAAACTTCATTATCTGAAGCCGATTTTCAAAAGGCTGTGCAAGACGAACGCCGCTACGAGCTAGCCGAAGAAGGCGTGAGATGGTTTGATTTGATACGTAGGAATGAGTACGTCAATACCATCAAGCAGATGTTTAATGATAACGACGATACCGTCAATGGAACCTACAAACAGTATGCCTCACGTGTTACGGCTGATATGTATCTCTACCCTATCCCTCAAAGCCAAATCGAGGTAAGAAAGGGCCTTTACACACAAAACAAGGGGTACTAACATGGAAATATGAACGATTAGGTGCAGTTTTGAACGAAAACTACACCTAATTGTTCCCTAAAAAACATTACCTTTGCAACACCAATAATAAAGTTGGTACTCAACATGTAACAACAACACATTAATTATTATAAAAACAATGAAGAAGAAAATATTTTGTATAATACTCGCAACCCTGAGCCTGATGCCAGTGGCAGCCAAGAAACAGCCAGCCGTGGTCATCCTCACCGC
>ERZ1026776.1414-NODE-1414-length-13470-cov-24.284532_pt1 | contig 13470 bp, 12 predicted proteins | sample MGYA00380125_ERZ1026776 | MGnify/ENA primary metagenome ERZ1026776 (study PRJEB33269, sample SAMEA4719761) | human gut metagenome | biome: human-associated habitat; feature: organic feature; material: feces | place: Cameroon | collected 2013-10 ...
CATTGAACGATGGAACCCGGAAGGGTCCCTGAAGCATTGGAGGTCCTGGCATTTTTTATAATTAATAATTTATAGTTTACAGAACATTCTATTTGATGCGAACCTTGGCTTCTACATTCAGTCCGGCACGGAGCAGGGCTATCTGTTTCGGGTCGTTATCCTTGGTAAGGGCGATGCGCACAGGCACACGCTGCTCTACCTTTACGAAGTTGCCGGTGGCATTATCCACAGGAATCATGGAATAGGCATTGCCGGCTGCGGCAGAAAGGGCTTCTACCTTGCCATGGAATACTATACCCGGGATGGCATCGGCGGTGAAATCTACAGTCTTGCCCACGGTGATGCCGTCCATCTGAGTCTCACGATAATTGGCTACCACCCAAACATCATTGTCATCCACGATGCGGGCGAGCATCTGACCAGGCTGCACCAGCTGTCCCTCGTGAATATCCTTTCTTCCCATCACGCCATCGCAGGTTGCCACGATTACGGTATAGGAAAGGTTGAGGCGAGCCAGGTTGAGCTGTGCCTCTGCCACGCTCTCTCCGGCACGTGAACCGCCGAGCTGCTGGGTCTGTACATTGCGAACCGATGCGGCGCTGGCCTTGCGGCTGCTTGCCTGCTCATAGCGTGCCTTGGCTCCCAGATAACGGGCATAGGCGTTGTCGTATTGCTGACGGGTTACCGCATCCTTCTTCATCAAAGCCGCAAAGCGGTCGAAGTCCTGCTTGGCATTCATCATATCCACACGAGCCTCCTCGATGCCGGCAGCTGCTGTCTGCACATTGGTATTGGTGGTGCCCATGCTGGCGGTTACCACCGAAGAACTTGACTTGGATCCACGCAAGCCGGCTTCTGCCTGAGCCACATGCAGACGGAACTCAGCATCCTCGATGATAACAAGGGTATCGCCCTTCTTTACGTGCTGATAGTCGTTGAAACGAATCTCCTTGATGAATCCCGGTACACGGGTATTGATAGGGGTGATATGGCGGTTTACCTGTGCATCATCTGTGTAAGCCACATCGCTGCCATGATAGAAATGGCTGAAGCACCAGCCGATAGCTCCCAGAAAAAGGAGGATAATCACTACATTATATATTCTCTTGATAATCTTCTTGTTCATTGCTTTATTTATTTTATTGTTTCTAAATTTCTCCTGCCACGTACTTCATGCGATAGTAGGCATAGACGATATTGATGCGGGCATCCACCTCGCTAAGCTCGGCATTGAGCTTGAGGTTGGAGGCATCCACCATATCTGTAACCAGAGCGAGCTGGCTGAGATAGCGGGCATTCATCACATCGTAGTTCTGCTGTGCCAGCTCCACGCTCTTTCGCTGCGTTTCCAGTTCCACGTAGGTTTGCTGATACTGCACGTAGGCAGCCTGCACATTATTGTTGAGCTGCTCTGCCTGAACGGCATGTGCCTCTTTAGCCTGTCGGGTCTCTACGGCAGCCTGCTTGATGCGCTTGTTGCTCTTGAAGAGCGAGCTGAGGCTGTATTTCACGCCTACGCCCACATACCAGACGTTGAGGTTCTTGTCAACAGGTGGCAATTCGAAGAGGATAGGTCCATCGAAGTTATCTGCGGCAACGAAAGCTACCTTTGGCAGAAGATCGCTCTTGGCAATCTTTTCTTTCTGTTCGGCGATGCTGATGGCGTTACTGCTCTGCTCCAGGAGTGGGGAGTTTAGGGTTCCTGCTGTCTGCCAGTAAGCCTCGCCTTCCTTGCCGTAGGTTTTGTCGGCAATGGTGGCATCGGGGATAATCTGAATCTCCTGGCTTGTCTGGTTCATCTGGCTTCCTTCTTCCTTCAGGTTTCCCTGGTTCATTCCTAGGGTATTGCAAAGCTGATGGTTCAGGATGCTCCGGTTGTTTCGGAGCGCCGTCAGACCGAGTTTGAGACTTTCCATCTGGAGTTCGTATCGGGTGATGTCATTCTTCAGCGCCATGCCGTGCGTCTGTTTCTCCTTGATGTCATCGATGAGCTGGCGGGTCAACTCGATGTTCTTTTCATACACCTTGATGCGATTGTCTATCTTATAGAGGTCGAGATATTGCCCCAGGGCGATGAAGCGAATCTGCTGTCGGGTGAGTTTCACGCCTACCTCTGCCTGCTGCTTTCCGAGTTCGGCGAGCTTGATGCCTGCGTTGATGGCTCCACCGGCATAAACCACCTGCTGTGCCTGGAAGGCGAAGTTGTTGCCGAAATGTGGAGATTTCAAGCCGTGAACGTTGCTGAAGTCGCGGTCGGTAATCAGCGCATTGCCGATATAGCTGAATGAGAGGGAAGCATCAAGGTCGGGCAGTTTCTTGCTTTTAGCCGATTCGATGCCTAGGTGGGCTGCTTCTACTCCTGATAATGAAGTGCGAAGGCTCTTGCTGTTATCCTCCACCTTCTGGAAGAGTTGGCTGATGGTCATGTTTTCTTTCTTGCTGGCAGGCAAGGAAGCAGCCGCCCCTACGGTGGTTTGTGATTGAGCCGAAGCCCAATGGGTTCCTCCTGCAAGCAGAAGGCCTACAAATAAGATGTTCTTAATCATTGATTATTACTTTTTGAATTTCGGGTGCAAAGGTACGGAGTTTTGGGCGAACAATCACTTTAAATTTTTCGCGGCGGATGGACGATTTGGGAATAATAGTTCTTTTATATCACATATTTTGTGTAATTTTGCAACCGAAATAGGAATAAAGAGATATAATAACTCTATATATAAAAGGTGTAGATGGAATTATCTGAATTAAGTAGTCAGCAGGAAGCAAGCCTTTTCCGCTCTTGTTTGGAGGAATGGCAGGAGGGTCCGCAAGTTTTGACTTACGGAGCAATATTGATTTGCCGAAAAGGAAAGGCGAGGCTGAATGTGAATTATAAGGATTGGGAACTTTATGAGGGGGCGGTGATTACCCTGTTTCCGAATGATGTAGTGGAATTGAAGGTTGACGGGGATTGCAAATCCCCTCAAACTGAAAACGGGGATTGCAAATCCCCTCAAACAGCGAACAGTTTCCAGGCCGAAATCCTGAAATATAATCCTTCTTTGCTTCGTGAAGCCAGTTTGCAGCTGGAGCAGACGGTGTATTCTTCCTTGCGGGAAGACCGCTGCAGGCAGGATACCCCTGTGGTGACAAACATCATCAATGGGATGTTTGGTTTATTGAAGGTATATTTCGACCAGTCGGAATGTACCTGCATCTCGCAGTTGGTATTATGCCAGTTGAAGGCGTTCTTCATCGGTTTTCATGAGTATCTTCAGCGCAATCCGCAATACCGACCAGATGAAGTAAAATCGTATCGCGTAAGAGAACTGTTCAATCGGTTTATGATGCTTCTGGAGAAGGATTACAAGATTTCAAGAGATGTGAACTATTATGCCGAAAAGATGAATATCTCTTCGAAATATCTGACCAACATCGTGAACCAGGTGACGGGGCATACCCCCAAGACCATCATCGATCAATACGTGATTCTGCAGCTCAAGCTGCATCTTAAGCGAAGCACGCAAAGCATCAAGGAGATGGCTTGGGAGTTTCATTTTGCCGACGTCAGTTTTTTCTGCCGATATTTCAAGAAGCATACAGGTCTGACACCGCAGCAGATAAGGTCGTAATCACAACCTTCAGTTTTTCTCTGATCTCGGCTTCTTCTATCTCGCCGATGTATTCAGGTGACAGCGCCTTGAGTTCTTCGAGGCATCCCATCTGCATCATGGTGGCGATAGGGAGGAGCTTATGTGCCGCCTTTCCTATGCGGTCGGTAGATAAGGATTCCTCTTCTACGGCTTCTTTCAGATTCGTGAGATGAGCGGCAAGTTCCTGCTTCACGGTATCAAGAATCTCCTTCGCCGCCTCTTCATCGCCTCCTGCAAAAGCGAGGAGAGCATCAAGCTGAGGGTTGGATTTCTGCTGGGATGATAAATCTGGCTGGGATGGAGTTTCAGACTGGGCATCCGGTAGAGGCTGGGACTCTATTCCCAGGATATCAGACAGTTTTTCCATGCTGAATGGCTTGAACAGGCAATCATCGAAGCCTGCTTTCTGGAGCTGTTCCAAGATGCTCGTATCGTGAGCCGTCATTGCAACCACTGTCATGTTGGTATGGTTGATGTGGGTAATCATCTCCATGCCATTCATTTCTGGCATTTCTATGTCCATCAGCATGAGGGCAGGTTGTTCGTTGTGCAAGATGGTGAGTGCTTCAATCACATGATTGCAAGCGAATACTTGCCAGGAATCGACTGCTATGCGTCGCAGCATTTCCTGAAGAAGCTGAAGCTGAAGTTTGTCATCATCAAGAATCAAAACCTTATGGTTTACAAATTCTTGTGGAACTTTCTTTTGCTTGGCTGAGTTCTCTTCTTCTTGATAATCAGATGTTTGCTCTCTGCTCTCCTTCGAATCATCCTTTGGAGCTGGTTCAATAGGCAGCGTAACGATGAAGCAGGAACCTTTGCCTAAGGTGGAGTGAAGTTGAATTTCTCCACCAAGCAGTGACACCAGTTCTTGGGTGATAGACAAGCCCAAGCCGGTTCCCTCAATACCCTGCGCGCTCTTTAGTCTGGTGAATGCCAGGAATACTTTCTGCTTTTCCTCATCAGTCATTCCCTTGCCGGTATCTTTCACGCTCAGGGTGAGTGTTAGCTTGCCCATGATTTTGGAAACTCGTGCTTTAATATTTACGCCACCGTGGTCGGTATATTTAATGGCGTTACTCACCAGATTATCCAATATCTGACGGATACGGAAGGCATCGGCTAGGAATAATTCCTTGTCTTTTTTCTTCTCCTGCAGATTTTCATTCTTGTTCATTCCCATTGTCATCTCATACGAAATGGATAAGCCTTTCTCTTCGGCTCGTAATCGCATTCCCTCTACCGATTCTTTCACCAGTTGGGCTGGAGAGAAAGAAACAGGCTGAACCTTCATCAATCCATTTTCCAACTGATGATAATCAAGAAGAGAAGCTACGAGTCTGGAAAGATGAGCTGCTGAGTTCTTGATATTTTGAAGACATTCCATACCACGTGCTTCGGTGACGTATTCTTTCATCAGGTCAATGAAGCCGGAAATGGAGGCTGCGGGAGCCTTGATATCGTGGGTAATGGTGAGAAGAAGTCGTTCACGTTGGTTCATGATGCGTTGAATTTCTTCGTTGGCTGCCTCAAGATTCTCCCGGTAGATGCGCTCTTTTCTAGCATCGCGCCAGATAAACCAAATCATGACGATAATTGCAAAGAGTGTTATTAGTGTGAGCAAACCTATTTGCCACAACAGTTGTCTGCGGGCTGCCATCGCTTTGTTGATAGCTTTTTGCATAGAGTCACGTTCCCTTTGGTGTACATCACTCAGTTGCTTGGCAGAACGTAAGGCAAGTTTTGTACTGACTATTTTCAAGTCTTCCATCTCTTTGTTGATACTTTCCTTATGATCTTGTGTAGCCACCTTCTCCTTCTTGTCTATCTGGTCTAGAATGTTGGCTACGTTTTCTGCCACATTTACTGGAGTCGTGATAGAATCGATGATGGCTCTGTTACTGTCTTGCTTGATGCTTAGCGTTTCTGCATGTTCTTTCTTGAATGCATCGGCCAGTCGGCGGAAGAATCCTCGGCGGGTCTTCATCACTTCCACCGTTGTCTTCTTTGCCTCGTGGGTTTGTGGGGCTTTGGAATGTACCACGATAGAATCTTTGCCTGTATTCAGACTCTTAACCTTATCGTGCAGATAATTGGGCGCAGATTTCCCTGCCATCGCATCAGAGAGTTGCTTCAGGTTCTTCTGTTCTTCTTTGAGCAGAGAAGTCATGGTACTGTCGGCAGCATCCTTTTTCTTGATGTACTCACGGGATGCTTCGTTGATGGCGATGATACTCTTGGTGTTGCTATATACAAGACTGATTGCCAAAATCATGATAATGGCAATGATGCAATAGCCGAGGGCTACCTTGAGTGGAATATTATTCTTGTGCATGAGAAATCTATTTACTTAATTAACTTCTGCAAAGATAGTGCAAACGAGCGCAATGAAAGCTTGCTTTCAGATTGCCGAGTGCAGCTTATCTTCTGCAAAGATAATGCAAAAAACTGATTTAAAGAAAAGAATGGGCTAAAAACAAGTCAGGAGACCAATGAATATTATCATTAGTCTCCTGCCTAATTGAAAGCGAAGCGTAATTACTGATATTTTATGTCTTTCTTTTTCTGTTTTATTACTGTTTTTTGAAGGTGATATTACTCAGCTACAGCTGTATTTGCTGCAGAGTCTGTTGTTGTTGAATCTGCTGGTGTCTCAGCAGGAGTCTCAGCTGGAGTTACTTCTGGAGTTGACTTCTCTACTGTTGTGTCTGCAGGTTCTGCTGGAGCAACTGTGTCTACTGGAGCAACTGATGAAACACTTGCCATCTTGTTGTTGGCGAATACATTACTAACTGATACCATTACCATGGCAGCGATTGCTGCGAATACTAACTTTTTCATAATCTTTTGTTTTTATTGTGAATATTATATTTATTTCTATTTGAGTGAACTGCCCTATTTGCGTTGATGCTTGCGAGTTCACAATCTAATATTACAATCTGTGTGCCAAAAGATACTTTGTTTTTGTAAATGATTGATAATCAGCTGCTATGTCTTTTTGTGCCAAATCTCAACCTTGTGGAAGTTGTGGAACAAGTGTGGAATTTTTCCCCAAAATATTGGGGAATGTTCCTCAGATTCCGTACTTCTTCATCTTGTTATATAGCGTCTTTCTATCTACTGCAAGCAATTGTGCAGCTTTGCTCTTGTTGCCTCCTGCTGCTTTCAGTGCTGCCTCTATACGTTGCAGTTCTGTTTCCTCATCATGCAGGGTGGTAGGAGCCTGAGGTTGAATATGCGCCATGCTCTGTTCCAGTTCTGTTACTCCAATGTATCTGCCTGTGGCAAGAAGAGTGGCACGTTTCATCACGTTATTTAATTCGCGAAGGTTGCCGGGCCAGTTATAAGAGGCGATTCGTTCCTTTGCTTTACCATCGAGTCCTTCCACGTTTCTATTGAGCTCCTTGTTGGCATGTTTGATAAAGAGGTCGGCAAAGAGGAAGAGGTCGGCACCACGGTCTTTCAGCTCAGGCATGTAGATGGTAAACTCGTTGATGCGGTGGTATAGGTCTTCGCGGAAGTTTCCCTCTGCTACACGCTGTGCCAGATTTTCGTTGGTGGCGCAAACCAGTCGGATGTCGATGTCGATTTCCTTGTTGCTGCCCAATGGACGAATTTTTCGCTCCTGAAGGGCACGAAGCAGTTGCACTTGCACTTCATAGTTCAGGTTCCCCATTTCGTCCAAGAAGAGTGTACCGCCATTTGCTATTTCAAAGGCTCCCTTCTTGTCTTGGTCTGCTCCCGTAAAGGCTCCCTTGCTGTGACCGAAGAATTCTGATGCTGCCACATCCTTAGGAATGGCTCCACAGTCGAGTGCAAAGAAAGGTTTCCCTGCCCGCTGACTTAATTCATGAATGCGACGAGCTACATATTCCTTACCCGTTCCGCTTGCACCCAGAATGAGAACTGACATAGGGGTAGGAGCGACCAGAGATACGAAACTATAGAGTTTTCTTGAAGCTTCACTTTCACCTTCAAGATATTTAGGAACATCTACATTTCCTTTAGATTCCGTATTTCCTGATACTTTTTTATTATCTATTGGCTCCTGATTTCCTGTTGCCTCCCTCTGCTCTATATTTTTCTCTGATAGAGAGCTTGTATTGTGATTTTTTATGGCTTCCTTAATCTTTTCCAGGAGAATATCCGGATGAAAAGGTTTGGCTACGTAATCTGTAGCACCCGACTTCATGGCGAGTACTACGTTCTGAATTTCTGCATAGCTGGTCATGACGATGAAAGGTACTTGCACGCCGTGCTTTCTCATCCATTGCAATAAGAAAATACCATCATGGTCTGGAAGACGGAGGTCGGATAGCACCAGATCAAATCCACTTTCCAACTTCTCCCAAGCCTGTATAGCTGCTTTCACCGAAGTCGTTTTTTCAACTTCGAATCCTTTCTTCTTGAGCCATGTCTGAATCATGGTTCCAAATGCGATGTCGTCTTCAACTATTAGTATTTTTTCCATATCATTACAATCTTTCTGTCTCTTTGTCTTCTCAAGATAAAACAATTTCGTGCGCAAAGTTAGCATTATTATTTGGAATCAGCAAAGAAAAAGTGTTTAATTGTCAGATTTTACAAAAGATTATAATATATAATGAAGGTCTCTACCCAAGCAATAGGGGGTAGAGACCTTTTTTATCATTTGAATTTTGATAGGATTTTACTTGTGGGAAGCTTCTTTTTCCTTCTTTGACTTTGGAAGCACAAGATTAAGAACTACTCCTATTACGGCAGAAAGACCAATGCCCGAAATGGCGAATGAGCCTGATGAGAGGACTGCACCGCCCAATCCCATAGTCAGCATCACCGAGATGATGATGATGTTGCGAGTTTCATTCAAATCAACCTTGTTCTGCATCAGATTCTGAATACCTACGCTGGCTATAGTGCCGAAAAGCAACAGCATAATGCCGCCTAATACGGCTTGAGGAATGCTCTGTAACAATGCACTCAGTTTACCTACAATGGAAAAGCAGATGGCTGTAGCTGCTGAAATGCGAATTACAGCAGGACTCGTTACTTTGGTAATAGACATGGCGCCTGTTACCTCTGAATAAGTGGTTTCTGGAGGACCACCTAGAAAAGCTGAACACAGACAAGCTACTCCGTCGCCTAACATTGTACGATGCAAGCCTGGATCGGCTACGAAATCTTTCTTAGCCACGGCACTTACGACATAAACATCACCGATGTGCTCTAATACAGGTGCAATGGCTACAGGCAACATGTATAGGAAAGGAGCCCATGAGAAATGGGTGATTGTATCAAAGGTGATTGGACAGGAAAACCATGACGCAGCTGCCACATCCGAGAAATCGACTTTGCCCATACAGATTGCTATTATATAACCCACAACAACGCCTGTGATGATAGGTACGAGTTTCATTAACCCCTTGGTAAAGGTTAATATCAAAATTGCAGTAATGAGCGATGAAAAGGCAAGAATCCAATTGGTTTTAGCCATTTCTACAGCACTGCCTGAGAGGGAAAGACCGATGAGGATGATGGCAGGTCCTATAACAACTGGTGGAAAAATCCTGTCAAGGAGTTTCTTGCCTTGCCACTTGACCAATGCGCTCATCACAAAATATACCAACGATACGCTGGTTAAGCCAGCGATAGTTCCTGGCAATCCCCACTGTTTGGAGGCTGCAATGATCGGGGCGATGAAGGCGAAGGAACTGCCTAGGAAAATTGGCACATTCCCCTTGGTAATGAAATGAAAAAGAAAGGTTCCTACACCTGCGGTGAAAAGAGCCGTTGCTGGGTCGATGCCTATCAAGAGAGGCACCAGGACCGTTGCACCAAAAGCCACGAAGAGAAATTGTACTCCTACGATGGTCTTCTTGGTCATTGATAATTGTTCCGTATCCATTTAAATGTATTTATGTTATTATAGCTTTTTATTCTTTATATATTTATGTTATTATAGTTTATAATCTTGGAAAAATAGATGCTGTAGTAAAGTTATAGCTCCTATCTTTACATTTATTATTGATTAATGGGGCAAAGATACAAAATCTTTGTGAAACAAAAGTAAAGAAAAAGAAAAAGTTTTGTTTATCTCGTTAAATAGTATTATCTTTGCATTCGTAATTATAAAAACTAAACGAAAATGAAGATACATATAGAACAAGCAACCCCAGACAAGGCTTCGCATATAGCATCGCTCATTATGGAAGCAATGAATACAGAATGTTGCCAGAATTTTGCAGGACCTCATCATACGTTGGCTGATTTTCATCAATTGATGGAACGTCTGATAAAGATGGAGGATAGTCAGTATAGTTATCGTAATGTGTTGATGGCTATGACCACTGATGGTGTGGTTGCTGGCATTCTGGTAGCTTATGATGGGGCAAAGCTGAAAGCTTTGCGCAAAAAATTTGTGAATGAAGCTCTTGCTACTTTTGGGATTGATTATTCTGGCATGGATGCTGAAACAGAGGAAGGTGAATACTATATTGACAGTTTGGCAGTATCAAGTAATTATAGAGGTAAGGGTATTGCAAAACTTTTGTTGAATGCTGCTATTCAGTGTGGTAAGGAACTTGGTATTCCAAAGGTTGGATTATTGGTTGATAAAGGTAATCCTAGAGCTGAAAGTCTTTATACTCGTATGGGATTCCAATTCGTTAATTTTTCAACGTGGGGCGGACACGGAATGAAGCACTTGCAGATAAATGCAGAATAAGGAAAGAAAACACTTACTGATGATTTCAGTGTATAATGTGAATACTGTATATGAAACAAAAAGCCCAGGATAGCATCACTGCTGCCTGGGCATTTTTTAATCAACAAAAACTAATAAAATCTCTTTTAACCTATATTTTCTATAAAGTTACCTTTTCTACTGCAAAGATACAAAAGAAAATAGTAGGATTAATCAAAAAATCATAGTTTCCTGCTAATTCTTCAGGACAATCGTTTGCACGATTATTTATCTTCTATCTCCAGTAATTCGCTTTCCTCCATATCCTGGTCTAAACGGTCGCGCCAAAGATACTTTCTTGTTTCATGCACAATGATTCCACTAAGACAGAGTAGAGAGATGAGGTTAGGAATAGCCATCAGAGCATTCATGCAGTCGGCAATATTCCATACCAGACCGAGACTGATGACACTTCCTGCAAATATGCTGACAATGTAGAGGATACGATAACAAAGCATCCATTTTTTGCCTTTTAGGTATTCTACACAACGTTCGCCATAATAACTCCAACCTAGCGTAGTACTAAAGGCAAAAGTAGTCAAGCCAAATGTTAGCAATGGAGCTCCAATATATGGTATTTTACTAAAAGCAGCCTTGGTAAGAGCTGCTCCATCATGATAGTCAATGTCGGGATAGGCTATGATACTGCTGGTGATGACCAGTCCTGTTAGTGCGCAGATAATGACCGTATCCCAGAATGTTCCTGTAGATGAAACTAAAGCTTGTCGAACAGGATTGCGGGTTTGTGCTGCTGCGGCAACAATAGGAGCAGAACCAAGTCCACTCTCGTTAGAGAAAAGACCACGGGCAATACCATAACGGGCTGCAAGCATCAGTGTGCTACCTGCAAAACCACCACCAGCAGCCTTTGTTGTAAAAGCTGATTCACAGATAATCTGTAGGGCAGGGAGAATGTAGGCATGATTTACAATGAGAATATAAATACAGCCCAATACATAGAATAGGGCCATGAAAGGTACGAGCATTCCACAAACCTTGGAGATAGTCTTTACCCCACCTATGATTACGGCTGCTCCTAAAATGGTTACAATAGCACCTGTAATGTAAGGAGAAATGCCATATTGATTCTCTACAAGGGTTGAGATGGCATTAGCTTGGACTGTGCTGCCGATACCAAAAGAAGCAAGGGCGGCAAAGGTTGCGAAGAGGATGGCAAGCCATTTCCAGTCCAATCCCTTTTCTAGAGCATACATCGGACCTCCAAGCATTTGTCCTCGGGTAGTCTTAACTCGATATTTTACGGCAAGAAGTCCCTCTGCATACTTGGTGGAAATACCGAAAACACCAGTGAGCCAGCACCAAAGGACAGCTCCTGGTCCGCCTAAAGCTATTGCTGTAGCCACACCGATGATGTTACCTGTACCGATGGTGGCTGCCAAGGCTGTGGCAAGTGCTCCGAATTGAGAAACATCACCCGTTGCATTCTTGTCTTTCTTGACAGATAATTTGATAGCCTGGAATATCTTGCGCTGTGGAAAGCGCAGGCGGATAGTTAGAAAAATATGAGTTCCCAACAATAAAATAATCATAGGCCATCCCCAAAGGAATGAACTAAAGGCTGTGAAAAAATCATTGATAGCATCCATCTCTCTTATGTTTTAATTTAAAAATGATAATTAATAATTAGGCTTGTGCCCTGATAACTCTCTTGTCTTTTATGAACAGAAGGTGTCTGGTACCCTCCGTTTTTGGTGACTGAAGGTAATTCTACCCTCAGTCTTCGAATTCTATTCTAACGTTAGTGAATCCCATTGTCTTGAACATGTCTTTGAATTGCTGCTTGGCATTTCTTCTTGCCGTCTGATAATTCACAGGTGTCAAGCAACGCTTTTTCATCATAACGTAAGCTCTATCGTACATTGCCTGTCGGTCAGCGCCAGTCCATTTTCCTTCTTCAAAGAAACTTTTTGTCTTTGCCTCGTCTATGAAATTGTTGTCGAGGAGTCGGATTGGGGGAAGGGTGCAGACTATGGAATCTTTCTTTTCATCCGTCTGTATCCATCCTTCCTTTACGTCTTTCATGTCAATGCCAAGACGCAGGGTACCATAATAGATACGTACCAATTGATCGTCACCAAAGAAGCCATGTCGGGTTGTATCTACGAGTTCCTCATCGTTAATGGCAAGAAATTCCCATTGACCGATAGCCTCAATACTCTCTACTTGGGTTGGCGAAAGTGTGGTCTTTTCTTCCGATGCCACGCTCATTGTATTGTCCTTGTTTAGCCAAAGGAGTGCCCCACCTATTATTATAATAAGGAATAGAATAATTATGATTCCATATTTCTTCATGTCTTAATCCTCTTTATTTGATGCCTGGCTAGAGGCTGTTTTCTTTTCTATTGTTGTTTTGTCATTCAATCCATTTGAAATGAATTCCTTCAAGTCCTGGATTGTGAATTTCTTACGGAAGCTAATCTTGATATTTTCTTCCTTAAATCCCATGTCCTTAAGCATCGGAATCAGGGTATTGACTGCACTGAGTCGGGCTTGTTCCATGAGGTTAAGATTCGGAATATCATTTATGATGCTTTGTCTGCCTTGCTGCTCTAGCTGGCTGAGTTCTGCATCACTGTAATTGCTGCGGGTAATGGAAACATATTGTTTTACCGAATTATGGTCTATTTTACTGCTCGTGAGTGTCAGCTTAGGGTCTGGCAGAATGATTTCTATCTTGTCGCCTTTGCGTAACACATTTTGATCAGAAAAGCCTTGAAAATCTACGGAAGCCTTGATGGTTGCATTCATAGGAATTGCAATTTTCCTATTTGAACCTGGTACATGAATGTTGAAGTTCTTTCTGAAAAAAGAACCTTTCAGATTCAGCTGGTCATCGTGGGTAACGATTTTGTGAACATGGGCTTCTGCCGTATACAGTCGGTTGCATTTTTGTATTTGCATCACCATCATTGGAATAGTGTCGATGACTTGCTCCTTTTCTTGCGTTTGCTCTTTCTGAAAGCAAGAAGAAAAGGTGAAAATACTGGCAGTTATTATGAATAATAGAATCTTTTTCATACAAAATGTTTCTTTTTGTGTGCAAAGATACGACAAAATCTGTCTCTTATACACATCTCCGAGCCCACGAGACCGTAC
>ERZ1026776.1415-NODE-1415-length-13454-cov-37.851034_pt1 | contig 13454 bp, 11 predicted proteins | sample MGYA00380125_ERZ1026776 | MGnify/ENA primary metagenome ERZ1026776 (study PRJEB33269, sample SAMEA4719761) | human gut metagenome | biome: human-associated habitat; feature: organic feature; material: feces | place: Cameroon | collected 2013-10 ...
TATTACATATAGTAACGCTACGGCGTCAGCCCTTATGTCCTTATGTTCTTATGTTACCGCGGTAAGCGGCTAACACGAACGTTATATCTTATGTTCTTTTGTCCTTATGTCCTTCTGTTTACCGCGTTAGCGGCAACCAATCCACGCCACGGCGTCAGCCCATTAACACATTAGCAAGATTCCTCCCTCCTCAGCGGGTAATTACCGCGCAGCCTTTCAAAGTCGTCAGGGCAAAGCTTGAGTGCCACACTGTCGCGTACAGGGTCATAAAGCCGCAGTTCGGGCGCAAGCAAATGCCCCACCCCCTCAGGGTAATAAGCAAACCCCTCAGGCAACTCAGGCGCCGACACAGCCTTGAAAGCAGACGCGTCCAATCCAAAATGCCCCGCCACAGCCTCCAAACTCATTCGCGTACCGTTAGCCTTGCCGTCAGCGCTGTAACCCGCAATGTGCGGTGTACCCACAAACACCATGTCAAGCAATTCACGGTCAATGCCAGGCTCATGCTCCCAAGTGTCAATCACTGCCGTGCGCACACGTCCGGCCTTCATGGCAGCCTTCAGCGCAGCAGTGTCCACCACCTCGCCGCGACTACTGTTAATCACCACAGCCCCCTTGCGCAACTTGCCAAAAAACTCCCGTCCTGCCAAGTGAAACGTAGGATAAGGCTGAGGCTCACGCGTCAGCGGCGTATGAAACGTCACCACGTCAGCCCTTTCAGCCACCTCGTCAAGCCCCACAAAGTCAGGTCCCGAAGCCCCCTCATGCGCGGCACGCAGCGGGTCGCAAAGCAGCACCTCCTTAAATCCCAGCCTTTCAGCCATCAGCAGCACCTGCGTGCCCACATGGCCCACACCCACAATGCCCAGCGTCAAACCGCCAAACACCGTGCGGTCAAGTTCACCGCGCGTCACCCGTGCCGTAGCAGGCAGCAGTTCACCCCCCGCGCGCCAGCACCCGTGTGCAGCCAGTTGCAGCAGCACAGCCTCAATATACTGTGCCACACTGCGTGCATTACAGCCCGGGCAGTTAGTCCATGCTATGCCAGCCTCCTTCAGCCACACCGTGTCCAGGTGGTCATAGCCAATAGTAGCCGTTGCAATAAACTGAACCTTCGAGCCTTCAAGCAGCATCCTGTCACAGTGCGTGCGAGTGCGCACAATCAGCGCATCAGCGTCACGCACATCATCGGGACCAATTTCAGCCCCCGCCTTATACGTCACATCACCCAGCAGTTCGGCATAGCCGTGCATAAAGGGTATTTTAGAGTCAATGACCAGTTTCATGTCCTTACGTCTGTTGTAGTAAAGGCCATTGCTGCCAGCATTCGCGCAGCAATGGCCTTGTTCAAATCATTATTCACTGCCACACTTATGGTATGGCATCAATATCCTTTTGATCCAGTCCTGTCAGCTTTTCTATCAAGTCATAACCCAGGCCTTCCCTCTTCATTTCGCTAACCATTTTGTTGAGCGTCTCAACCCGTCCTTCAGCCAAACCTTTAGCCATGCCTTTAGCCATACCTTTAGCCATGCCTTCTGCCATGCCTTTAGCCATGCCCTCGGCACGTCCCTCGTCCTTGGCAGTATCAAGCGAGTTCTTTATGTCGCGGTAAGCCTTCAAGCTATCCTCATATTCCTTCAATTCCGTGTGGGTGAAACTTGCGATTTCGGCTTCCGAAAACAAGTGGTCAAATACCGCGTTGCGCAGGTGTGCAGGTTGCTTGTTGAGTCGGGCAAGGTTCTTCAGCACATATATCCATTTGTCGTACAATGTGTCAAGCTCTTCCAACTTCTTGTTAAATTTAGCCACCTCCACATACTTAAACCTCAGCTTCTCGTTGAACACCTTGTGGGTTTCCATGTCAATCAGTGCCACATCATGGCTGATGGAGTCCTTTGCAAAAGCCTCTTCGTGCATGTCAAAGTTAAGCAGAGCCACCACGTAGACGTGTGCCAGCTTAAAGTTCCAGTCCTGTCCCTTTGGAGCTTGTTCACGTATGGGAAAGGTTGCATAATACAATGAGCGGTCCTTAAAGTAGTGCTGCTTTGCATTCTGCATCTCCACAATAAACTTCTCGCCTCGCTCATTTTCGCAATACACGTCAAAAATAGCCTTGCGTTCGGCATACACGTCGCCCACATGTTCGCTGTTCAGAAAGTGCACATCTTTCACCACCTCCTCACCATTAAAAAGCGAGTTAAGGAAACTTATCAGCAAGTCCTTGTTAGGCAACGTGCCGAAAATGCGCTTAAATCCAAAGTCTGTAAGAAGACTTATATATCGTTCCTCAGTATATCTCATAATTGGGGTTAGGGGGTTAGAGGGTTAGGAGGTTAGGGGCTTAGGGGGTTAGAGGGTTAATGGGTTAAGAGGTTAGAAGGTTAAAAGATTACCATAACGTGCCTAACACACAAAGGTTACTTTTTAACCCCATAACCCTCTAACCTCATAACCCCCTCAAGCTCAATGCCTCTGGCGGCGTACAGAGTAGCCACTACCCGACGATTTACCGGTAGAAGCCTTAGGCTGACGCGAACTCGTCTTGGCCGGTTTGCTCTGCTTCGTAGAGCTGCCAGACGATACCTTAGTAGAGCTTGTGCGGCGCGTGCTCGACGTGCGACGCGAAGTAGATGTGCGCCGGCTTGTGCGCGAAGCCTTGCCAGCCGCAGCTAACGAGTCTGCCGCCGCCTGCGCCAGCGAGTCGGCACGCAACTTGGCATAATAAGCACTGTCGCGTCCGTAAACGTGCTCCTGCACATCAACCAGCTGCTTCTCAATGCGCTTCTGTTCGCGAATTACCGCAGAGTCGTCCGTGCAATAGTTCGACAGCAAGCGGTCCTGCAAATTCACAGCCTTGTAAATGTCGCCCTTGTAACACTTCATTGTAAAAAAGTCGTCGGCCGACATCATAGCCGCATTATTCAGCGACGAGCCCATCAGCATCAACTTGCCCAGATAAGGCGCAATGTCACTCATCTTCACCCAGAACATGGGGTACTGCGCCAGCTCGCCGCCAAAGTCAGCATCGCCGCGTTTCAGCACAGGGCAGAGCGCCGTCACCTGACTGCGGAAAGTAGCCGTATGCTGGTCGTAGTAAGTGCTCTCCTTTACAAAGTAAGCCTTCACCTCGTCCGACGGAATGTCAGCATCGTTCACGCGCACCTTGTCACCCTTCGACTCGTAAAAGATGTGGTAGCGGTCCATCAACTGCTGGGCCGTCACCTCGTTCTTGGCCGAAAAGTCCTCGTTGCCGTCAAGCTTATAGTCGTAAGCCTTGATTTGCTTGCGCAGCAGCAACTTAAACAAGTACGTAAACAAATTCTCGCGTCCGTCCTGTGGCGTAGTAGGGTAGTAGAGCACCGCATTCTGTTCCTTGCTCAAGTCGATGGTGCGGTACAAGTCGCGTCGCCAGGCCGCATCAGCCGGCATGGTCTGTGCGGTCGGAAACTCGCGGTATGCGCTGCCTTGCGGCGCGTTGAGCTGTTGTTCCTGTCGTGCTTGCTGTTCAGCGCGCCGGCGGGGCGGCTGAGCCTGGGCCACATCAGCATAAGCCGTGGCGCAGAGCAGCAGTACAAGGGCAAATATCTTTTTCATGAGGTTGTGTTAATTTACTATCACTTCAAGACTACCGTTAAGGTTGCGCGCAATGCCGTCGGGACCGATGGCACGCACCTTCGATATGTAGAAACGCTGGCCGCGGCGCAGCTCGCGCATCAAGTTGCGTTGGTTCTCGGTAAAGTTGGCACCCGCCGAGGGTTCGGGACGGAAGTTGCCCATGCGGTCGGCAAACACCGTTTCAAAACTCAGCACCTTGAACGGGATATTGAGCAAACCGTCGTCAATGGCAGCCCCCAGGCCATGAGCACCGATAATGCTCCCCTTGGCTATGCGGCCACCCCTAAAGCGGTCGGTGCCCACCTGTATAAAGGCCGTCGGGTCGGGCAGTTTGCGCACCTGGAAGGTAAACTGACCCATGTTCTGCGCCTTGCCGTTCACCGTGCCGCTCACCGTAAAGGTCACGTGTTCGCCCACTCTGGCCGGACGTGCCGTATACTTGCCAGGGCCGCGCTGCACAAGCGAGCCGCCCGTCATGGTCAAGTGCACACCCGCATTACCGCCGGCAGCCGTCACACTGATGGGGTTGTCAAAGCCCGCATAGAGCACATTCATCAAGTCGGCCGCCACAGTGGCACCCGTGGGCGGTGCTATCACATTATACTTCTGCGTAAAGTTGCGGCGTATCACATCGCCCGCAGCGTTAGGCATCAGTATGTAACCCGAAAAACTGTACTGGCCCGGGCCACCCACCGTAAAGTTGTAAGAGCCGTCGGCCGCAATGCGCCGGCCGTTCACATATATCTCGGGGCGCTGCGTGGTGTCGACAGCCGCCATAAATATCTTAGAGCGGAACTGCTCGCCGGGGTACAGCGTGGTAGCCTCGGCCGACACATAGGCGTTAAGCTGGTTCACGCGTATATCCTTCAAATCGATGTTAGCCAGCAGCGTGTGCACCACCTCGTTTTCAGCCTTGCGCACATCACTCTGCAACTTGGCCAGCATCGTCACCGCAGCCACCGAGGGCATCTCCTCAAACATATATTGCTGCCAGTTCTTGCCCACCGTGTTCTCGTTGCGGGGCACATCAGTCGACAGGTTCGAGGCAATGATAGCCTTTTGCCGCGGGTCGGTCACGAGGGCCAGAATGCGGTTGCGGAACGAGTTGATGGCATCGAACAGCTGTTTGCCCTTGCCCCGTGCCGGAGCCAGCATCACGCGGTTAGAGCCCTCAAGGTCCTCCTTATTCTGCAAGTTGTCGGGGTCAGCGTCCTTACCGTCAGCCTCACGGGCAATGGCCATACGCAGTTCGCCGGCAAAGTTGTATAGCGAGTCGCTCATACGTTTCACCTCCATGGCCTTGTCGTACCATGGCTTCACCTTTGCCGGATTACCCTTCATGGCCTCGGCAAAGTCAGCGTAGAGCGCTTGGTTCTCCTTCATGGCATTGCCAGTGGTGCGCTTCAGGCTCTCGCCAATCATGGTGAAGCCCTTCAGCACGTCACTCGACACATTGAGCGCCAACATAGCCATTAACACGATATACATCAGGTTAATCATCTTTTGGCGTGGAGATACCGGTCTTTTCTTTACAGACATCTGTAGTAATGTTATTATATATTCAAATTCTTCGCTTGGCGTGGGCAGGCCGCAATAACGTGCTGCAAGAAACGCGAGCACTAATGGGGGCGACGCGTCCCGCGTCGGGAAATAAAGTTGTTGCACAAGCGGATTCACCGAGGCGGGACGAGGCAGCTGAAAAATGCCCGACGCGGGACGCGTCGCCCCCATTAGTGCTTGCGTTTCCTATCATATTGACAGGTTAAAAAGCATATTTGAAACCAGGGAAAGCGCTGTTATGCCAGGGATTTGCGCTCTAATGGGGGCGACTTGAAACCAGGGAGAGCACTGTTATGCCAAGGATTTGCGCTCTAATGGGGGCGACGCGTCTCGCGTCGGGATATTTTCAGCATTTCAACCCATACCCCTCGGCGTCAGCCCTTATGTTCTTGCGGCCACGCGGACGTCAGTCCGTGGCCGTCCGCCGCGCAGCGGCCTTATGTCCTTATGTTCTTATGTCCTTATGTTTCCCGCGTTAGCGGCAGCCATGCCACGCTATGGCGTCAGCCCTTATGTTTCTTATAGTATGGGGCGCAGCCCCCATACCAAAGTTATGTTTCTTATGTAGCTTATGTTCTTATGTCTCCGCGGTAAGCGCAAAACAGCCTGTTCCCGCGCTAAGCGCAAAGCAATCTGTCCCCGCGCTAAGCGCAAAGCAAAGAACAACGTCATATCAACAAACCCGATTTACTCCGCCTGCTTCGGCATATTCACCGCCATGGCGTCAATCATGCGGCGGTACACACCATTAAGCTCCTCAATACGTTTCGCCAGCTGGCGCGTCTCCTCATTGATCTGCTCGATAGTGCCCACCTGCTTGCTGATACTCTGAAAGTGCAAGTCATAAGTCTTGTTGATAGCCGTGAGCGTGCGGTTAAGCTGCGCCATCTCCTCACTGTCGTGAGCCAGACGTGCGCTCTGCTCGTCCACCTTGGTAAAGGTGTCAGCCAGTGTGCGCAACTTGGCAATGTATGCCTGCGTAGCCTCCTCCATTTCGGGCGAGAGCACCGCCTGTGCGCGACGCAGCAACTCATCGTTTGCCAACCGTATGATTTCCGCCAACCGCTTAGCTTCAGCGTCAAAGGGCTGGGCGCCAGCCGGCGTGGCAGCCGCAATGGCAGCCTGTGCCGCCTCGGCCGCATTCGGTGTAGCAGCCGCCGTTTCGGGCGCAGCATTACCACCCCCGTCAACAGTAGCAGATGTAGCAGCGGCACTCGGTGCAGCGGCAGCGCCACCGCCCACAAACACCACACCACTCATGCCCTGGGCCACAGGTTGAACCGCAGCCGCAGCAGGTTGAGCAGCAGGTTGAGCAGCAGCAGGTTGAGCCGAAGCCGCAGCAGGTTGAGCAGCCGCAGGTTGAGCAGCAGGCTGAGAAACCGCCTCATCAGCTGTCGTATCCTCAATGGTATCCTCGTCAGTGTCGTCAGCCTCCTCGTCGTCATCGGTCAGGCCGAGTCGTGCGGCAATCTCCTCGTCAGTCTCATAGTCGTGCGGCAGTTCCTTGCCAATCTCATCCTTGTCGAAGGGACGGTCAAAGGCCGAGAGGAAAAACACCACCACCTCGGTACCCATACCCATAAAAAGCATAAAGTTGCCGCCCGGCAGGTGAGTCAGTTTGAACAGTGCACCAAGAATTACGATTGATGCACCCCACGAGTAGGCATAATTAAGGAACGTCTGTCCGGGCACACTATCCATCCAGTGTTGCAAGCGGACTACTATGTTAATCTTGCTCATTATTTCTTCTTCTTGCCATTGTTAGTTGCACTTGTCGTGTTAGCCTTCGACCTCACGCAGCGGAAACCGATGTACGAGCGCGGCTGGTTTTGATACTCCCACGTGCGCCATGCCGAGCGAATGTACGACATGGGGTCCTTCCACGAACCGCCGCGCACACTCTTGCGCTTCAGCACATAGGGGTCCTCCTTGGCAGCATTGTAGGTCAGTTGCGGATTGAGGTCGGCCATGGCGTCCACACCCGCCTCGGTGTACACCGTGCTGGTCCATTCAGCCACGTTGCCCGCCATGTCGAACAAGCCGTTAGAGTTGGCACCATAGATGCCCACGCGCGAGGTAATAAGGTTGCCGTCGTCGGTATAATTGCCGCGGTCGGGCTTAAAGTTGGCATAGTAGCAGCCGTCCTGGCTCTTCGACTCCATGCCCTGCCACGGATAGGGGTTGCCCTCCTTGCCGCGTGCGGCATATTCCCACTCCACCTCGGTAGGCAGGCGGTAGCGCTGAATAAATTTGGCCTGTGGCCCCATGCCCTTGAGCAGATAGTTGGTGCGCCAGGCGCAGAAAGCCTCGGCCTGCTCCCACGACACACCCACCACGGGGTAGTCGTTGTAGTTGGCCGACGAAAAGTAGAGCTTCATGTACTGCTCGTTGTTGGCATTCGAAAAGTCGTTCACCCACACCGTCGTGTCAGGGTACACGGGCACGATGTAAGTGTTCAGAAAGTCGTAAAGGCTCGAGAGCGGCCGTTCGATAGTCTGTCGCACAATCTGTCCGTTATCGTCCACATAAGCCGTATCCTTCGATATCATCACCACCTCGTCAGGGTCGGTAGGGTGGTCAGTATTGAGCGAGCGCTCCTTAGGGTCGAGCCGGTATTTGCGCAGCGCGGCCTTTTCGTAGTCAAACACCTCGTAGCGGTAGTTAAGCTGTTTGGTGTCAATCATGCGCGTGCCGTCAATGGGGTGCGTGTAGTACACACTGTTAATGGCACGTTCCTGATCCTCGTTAGGCTTGCGCGGCAGCGGTTTAGCCCAGTTAAGGTGCGGTTTCACGGGGTCACCGTTTCTGTCCACCTCAATTTTGTACGTCTCATCGCCGCCATATTGCGGGTCGGCCAGTCTTTCGCGAATGATAGAGTCGCGCACCCACTCCACAAACTGTCGGTACATGCCGTTAGTCACCTCGGTTTGGTCCATCCAGAACCCGTCCACCGAGATGTCCTTTTGTGATGTCACCGTGCCCCACAGCGAGTCATTCTTTTCGAGGCCCACCTTCAGGTAGCCGCGTTTCACCTCCACCATGCCGTAGGGTGTCGGTTCGTTAAACGAGGCGCCGCGTGCGCCGGTCACCTCGCCGCCGCTCATCATGGCTCTGCCGCTGCCCATGCACGATGCCATCAGGCCGCACAGGGCAAGAGCCGCGAGTATATTTGCTATTTTGTGTAACATACAGTAGTTGTAAGTACTAATGGTGTTTATGTGTATTATATAGATATTGTGTGCTTGAGATTTATTTGCGAGACCATTTTGTGAAACGCGTTGCAAGAAGCGCAAGCACAAATGGGGGCGACGCGTCCCGCGTCGGGAAATAAAGCTGTTGCTGAAATGCGCTGCAAGAAACGCAAGCATAAATGGGGGCGACGCGTCCCGCGTCGGGAAATTAAGCTGTTGCACAAGCAGATTCACCGAGGCGGGACGCCTCGCCCCCATTTGTGCTTGCTTTCCTTCTTATGCCCTTATGTCCTTATGTCTCCCGCGTTAGCGGCTGCCAAGCCACGCTACGAGCCAATTAACACGCTCACTCACTACAGCCACCTCACCGAACGGTGCAAGTTCCGTCCCTTCTTGCCAAGGTTAAGGTCCAGGCGGTACCCCAGTGTAATTTCGTGCTGTCCGGCGCCCAGCCCCATGCCCGAAGTGTTAGCCTCGTACGAGTAGCCAAGGTCCACGCCATGAAACATGCCGCCCACAAAGCCCGTCACCGAGTGTTGCGGACTGTAGCCAAGACCGCAGTACAGCCGTTTCTTTTGATGCGCATATTGCAGCCGCGCCGTAATGTCCGCCCTGAAAGCCGTGCCATCGTAGCGCAACATGGTAGAGGGTGTTATAGTAAATAACGGACTTCGCAGCCGAATATTGTATGCCGCCGTCAAATTATATAAAGCTTTTACCTTCAGTTCGTTCGTTTCGCCCATTGTCACCGTGGGCGAAGTCACGTGCTGCATGGCCAGTCCCACCTGCCAGCGCCGGTGCGCGTAGTACAGACCCACCGAGGCATCAAACTTCGACCCGTCAAGGTCGGTAGTGGGAAAAGCCGGGTCGTTGGCATCGCCAAGGTCAGCCTTGGAACCTTTAAGACTCTCGTTCAGCATGTCCGCCTCGGCACCGATGCTCAGTGTGCCGCCCCACAGCTTGAAGTGGTAAGCATACTGCACGCTGAACCGCTTGTGGCTGAACAAACCGAAAGCATCGTTCATAAAGTACACCCCCACGCCGTGCCGTGTCTTGCCCAGCTGAAAGGCCATGTCTGCCCCGGCATACATGGTAGAGCCGCCATCTTCGTAGCCAGCGGCATGAGTCTGCAAGGCCGCATTGATGTTGAGTTGCGGTGTGCGTCCCACGGCAGCGGGATTAAACTGCGGTTCCACCAGCCAGTAGTGCGACAGGGCGGGGTCCTGCTGTGCCCATGCCACATTGCCCGTGGCCGCAAGGGCTACGAGCACACCTATAATATATATATATGTGTGTGTGAGGCGTTGGTGCATCTCAGTTTAGTTGCGGGTGTCAGCTCTATTGTTTTATAATTTTTATTGTCACATTTGGCACAGTGCTTTTTCAAGGCCGTACCATGTACGCTGCAAAGTTAATATTAAATGCCGAAGTATGTTGTGCGCGGGCGGATTTTCAGTTGCGGGAGTGCGGATTTTTTGTTGCTCCGTGTGAAAAATCGCTCGCTCGGCTCGGTGTGGTAATGTGGTAAGGAACTAATATAGTAATGGGCTAACGCCTTAGCGTAGCGTGTGTTAGCCGCTAACGCGGGAGACATAAGGACATAAGGACAAAAGAACATAAGGTCGCTGCGCGGCTGAAGGCCACGGACTATCGTCCGGGTGGCCTCAAGAACATAAGGGCTGACGCCGAGGTTGGGGCTTTTAAGGCGCTTACCGCGGGAACATAAGAACATAAGCTACATAAGAAACATAATTTGGACATCCGGGAACTGCGTTCCCAGACTATAAGAGACATAAGGGCTGGCGCCGTAGCGCTACTATGTGTAATACTACGGCGTCAGCCCTTATGTCCTTGAGCCACGCGGACGTCAGTCCGTGGCTGTCAGCCGCGCAGCGGCCTTATGTTCTTATGTTTACCGCGTTAGCGGCTGCCAATCCACGCTACGGCGTCAGCCCTTATGTTTCTTGAGGCCACCCGGACGATAGTCCGTGGCCGACAGCCGCGCAGCGGCCTTATATGTTTCTTATGTAAACTTCTGTTCTTATGTTCCCGCGGTAAGCGGCTAACACGAACGTCATATCTTATGTTCTTATGTCCTTATGTTCTTATGTCTCCCGCGTTAGCGGCTGCCAAACCACGGACTCGGTGCCAGTTCATTACCGCATTACCGTATTGTCTTTTCCCTCAAAAAAGCGGTAAATACCGATTTTACCGGTATTATCCGCCTTGATTATCAGCACATATATATCCATTAGTATTTTTTTTGTAACTTTGCACCCGGAGTAAAAGGGGATAGTACACCTTGTGCCTATACGCCGACATAACACACGATTACTTAAGCTTAACTACACACGATTACACATTACACACATACAATTTTGACTGACTGATGAAACGCATAATACTGTTCATGCAGGCGGCACTGCTGCTCTGCACCCTCAACTCGTGCATACAGGACGAACCACTCAATGCAGAGTGCGACATAACGGGGGTGGACACTCTGTGGTTGCAGCAAAACCGTAACTTGATAAAGGGTAATCCGCGCATTGACAACAACCGCGTGTCGTTTACTGTGCCTTATGATGCCGACCGTTCGGCCCTTGCCCCCAAGTTTTATCTTACCCCTGGTGCACACCTTACGGCTGTGGTTGAAGGGGTGGAGGTGGCAGATGCCAACGGCATGACGCGCGACTTCAATACACCGCAAACCTACACTACCCATTCGGAGGACGGACAATGGAGCAAGCCCTACGAGGTGACCTTTGAGCTTGAAGCCCGCCCGGTTGAGAAGTGGGCACTCGACTTTGAAAACTTTGAACTCGACCCCTCGGGACGTTACCAGGTGTGGTTCGAGATGGACGCCAACGATGCCAGCAATCCGCGCCGCAACTATTGGGCGTCGGGCAATCCGGGCTACAACCTTACGGGTCTTGGCTCGTCGCCAGAGGTGTTCCCCACTACGGCAGCCGAGGGTGGTGTGTCGGGCAAGTGCATAAAGCTCGAGACTAAGGACACTGGTACGTATGGCATGAGCACCAAACCCAAAATGCCTATTGCTGCTGGCAACCTGTTCGTTGGCGAGTTTGAGTTGAGCAAGGCATCGCGCTTCCCGCGCAAGGCCACCAAGTTTGGTCTGCCATTGGTGCGCAAAAAGCCCGTTACGCTCGAGGGTTACTACAAATATAAGGCCGGTGCCAATTTTACCGATGCCAAGAAAAAGGTGCAGCCCACCATGCACGACACGGCCGACATCTATGCTGTGGTGTATGAGATTGATCCCGACAATTTTGTGCCACTCGATGGCGACAACATACTTACTGCCTCAAACATAGCCCTTATGGCACGCATCGACAAGCCCGCAGAATTTGAGGGCGACATGTCAGAGCTTGCGGCTGCAGACTGGGTGCACTTTAGCGAACCCTTCAAACCTATGAACGGTAAGGAATTTGACGCAGAACGTATGGCCCGCGGTGGCTATGCCATAGCCATCGTCATGACCTCGAGTCGCCAGGGTGCCTACTTTGAGGGTGCTATCGGTTCAACGCTCTATGTAGACCAGCTGCGCGTGGTGTATGAGTAGGCGAGAGCAATAAGGCAACAGACTCGTGTGCTCCTAATACAGGCAACAAAAAAAGTGATGGGGTATGCCCCGTTGTAATGTGGTTGTCTGGCAAGGGCGGGCTGAAAGCCCAATGTAGCACATAGCCCAGGGCAAGCGTAGCGGCACCCTGGGTGGTCCCACAACAAATAATATTGACGCGCCCTGAAAGGGCAAAAGCATAAATAGAGCGGCAAGGGTGAACATGATTAAGGCTTTTGCCCTTACAGGGCGCGACTGCTCCAACGCGTGATACCCAGGGTGTCGCTACGCTTGCCCTGGGCTATGTGCTCCATTGGGCCTTCAGCCCGCACTTGTAAGTAGGGTGTTGTCAGACATCATCGGTTGCGGCTCAGCAACTCAAGCAAGCTTGATTGCATTCGCCTCGTGCGATGATTCAGCCCGCCCTTACCAAATACGAAACTTCAATAATATAAGAATTACGACTAACAAGTAAATTAAGCTGAACGATGCAGACAAAGGCAATTACAGATAACTCTGAATGGTGCAAATATAGCGTAGAGTTGCCTAAAGAAGATGTGCGCTTTTTCAGAACCTTGGCAAAACGTTTGGGCTGGGAAGTAGGGCGCAAGCAGCGTAGTACGAAAAATGGTCAATAATATTACAATATCATCATTCGTTCAATGAAAAAGATACTACTCAGCATACTCCTGCTGCTGACCCTCATGCCCGCTGCCCAAGCGCAGAAGATGGGCGAGGCCAAAGAAACGGACACAAACTTGATAAAGGCTGCCCTGAAGGGCTGGCACGTGCGCATAGGCGCTGGTGTGAGCCTGGGCGGCACATCGCCCATGCCGCTGCCGGCCGAGATACGCAAAATTAACAGCTACAACCCCACGCTGTGCATTCAGCTCGAGGGCGCTGTGCAACGCAAGTTTGGCCCGCACTGGGGCACCATGATAGGCGTGCGCTTTGAAAACAAAGGCATGAAAACCGACGCCACGGTGAAAAACTACCACATGGAGGCCACCAACAACAATCCGGCCGAGGGTACATCGGGCCAGGTGATAGGCGCCTGGACGGGTAATGTAAAGACCGAGGTGAACAACAACTACCTCACCTTCCCCGTGCTGGCCACTTATGCCTTCAACGACCGTTGGCAGGTGCAGGCCGGACCTTACTTTTCGTACCTCATCAATGGCACGTTCAAGGGCGAGGCTTACGACGGCTATATCCGCGATGGTGTGCCCACGGGCAACAAGGCCGAGATAGAGAGCGCCACTTACGACTTCAGCAACGACTTGCGCCGTTTTGCATGGGGTGTACAGTTGGGCGGCGAGTTCAAGGCATACAAACACTTGTCGGTGTCGGCCAACTTGACATGGGGTTGCAACAGCATTTTCCCCTCCGACTTTTCGGCGGTGACGTTCAGTCTCTTCCCCATTTATGGCACGTTAGGGTTTAATTACCTGTTCTAAACAAGTTGCCTGAAAGGTGCGGCAAAAAACGCAAGCACTAATGGGGGC
>ERZ1026776.1416-NODE-1416-length-13446-cov-4.267269_pt1 | contig 13446 bp, 10 predicted proteins | sample MGYA00380125_ERZ1026776 | MGnify/ENA primary metagenome ERZ1026776 (study PRJEB33269, sample SAMEA4719761) | human gut metagenome | biome: human-associated habitat; feature: organic feature; material: feces | place: Cameroon | collected 2013-10 ...
TCATAGTTCTGCCCGCCGATCCATACACTTTCCAGATCCAGTCCCTCTGAAATTGTATTAATATTATGACATACTGTGAGTTTCTCTGCCTCTGAGCCAGCATAAACTCCTCTAAGAAATAAGAGCGCATTTTGGATATCTAAATTAGACACTTTCGCAGCCATCCCATAAAATACGCCCTCCTCATAGATCAAAGAACTGCCTTCATCGCCCCAGACAGTAGCTCCCTGTTTTTCACTGCCTTCCATGGACGCTGTTCCCTGTAAGGTTACCTTTGTATCACTTCCCAGAACAAGCGGTATATGTTTTTCCTCCATAGGGCAGCTCTGCTGATAGGTGCTGACCGCTTCCTGCCCAGCTGCCGCCTGTGACGTTTCCGGTTCTATTCCCGGATAACCATAATATGGATTTTGGATCACGACATCATCCAGAATGAGTGTTACATCATCCAGCCCGCTTTCTACATTGATATAAAAGTTATATCCTTCCAATGCATTACTTCCCGTCAGACGATAAGTTCCGTTCTTCCGGATCGTAACCTGCTTATACCCAAACTCTGTGACATTCCTGAAAGACCAGCCATCCGCTTCTTCAAATATGCCCTCCGTGATATTACAGGTCGGTATCTCCTGCCTGATCCCTGCGTCCGATACGGTTTCAATATCCTCTGCATTTTCTGCATCCATTTCGGCTTCTGCTGCCTGCGCGGATACGTCCACTGTTGTCACTTCTTCTGCAGATACCTGCACGACCGGTGTCAGTGACTGTACCACCATAGCCAGCATACACAGATATGCCTGCAATTGTTTTCTGATTCTCCCTTTACCTTTCATTTCCTTTCTCCTTTACACAATAAAGCTATGCACAACTGTCCTCACAGATACATATTTATTTATTCTATCAGAAAAAATACCTGTCTAAAACTAACCAAAAGGATAGTTCTGACTAAAAAAATACTGCTGCAGATGTTTTCAAACATCTTACAGCAGTATTTTATCTGCGTTTTCTATGCTGTTTATGCCTGCATGCGTCCAAACCATGTCCGGATAATACCATACGGTGTCTTCGGTGTCAGTAAGCTTACAATCACTGCGATCAGAGTTGAGAGCAGCGTTGCCATAATGCAGGCATTAAAGCCCAGTGAGATCGCCAGAATTCCTTTATCGATCAGGAAATACAGCAGGATACCACTCACGATTCCCGCAACAGCGCCGTATTCGTTTGCCCTTTTCCAGAAAAGTCCCAGCAGGACGACATGGAAGAATACCACGGTCAGACCGCCTGTTGCATACGTAATAAGCTGTGCCAGAAGCTGTGGCGGATTACTTGCCAAGAGGAAGATCACAATGGATACGACAAGGATTGCCGCCACATTCAATTTTCTGATCGTTTCCGGCTTTGCATCTTTATCAAAAATATTTTTATAAAGATCACTGACAACAGTTCCTGCAAGAGATACGATCATGCCACCCATAGAGGACTGTACTGCACCGCTCACGCCTGCCAGCACCAGTCCCGCTGCCCATGCGGGCATGACCTTGACGGCAAGTGTCGGGATCGCAAGATCTGCGGTTGCAAGTGTACCTTCCGCAAAGCTGTATTTTGTAATAAAGCAGAGTCCGTTTAAACCGAGCAGCCAGATTGCTACAACTGCCGTTCCGATCTTCAACGCTCTGTGCAATGTTTTTGTATCCTTATAGGTCAGTGCGGTCATTGTCACATGTGGCAGTGTAAAGGTTGTGATGCCCCAGAGGATCGCATAAGATATCGTTGTCTGCAGGGCATTGGCATCCGGCCTGAACCAGTCCGGATCTGTCTGCATCAGCGACTGGATCGTCTGTGTGTAGGACAGACCTGTGCTGTTTACACCCATGATAAATAACAGCAGAACTGATATTGTCATGACGATTCCCTGAATGACCATGGCACTTGCCACGCCTTTGATACCACCTGTCAGTGCTGCAATAATAACAAGTGCGGTAAAGATCGCAAGTCCGATCCGATAGTCCTGTCCGGTCAGGATCTGGAAGATCCGTCCGCCGCCTGTGATCGTGGAAACAGCAAAGCCGCCCAGAAAAAATAAGGTGGAAACGCCGCATAAAATGCCGACTGCTTTGCTGTTATTATAGCGGTTCATAAACAGCTCGATAAATGTCTGGGAATTTGTCCTTCTGGCTACGATACCGACGCGTTTTCCCAGAAGTCCAAGCACCATCAGATTGGATCCGATGGAGAAAAAGCAGCAGACCATCCAGGTTGCCCCATATGTATAGGTAAAGCCCGGAACGCCCATGAACACGCCAGCTCCCGCAACACCTGCGGACACCATCATTGCGGTAATGATAATACCGCCGCTTCTGCCGCCCGTATAAAATTTAGACAGGTAATCGCCCTTTCCTTTCTGCATTGCCTTCCGTGTCACAAGGCTATATAAAAGAAGTGCTGCTGTATACAGGGCAAATACTACAATAATGACCGTTCTTTGTTTTGTACTCAGATCCATTTTGCTTTCCTCCTACCGATTCTGTTTTTTATGAAGTTCACCATCCGGTGTGATATCCATATCCTGATAAACAAATGTTGCCAGAATGATAACCATGACCACAAAACCAATGATGATCAGAATCTCCAGAAAGATCCAGAGCGGGAACCCAAGCACGGTAACGCTGCTGCCCGAAAGCAGAAGCAGGTTGGCTATCATCAGTGCTGCAAAGCAGATATAACAGACCATCGTGATCCAGAATTCTTTTGTTGTCTGTGTGATCCGCGGATCATTTTCAATGTCTTTCAGGTCATAGTCTCTGCTGCCTGCATCAATGACCTGTGTCTTTGCTGTCTTACCCATGATAGATAGCGCTCCTTTCTGTTTTCATAATATTGTCTTTAAAAATACCTGTTTTATCGATATATATTGGTGGATAAATATTTAAATGCATTGTCTGCACAGATCGCTACGATCGTTTTTCCTTCTGCCTCCGGCCGTTTTGCCACCAGAGAAGACGCATAAACCGCCGCTGCTGCGGACTGACCTAAAAAGATACCGTCGGATTTTACAAGCTGTCTGCCCGTCTCGTAGGCGTCATCCGCACTGACTTCCAGACATTCATCATAGCTGACACCGAATTCCTTGAAATAAAGAATTTCTTTTTCCTTTGGTACGTTGTCAAATACTAAAACGCCGTCGATCGTATTGCGCTCCGGGAAATTCGGATCCTTTAAAGAATCTTTTGCCGGCTGTACCCCAATGATCTTCAGATCCGGATTTTTCTCTTTCAGATACTTGCCAATACCAACAATCGATCCACCGGTTCCTGCCAGAAGTACCAGATAATCCACTTTGCCTTCTGTTGCCTCCCAGATCTCAGGTCCTGTCGTACGGTAATGTGCCAGCGGATTTTCCGGATTTCTGCCCTGATTGATATAGTAATAGCCATGGGCATCCGCATACTGCTGGATCAGATTATAAAATTTCTCAAATACAAGCCCCTCTTCTTTGATCAGCTCTACAACACCCGGAATATCTTTGAATTCCAGAAATGTGCAGCCATATGCCTTCAGGATCTGTGTCCGTTCTGCGGAAACGCCGGGCTGCAGGACAACCGCAAATTTATAACCAAGTGCATTGGCATAAGCCGCCAGCGCAATTCCCGTATTCCCGCTTGTGAAATCGATGAGCGTATCACCCGGTTTGATCTTCCCCTTCTTTTCCGCATCCAGGATCATGGAAAGTGCTGCACGATCCTTCACGGAACCGGAGGGATTAAAATATTCCAGCTTTGCCAATACTCTTGCATGCAGGTCATGCTGCTTTTCATAATTTCCAAGCTCTACGAGCGGAGTATTGCCGACCAGCTCTGCAATTGAACTGTAGATTTTATTTTCACTCATTTTTCTTTCTTCCTTCCTGATTCTACCTAAATCTGCAACGATTCAGAACCCCATTCGCCATATAAATCCATAAAAGCGTGCCCATAAATGGGCAGCATATTACGGATTTTCATGGCTTTAAATCGTTGCAAAGTGTGCATATTCAAATAACTGTGTCAGCCTGATCCGGTGATCTGCTGCATATAAGCTGAGAAGTGCGGATGCACAGCCTGCGGATCCGACATACAGTCCTGCATAGCTGACTACCTTATCCGGTATTGTTCTTGTCCATGCGCCGTACCATTTTCTCTGATCCGGTGCTTCATCACTGACAGAAGAATCGGAAAGCAGCACCTTGGCAGTTCTCTTCGCATATTCCAAAAACTCTTCATCCTTTGTAAATTCATACGCATGTACAAAATGCTCTAAAATACCGGCTGTTCCGCAGCACTGGCACTGTGCGTTCCAGAGTCCCCAGGAGAATCTTTCCGGAGCGCCTGCACGGATCGTACCTCTGGAGATCCTCTTGAACCAATCGAGGTATTCCTGCTCTCCCGTGATTTCATACAGGATACGGAACAGAAGCGTATGTCCCGCCGGTCCGTGGCAGGTGCTTAAATAGAACTTATCATTGGTCGGTCCTGTGACAGGATGATCCTGATAAGGAATGAGCACTGCATTTTCATCACCGACGGCAATACCCTGCAGATATTTTGCACCTTCTTTTGCCAGTTCCAGATATTTTTCATTTTTGGTTGCTTTATAGACAACTGCGAACATCCATGCAGTTCCGGCTGTTCCATGCGAAAAGCCCGGAAATGTCGTGTCTTTTTCAAATCCGATCAATGTCAGATCCAGAAGTTTCCAGAATTTACCGCCGTTTGGCGCATCCAGCGCATCCTTTGCGATATAATCTGCCGCTTTGGAAGCTGCATCCAGATATTTCTGACCGCCGAAATGCTCATATACCTGCACCAGGAAAAATACAAAACCACCGTCTGCCACAACATCTTCCTCATTGCTCCAGTGCAGTCCGTCTTCCGTATACTTTCCTGCTTCCAGCAGATCATCCGCCACCTTCAGCACATAAGCTTTGTACTTTTCTTCTTTTGTCACCTGATAAATATCATCCAGAAACAATGCCTGCCCCATCGGTCCGTTGGAATAGCCGATCGCCCAGCCCGGTACCGGTATCACGCCGCCGATATCGGAGGTCAGTGTCTTTTCATACCAGCTGGCATCTATCTCAACAGAAATAATATGATCTGCTGCTGCCTTTGCTTCCTCCAGATACTGTTCGTCTCCCGTTGCTTCATATAAACGAAGGTAAAAAATACCAATACCGGCAGAACCGGAATAAATATTGGTCGGTCCGAACAGCATGATATCTCTGCCGAAACCATTCTGACCATCCGGATAATTTTTCCAGATCTTTCCATGCTCTGTTTTTACCTCCAGTGTCTTCAACCAGTTTGCGGTTTCAACCGCCCCTCTTAAATAATCCTCATCAGTAAATTGTTTAAAAACTCTTGGTATATATTGGATCATCGCTGTTCTCCTTTTCTCTCTGCTTTATTATATTTCCTATCATTTTGATAGGTTTACTTGACATGAACCAATACTACCATAATGATGCCCTTTTTGTATAATCAAAAAAAATTATAGTGGCTTATAGAAAAAATCTATAGCCACTATAATTTCTATCCGATCGTCTGTATGATATGACTGCCTTTTTCCGTTTCTTCCACACGCAGTTTTGTCGGAATACGCTCCTGCAGAAGCTGCACATGGGATATGATCCCTACAAGACCGTTTGCCTGCTGGATACTGCCAAGGATCTGCATGGCATCCGTAATGGAATCTTCATCAAGCGAACCAAATCCCTCATCAATAAACAGTGCTTCTATCCGAATTCCACTCTTTTGCGCGATCGTTGACATCCCGATCGACAGGGCAAGCGAAGTCAGAAATTTCTCACCGCCGGATAATGTACTGACGAACCGCCCTTCATGCTCCTCGCTGTTTTTATCGTATACTTTCAGCTCCAGTCCTCTCTTATTGCTGCCCTGCGCCTTTTCATCCGATCTGAATAACCGGTATCTGCCGCCGTGCACCATGGAAAGCATTCGGTTAGCCGCTGCTATCACAGAAGAGAACAAAATGCCCAGCACATATCTCTGCAGTCCGGTTCCGGCGTCTCCGCGCAGCTTTTTGGCAAATGCCAGATCCTGCTCTGCCTCAAGCAGCTTTTCTTCAATCCCCTCTCCTGCCAGTGCAAGTTTTTCCGCCTTCTGCGACAGTCTCCGGATCGTTTCGGACAACACTGCTGTTTCCTTTGCATAAGTTTCCTGCAGCTTCTCCAGCCGTGCCAGCTCTGTTTTGCAGGCTTCCGCATCCGGCTCCTGCTGCCTGCCAAGCTCCTCCTGCAGACGCATTACCTGTTCCTCTGCTGCCTTTTTACCCGCATCAAAATCCGCGATCTGCCGCCGCATACCTTCCAGTTCCTTCTCGCCCATCAGCAGCTGTTCCGCCTCTTTGATATCAGCAAATCCATGTTCCGAAGCCCCTTTGCCACCGCCTGCATAGCTGCTTCCTGCTTCTTTTGTGCCAGTTCTTCCTCCTGACGCGCAAGCTCCGCTTTTGCCACCGTCTCCGCTACGGTATTGTTTGCCTGTTCCAGCATCTTTGTCAGGCTCTGCAGCTTCTCCGTATCCTTCCCGATCTCATCGGTCAGCTGCTGCAGCTTCTTTTGCAGCTCTGCAAGCGATCCTATCTCCGGGATCAGATTATTTTGCATTTCCGCCAGTCTTGTATAGGCAGTTTCCTTTGCAAGCTGCAGTTCCTGTGCCAGTCTCTGCTTTTCCTCATACTTCTTTTTTGCCTGCTCCTGCTTTTGCATCGTCTGCTGCAGCTTCTGATAGACAGCATCTGCTTCGGCTCTTTTTTCTTCTACGTGCTCTTTGGACGTGTCTGCCTCTGTCCTCACTGCCTTCTGCGGATGCTCTCTGCTGCCACAGACCGGACAAGGCTGTCCTTCGACAAGGGAGGCTGCCAGTTCTCCTGTAATGCCTGCCAGATAGGCTGCAAGCAGTTTTCGATGTTCTTCCATGTCGGTTTCATATGCCTCATGGAGCATGACCAGCTTGGGGGCGTAGCTCTCATAAACCTGTTTTTCCTGCTCAGCCTCCTGTAAGGCGGATTCTGCAGCCTTTCGTTGTTTTTGAAAGGTCTGTTCCAATGCTGCTATACTTTCGTAATCCGTTATTTTTGCTGTGAGCTGTATCTTCTGCGCTTTCTTTTCCTCAATCTCATCGGCTTTTTGCTGCTGCGCCGTCACCTGCAAAAGGATCTGTTCTGCCTGCTGTTTCGCCTGCCCTGCTGCCTGATCCGCCTTTTGTGCCGCTGTTTTTCGCTGCGTCCATGCAGTCTCTGCTGTATGAAGCTCGGAAAGAAGTGTCCTTACCTTTTCTGCTCTTTGGGCATCCCCGATCCGCTTTTCCTGTGCTGTCCGCTCCGGCAGTTTTTCTTCATATGCCCTGACACACTCTTTTCCCTTCTGCAGATCCTGAAATCTACTGACAAGTGCCAGCCTGTCGCGCAGCTCTTTTATCTGCTTCTCGTAGGCATTTTCTTTGTACGACGCTTCCATTGCAGTAAGACTTTCCTTTTTCCGGGCAACGACCACTTCCAGTTCTGCCAGCGTTTCACAGGCTTCCTCCTGCAGACTGTTGCTGATCTGCTCCTGCAGGCTCTTTAGCTGCTGTCTGCGCTCCGTTGCTTCTTCAAACATGAGCTGTGCGACCGCCTGCCATTTTTCCTCACCGAAAATACTTGTCAGAATCTTTTCCTTATCTGCCGAATCGGAAGTCAGGAATTTTTCAAACTGCCCCTGCGGCAATACAATGACCTGACGAAACTGCTCGTAAGAAAGCCCAATGAGTTCCTCCGCTTTCTCATTCAACATTTTTTCCTTTGCATTTTCAAACAGTGCAGTCCACGTTCCGTTATCGTCCTTCTGCCATACCATATAGGAAGCGGACAAGTTTTTCCGTTTGCGTTCCAGTCTGCGCTCAAATCGATAATAGATCCCATTGTTTTCAAAAGTAAACCTGACATATGTCGTCACGTCAAAAGCCGCATTCGTACAGCGCATTGCCTCAAAATCATCCCTGCCGTGCCCACTGCTCTTTCCGTACAACGCAAAGGTAATGGCATCCAGTATCATTGTTTTTCCGGTTCCTGTTTTGCCGCAGATCAGGAACAGCCCTTTGGCGGCGAGTTTTTCAAAATCCACCAGCTCATGCCCCGCATAAGGTCCAAATGCCTGAAACTCTACCGTACATGGTTTCATCTGCTCTCCGCCTCCTTTTCATAACTTCTGCACGCCTTGTCAAACAGTGCCTTTAAATGCGCATCCGGCTCCTGCTCCAGAATATCTTCACAGTATCTTGCAAAGATCGTATCCGGGTCTTTATCCGCCTTTTCCAGCTCATTGATCGACATTGTGATCCGGGCATCTTCCCGTTCAAAATCCCTGCCTGTTACCTCCAGCAGATTGCTGTAGTGCTCACGGAGCAGTGCCACAGACTCCATGCCCACATAACGGTCTGTTACATCCAGCCGCACGTAGCCCTGCAGGATTTCTTCTTCATAAGCCGCCTCTAACAGTTCGTCAAAGCTTCCTGTCAGCGTCACTCTCTTATGCAGCTGCGGTATGCTGACTGTTTTCTGCTGCATTATATCCGTATCCAGAATGGTAACACTTTTTTCCTGTTTTTCTTCTTTTCCAAAAGAATATGCCATCGGCGTTCCGCTGTAACGGATCCTTTCACTGATCTGCTGTGGCCCGTGCAGATGACCCAGTGCCACATAATCAAAGCCGTCAAACACCGAAGCACTTACCATTGTTGCACGCCCGACTTCCGCAGCTCTATCGCTTTCCGAGGTCTGCGCATTCACAATAAACGCGTGCGCAACCAATATATTTTTCTGCCCGGGCGTAAAATCCGCACGGTATCTGTCCAGAACAATTCTGTAAGCGTCCTCCATGGACAGCACCTTCTCTGCCTGCTCCGGGAAAACAGAACGCACCTTATCGGTAGAGATCCATGGAAGCAGATAAATATCAACATCCCCATTTCGCACTTTCTGCGGTTTTTCGGTAAGTGCCCCTGCAATGTAAAGACCACTTCTTTCCAGCAGCGCGCTGCACTGTGCGATCCGCTGTGCACCGTCATGGTTACCGGCGATCAGATAAACAGGAATCCGGAGTCCGCTGCAGATTTCGGTCATTGCCTCATCATATAGCTCCAGTGCTTCCTGTGACGCTATGCTTTTGTCAAAAATATCTCCTGCCAGAAGAATCCCATCTACCTGCTCTTCTGCCGCAATACGGCAGATCTGCCGTATCATGAATTCCTGATCCTTCCGATAAGAAATACCGCCTCTCCAGGTCATGCCCAGATGCCAGTCGGATGTATGCAAAAATTTCATGAATTCCCTCCTGTTTCCCTTTTCCAGAATAAAGTGTGCGCATCCTTGCAAGCTTGCTTGCTTTTGCTGTATAGGGGATTCCAAAGAAATTTCCTATACAGAAAGACGAAACGGCGGCTTCGCAGGAAGCCGCCGTCTTCTGAATTGCTTATTTTAATGTATCATCATAATGGGCTCTTTGTCCACCAATAAATTTCGGCCTTGTACGCGCCGCGGAGACATAAGCCTGTCCGATATGATTGTTGACAAGTCTTACCGGAACCGCCACCTTTTTCAGGTGCATACCGATGAGCGTTCCACCGATATCAATACCTGCATCCGCCTTGATCTCTTCCACTGCCACAGGATCGCGAAATGTCTCGTAAGCAGTTGTCGAAAGCGAACCGCCTGCCTTTGGCTGCGGAACTACATTTACAATCTCTGCAAACGGAACCGCTTCCCGTTCTACAATGATCGCTCTGTTCAGGTGTTCACAGCACTGCGTCGCAACATAAATGCCCTTTCTGCATGCTGCCTCATAAATGCCCTTGAACGCAGCTTTTGCAACATCAAGATTGGAGTTTGTTCCTATCTTGTCTCCACAGATCTCACTTGTTGAGCATCCGACCACGAGAATCTGACCCTTTTTGATCCCCGATACCCCGATGATCTCCTCCGTTACCTTTTCAGCCTGTGCTGTAATTTCCTCATACATGATACTTACCTCTTTTCAACCATCAATCCATTTATGTAAGGAACCCTTGACAGCGCCTGGATCAGCAGATTACCAAGTACCAGACAGGTAATGCCCTGTACCATATTGCTTGGTATGGATGCTGCGGCCGCTACACCATATCCCAGGAAGGTGGCTTCATATAAGAAGTAGCCGGCTACCATGATCACTTCCGCTACAAGACTGCTGACGATATAAGCGGCTGTTTTCGGGATTTTCCCGTTTGCCATTGCCTTATATACCAGATAGCCCACAAAAGCCATCGCAAATTTGATCACTGCCGTTCCCGGTACATAACTGCCATAGCCTGAGATCAGATCCGCAAGACCGGAACCGATACCCGCTGCAAGTGCACCATAAGGATTTCCTAAAATCCACATTGACAATACTACCACAGAATCACCGATATTGACATACCCATTTGTTCCGATCGTCGGAACCTTGATCACCATTGTAGCAATACAGGTAAGGGCTGCAAGCATTGCTGCTGTTACACTGGTCGTAAGTTTCTTATTCATAATAGACCTCCTCATAAAACAATATATTCTTTGAAGGCTATTATACACGCGCGTGGCTTTGTCAAAACAGCCAATTTGCATTATTTTTACCATACCAGTTTATTTTTCCGTTATTTATGCTGCTCCAGCCATCTGATCAGTTCATCAAATTCCAGCGGTTTGCTGTACAGATAGCCCTGGAATGCATCGCATCCCAGCTCTTTCAGCTTATTTCTCTGCTCCTTTGTCTCCACATATTCTGCAATGATCTTAAAATGCAGAGATTTTCCCAGATATACAATGGATGAAATTATATCTCTCTTTCTCTCATTGGTCAGTATATCTCTCGTCAGCGTGCCATCCAGCTTTACCACATCAAAATAATTTGTCTGCAGATACATAAGAGAGGTATGTCCCATTCCAAAATCATCGATCAGGAAACGATGTCCTCTCGCCTTCAGATTCCTGATCTTATCCGTTACAACCTCAGAAGAAGAAAGTGCATCCTGTTCTGTTATCTCAAGACAAAGGTACTTGCTTGATATTTTGTATTTTTCCACTGCTTCCGCAATGTGCTCTTCCAGATCCTCCCAAGCAAGAGATTCATTGGTGATATTCACGGAAATTTTGAATTCCTGCGGTATCAGCGGCTCTAGTCTGGATAGTACATTTGCTGCCTCATCAATAATATATTCTTCCAGTTTATGCAGTACTTTTTTCTCCTTGGCAAGCTGGATGATCAGCGGTGGATAAATGAATCCGACCTCCGGATGCTTCCAGCGGATCAATGCTTCCACACCGATGCAGACCTCCTCACAGTTTACCTGAGGCTGATATACCAGAAACAGTTCTTTTTTCCGGACCGCATCCACCAGATCTGCTGCCAGGATACGTGCTATATGCCCGAGATCATCCTCACGCTTTGTCAAATAGGAGATTGCATTGTTTTCCTCTTCCCGCTGCATCTCCTCTACCAGACTTTTCACATCCCGGAGCATACGCCGCTCATTCTCCTTTTCATACAAACGGATAAACGGCTTATAGATCAGAATACCGACCGTCAGACAGACAAGCTGCAAAATCACGCCTGCCCAGGAACCGGTTGCCTGATAGCCGCTCAGGAAGATCGGCGTTGTCCAGTCTATCTCCCGGATCACATGCGGAACCAGTCCCAGATAAATGGCTGCATATGTGATCAGGAAATTAGAAACCGGTACGAGCAAAAACGGAATAAGGAAGATTGGATTCAAAATCACGGGAATACCAAAAAGCGCAATCTCACTTATATTAAACAGTACACTCGGTGCTGCCATGCCCGCCAGCTGACGGACTCCTTTTTTCTTTGCAAACAATAGTATGGCAATCACCAGACACAGAGCTGCCCCCGTTCCTCCCAGATTTACAAACACATCCTGCATTGTCTTACTGAAAATACCAGCTGCCACATCGGTAAAGTTCTGTTTGATCACTGTATCCAGCATATTATGCCCGTGAATACCGAAAAACCACAGACTATGCGTCAGCAGGATTATGATCAGCCCTGCGCCCATACCGTTTTTCAAAGGCTTTAACAGAAAATTGAACAGAATTTCCAACAGCTCCTGTAAGCCGTATACACCAAACATCACATAAATCACTTGTCTGAGCAATACAAAAAAGCCAATGATCACAACCGCCGGCAGAATTCCCTCTACCGCTCCGATATAAACAGTATCCGTATTTGTCCTCTGCTTTGTCTGCAGAAATCTGCTTTCTTTCAGGGCATAGTAGATACCGCCGGAAATCAGCGCTACAAGCAAGGCGTTGAACGCATACATATTGCTGCATCTTGCAACAGTAAAATCTTCATATCCAATACCTGCATAGGCGGCAAAGGCTGCCAGCGTAATGACCACCAGCACAACAACATTTCCGGTGCTTTCGTAAATGCCGCGTCTTCTGCGCTTCATCATGGAGTAACTGACACTTGTTGCAACAGTCAGATAGACAGCAAAAAATTCATTCACACTGACATAAACATTCTCCAAAAATGCTCTGATACATCCGCCCCAAAGCTCTGACAAAAATCGCTGAAATGCGGGAATCGGCAAATTGATCAGCATGGCAGACATATAGCCGACCACAAGCAGCGGGATCATCAGGATCATACCCTGCCTGATCGCACCGATCACACAGTTATTCTCCAGTTTGTCCGTTATGTTCATTATGCGCTCTTGTATTTTTTCCATACCCTGTACCCTCCCTGCAACCGCTTTACCCCCATAAAGCGTTATGCTTATTCTTTCTCTGAGACAGCAATGTCCAGAAATGGACTGACCGCATTGATCGTCAATGCTTCCTTTTTATCCACCCAGTCCGTATCAACAGTATAAATCTCCCCCGGTCTGATATCACAAGCCGCTATCAGCTTCTGAAAACGTGCATGCATATCTTTAAAACTTACAATATAATAGTAGTACATTCTGCCCTGCAGATATGCCTGCTCGCAGATCTTCGTTTTACATTTATTTTCAGCGCAATCATCTGCAAATTCCCGTCTGATATAGTCCTCCGCATCCCGAAAATCCTCTTCATCCGCTTCTAAAAGGAAGCTGAATACCATATCGCTGCTGCCCGGTCGTTCAAAGCAGGCAAATGTCCTGTCTCCATCCTCATTTTCCGAAAGCTCATATGGCTTGGGAATCTCCAGCCGGAGTATCGTCTTTTCTGACTCAATTTCCGTCTTCATGTCCGTCTCCTTTGTTTTCTTCTCTTTACATTGTACGCCGCAGTGCGCATCTTTGCAAGCTTGCTTGCTTTTGCTGTATAGGGGGATTCCAAAGTAATTTCCTATATAGCGAAAAAGCACTTCTAAACATAACAAGGCGCCTGCATTTC
>ERZ1026776.1418-NODE-1418-length-13439-cov-4.468545_pt1 | contig 13439 bp, 11 predicted proteins | sample MGYA00380125_ERZ1026776 | MGnify/ENA primary metagenome ERZ1026776 (study PRJEB33269, sample SAMEA4719761) | human gut metagenome | biome: human-associated habitat; feature: organic feature; material: feces | place: Cameroon | collected 2013-10 ...
GGATAACATTGAAGATCCACACAATCTTGGCGCGATCATCAGAACAGCCAATTTAGCAGGTGCACATGGAGTGATCATTCCGAAGAACCGGGCAGTCGGACTGACTGCGACCGTTGCGAAGGCATCCGCAGGTGCACTGAATTACACGCCGGTTGCAAAGGTGACAAACCTTTCCCAGACGATCGAAGAGCTGAAAAAAGAAGGGCTTTGGTTTGTCTGTGCGGATATGGATGGTGAGATCATGTACAGGCAGAATCTGACAGGACCGATCGGACTGGTGATCGGGAATGAAGGGGAAGGTGTAGGACGTCTTGTGAAGTCCAAATGTGATCTTGTGGCAAGGATCCCTATGCAGGGAGACATAGATTCCCTGAATGCATCTGTGGCAGCGGGTGTACTTGCCTATGAGGTTGTCAGACAGAGAATGCAGGTAAAGAAATAGACGAAAATGAGGTAACAAATGCGGGACAGATGGAAGGATTGTTCGGATGAAGAACTGATCATACGACTGCGTGAAGGAGAGCAGGAGGTCATGGATTATCTGATGGATAAATATAAAAATCTTGTCAGGGATAAAGCAAAATCCATGTATATTCTGGGCGGTGATACAGAGGATCTGATCCAGGAAGGAATGATCGGTCTGTTTAAAGCTGTCAGAGATTATGATTTTGGCAGGGATGCCGGCTTTTCAACATTTGCCACGCTCTGTATTTCCAGACAGATGTATACGGCTGTGCAGGCATCCGGGCGAAAAAAACATATGCCCCTTAATACATATATTTCATTGTCAGGCGAGACAACACATACGGATGAGCAGAAGGAAAATGTGTCTTTGGAAAACGTATTGCAGTCAGGACAGCTCAGCGATCCGGAAAAAATGCTCATAGACCGGGAAAATGTAGAATATATTGAACAGATGATACAGTCCCGGCTCAGCAGCTTTGAAAAGCAGGTGCTGGATCTTTACCTGACCGGAATGGGATATGTGGAGATTGCAAAGGTACTTGGAAGGGATGAAAAATCAACAGATAATGCATTAAGCAGACTGAAATCAAAATTACGGAAGGTGATCGAATAACAGATGACCGAATATGTCGAAAAAACGACCGTATCTGCATGAAAAATGGAGAAAACGGGAAATAGATTTGACTGCATTTGTCATGTTGATATATGATAAAAAGGAAATGTAAACTGTAGCAAAGCTATTACATAGCAAAAAAGAATGAGAGGGAATTTCAGATGGAGAGAAATGATCCAAATACCAAGATGAGAGAAAAAATCTACAAAGAATTAAAGGTTAATTTCCAAAATCTTGAGCAGCAGATTAAAGAGCTGGAAAATTTAAACGCCGAATATGCGATTAAGTGTGATCTGTACGGACAGTGTCTGGCTGAGCATCTGCTGAGCAGCGGCAGTGATGTGATCAAGAAGCATTTAGAGGAAACACATGCCAAGATTCAGGAAAATGAAGAAGCGATCAAACAGCTGAAGCTGGAAAGAGATGCTTATCGCATTGAGATTGAGATCTACGAAAATAACATCAAGGATAAATAAAGCAGATAAAAAGAACAGCGCTGTGTCTTAGATGGATACAGCGCTGTTTTGTTCTGTTTTCAGCTTCAGCGTTCTGTCTCTGATGCCAGGTGAAAGGGTGTACCTCAGTGTACCTCACCTGAAGGGAAAAAGAAAACCTCGAAAATGCCGTATTTTCAAGGTTTCCAGGGGAAAATTGTAAGAGCTGATGACGGGAATTGAACCCGTGACCCCTTCCTTACCAAGGAAGTGCTCTACCTCTGAGCCACATCAGCTTTTTTGTTACCGAACGATATTGTATCAAAGAAACGATTCTTTGTCAAACAAAAACTGGATTCTCAGCGTAAAATATGGTAAAATTCTGAATAAGTCAAGTATTGGTGAGAGGGTTATAAGGAGAAGGATACTACATGAATCAAAATCTTTATATGAGGGATTTTATAAAAGATAATAACCGCAGGATCAATGGGATTCTCGGGAAGCTGATCGCAGCATTTCTGATACTGATCCCTGCGGCGGTTATCGCATGGCAGGTGGATGTGCTTGTGCTGGAAAAGAGCACACTTATCAAAGTATGTCTCTTGATTTTTGCGGCATCGGTTATTCCAGTGATCGTCTGCCGGTATTCTTATAATGAAACAGTCAACCGATGTGTCTGTCTGACACTTATGGAAGGGCTTGTCTGTCTGGTTGCCTGTAATGATGTGATCAGTCTGAAGCTGTTTTATGTGATCGTACCGCTTGTCAGTCTTCTGTATGCGGATAAAGCGATATTTATACACACGGCAAGAAATTGTTTTTTTGCCATGCTCTGTGTATTTTTGTATAAATTTTACCAGACGGACAACAGACTTCATACGCTGCGCTACACATATCAGACAAGCTATGAAGAAATACTTGCGACTGTACTGGAGTATCTGATCTTAATGCTTCTGATGTATCTGCTCTGCATGAAGGAAAGGGATATGATCCTGTCCGGTTTTTTGCTGGAACAAAGAGAGGATGGCAGTTATGTGACAGCAGCAGTGGCTGCAACACCGGCAGCAGAGACGGAGCAGGCAACGCCTTATAATACAAAGGGCTTATTTCTGGAGATCAATCAGAAAATACAGAGTATGATCCGGGGAAAGGATAAGGTTTTTCTGCTGCATGTGGATTATGATCTGCCCAGCGTACTCGTTGGAGATACCGAAAAGATCCGTCTTGCCATGATCAACATCTTAAGTGATCTGCTGCAGTTTACGGAGCAGGGAACAGTCACAATGACCGTTACTTATGAAAAGGGTATTCTGCCAAGAAGAGGGCAGAATATCACACTGGTGTGCAGGATCGACTGCAGTGAGGATCTGACGGAAGATCTGCGTTATGGAAATGCACCGGGATTTGCGCTTGCCAAAAATATGATCCAGAAGCTGAACGGTATCTTTTTAGATAAGACCGCTGGAGCAGAGGTCAGACAGACCAAATTTGTGATTTCATTTTTGCAGACGGTTGAGGATGAGGAAACGATCGGACAGATCAAGGAGAAACACAGAGAAGAGCAGAAGGAACTGATCACAGATTCCCGCAAAAAGGCACAGAATCTGTATTACGCCAAGCAGGTGAAGGCACTTGTGGTAGATGACAGTCCGGTAAACTGTAAGCTGGTCGCATCTTTGCTGAAATCATACGGTATGCAGGCAAAGACCGTGGAAAGTGGTGAAGAGGCGATTGAAGAGCTTCATACAAGGAAATATGATTTTGTTATTCTTGATCATATGATGCCTGTTAAGGGCGGTATCCAGACAGCAAAGGAGATCAGACAGCTTGCGGATCCTTATTTTGAACTTCTGCCGCTTTTAGTCATGACATCCAATATTACGGAGGAGTCCAAACAAATCTTTTATGACTGCGGCTTTTCCGAAGTTATCTCAAAACCGATTAAGGAGGAGGAACTGCGACAGGCACTGGCACATTGCATGTTCTTATGATCAAAATGAAAAAGTTTTTTGCGCAGTTTAAAAGTTTAGATTTATGGACAGGGATTGAAGCAGCTTTTGGAGCTGTTTTAACCCTGTTTTCCATTTTCAGTCTGTTTATAAAGGGCTGGTACGATCAGCTGCCTGTTTACAAGGATCTGATCTGCGGGCTGACAACATGGTCGGGTTATAACAAACAGGCGGATTTGTGGCTGATCCGGGGAGCGATCATTGGTCTGCCGCTGTTATTTATCCTGTTTGCATGGATCCTGCTAAAAGTGAAGCCGGTAAGGCAGAATACGGGCAGAGAAGAGAAAACAGACAGGGAAAAGGCAGTTTATGGTTTTATGATCGGATATGCAGCTGTATTACTTATGATACTGACACAGCAGAGGTATATGTGGCAGTATGCAGGGCTTTATGCGGTATTGCTTTTGGGTTATCTGCTTTGTCAGCACACTAAAACAAGTTATGTAAACTGCATAGAACAGGCGTCATTTGTCTATGGGGCTTTGACCGTGCTGTTTCTGGCAGCAGGCTGGAAGGTAAGGATTGCACAGCTCTGGCAGGCTGGCAGCTTTGTATTATTAGGGATTACAGCCGTTTTCTTTCTTATGCTTTGCGGACTGCCACAGCTTGGCAGGCTGTTTGTCAAGATAAAACTTGAGAAATATCTGCAGATCTTACTGCCGGTTGGCTGTCTTTCCTTTGTGCATTTTCGTTATCAATATGAAGTGACCGGACAGATCATGGAGCTGTTTTATTCCGCCAGATGGAAATACTTCTGTATCCTGCTGACACTGTTACTTCTGATCTGGGCGTATTTTAGCAGCAGAAAGGAAAGCCGGATCTATCCGACGACCTTTGTTATGGCAGCCATGCTGCGTGTTTTTACACAGCCGGAGGGGCTGCTCAGCATGGATTATTTCCACAACGGGGAGATCACACTTCCGATGCAGCAGCTGATGTCGTATCATAAGCTGCCTTATCTGGATCTGATCCCGATCCACGGACTTTGTGATTATTATTACGGAGCGATCGATTATCTGTTTTTCGACGGATCATATCTTTCCCTGAATGCGGCAAAAATAGTTGGGGATCTTGCCATGGCGGCTCTGCTGGCACTTGTGATCTGTTATTTTATGGAGCACAGGGCAGGTATATGGCTTGTCTGGCTGTTTATGCCGTTTCTGGTCAAAACAGCGGGAATGCGGTATCTGTTTTTGTTTATCCTGTTTTTTGTCCTGTTTAGTAAGAAGCTGCCAAAGCTTGATTATCTGTATGCATGGGTGCTCCTTTCTATCTTTGCGATTGCATGGAACGCATCGATCGGTGGAACTGCTGCTCTGGCATTTCTGCCGCTCGTTTTGTGCAGAAGCTTGCCAAAGCTTGGAGAAAACTGCAAAGAGATCCTGCATAGCCCCGGGACGCTTGTGCGCTGGCTTGCACTGATCGTATTCGGCATTTCTTTTATCCCTCTGTTTTTACAGATTGTGGTTTACTTAAAGGATAATACCGGAACAACGCTGTATGTCAATGGTATGGCAATGTTTGAAGATGTGGCAGATGCAGCCGGTTATCTTCTGCCGGGGCTGATGGGAGAGCAGGGAACGTTCTTTATCGGGACTTTTGGCTTTTTACTGCCACTTCTCGTTTGTCTGTATTTTGCACTGAAGAAAGAGAAAAGAGCAGCAGGGCAGTTTATGACATTGCTGATCTGTTATCTTATTTTGATAAATTACGCTTTTGTCCGGTTTGATGAAGGGGGCAGAGCCCTGGTATTGACGATCTTTTTCAGCATTCTGACAGTGTCCGTCCTTATATACGAACATAAAAAATGGCTTATGGCACTGGCTCTCGGTTCCCTGATGCTGTGGCTGAGTCAGGATGCACCGCTCATAACAGCGGACAGTCTTTGTATGATCAAAGAGGTTCCTGCATCTGTAGATACAACGATCGGAGGAAAAGAGATCGCAGATCCGGTCGTATATGTGACGGATGCGGGAATATCCAATATGGGAACAGGTTTTGTACAGGGAAATACGCTGCAGAGCCTGCAAAATATCGGAACGGTATTACAGGCTGAGGTGACAGAAGGAAAGACATGGCTGGATGCAACCAATGCGGTTGCCAATGCGGTTTTATTTGACCGGGAATGCTTTTTCCCGTTTACATCCGTGTATAACATCAGCAACCGCACGATGCAGGAAAAGGCGATCGCGCAGCTTTCCGAAAATCTGCCGGATCTGATCCTTCTTGCACCATACATCCAGTTCGATGAAGCGACCTTCAGTGACAGAAGCATTCTGCTCTATGATTATCTGCTGGAGCAGGATTATGTACCGTATAAATATGAAAATGTGATTTATTTGCTGCGTGGAGAGTGCCATACAGAAGCTGCAAAGGTCGATTATGAGTCATATGCACAGCTGCTGCATAAAACGAGCCTGCAAATGCTGCCCGCAGTCTGGGCCGGCATAGAAGAGAAAGGGCAGGAACTGCAGATACCTTACCGGATTGAACGGACAGAAGAGGGCTTTGATCTTGTCTTTGAAAGGGAGATCACAGGAATGGACATTGACCTTTTACAGATCGATTGTGATGTTGCTATCGATCTGCAGGATCCGGGCAGGGATACGGCAAATGAGGAAACGAAAGGACAGACCGCCGCAGGACAGGCGGAGCTGTCTTTTGGGACAGAGATCGCTGCAGAGGGCAGTGCACACTTTACTTACACGATGGCAGACAGCGTGCTGTTACCGCTTTGTACAAGCCCGTATTTTACCTGTGGGAAGGCTGTAGAGAGATTGCATATCACACTGCCAAAGGAATTGTCAGATGTGGATGAGACGCAGCTGCACTGCAGCTTTTATAAGCTGGACAGGGAATAGGTGGATGTCATCATAGGAACGGGCTGGAAATGGCTTGGAAATACAATAAATGGTACATTTAAAAAACCATGGACTGAAGAATTTTAGTCCATGGTTTTTCTTTCTGTTTCTATATTGTGATAGCTTGCTGATCTGCATTGGCATGAGCTAATGCATTCTACTCATCATCTTCAGGAGCTTCGCCGCCGCCGGCTTCTTCTGCATCTGCCTGTGCATCGATCTGCTGCTGTGCCTGCTGTGCAGCCTGTTGCTGCGCCGCCTGTGTTGCTGCAGCCTGCTGCTGTGCGATCGCCTGCTGAGCAGCCTGGATGGAAGCAACATTGGCAGGATTTGTAAAGTAATCCGGTGTATGCGGACAATACGTTGTTGCACCCGGTGAACCATCGTCGGATGGTGCAATTTCAATAACGCCCGGTACCTGATAAGGACAGGTCGTTGTAGCGGCAAGACCGGTTGCTGCACATACCATTCCGGAAAAGTGTACATCACATGTTTCTGTCGGTACAGTACCTTCTGCAAAGTATTCTGTATTTAAGTAAGCATCACATACGCCTGCAATCGGCAGTTTACCGGACTTGGAGCAGACTGTTGCGGTCACGATACCGCTTGGCTTCGTAAAGGAAGCAGCAGGTAATCCTTCATGGATCCGGGACATAACAGCTTTCCACATTGTCTTGGATAAGTTCTTTTCTGCACTTGTCTCCATAGATACGTTATTGTCATAGCCTGTCCAGGTCGTAGCTGTATAGTATGGAGAGTAGCCTGCAAACCAGACATCCTTATAATCGGAGGTTGTACCGGTTTTCCCGGCGATTGCGATATCGCCGCCGAAGTTGACGGAACCACCGGTACCTTTTGTAACAACATCGACCATGGCATCTGTCAGCAGGAAGGCAGTTGTTTCCTTGATAACCTGATGAGATTCCGGTGTTGTGTTATCTACCATAACATTGCCATCGTGATCCAGAATTTTTGTAAATAAAGTCGGTTTGATATAAGTACCGTTATTGGCAACCGTTGCATAGCCTGCATTCAGTTCCAGATTAGTAACACCGTCTGTGATACCGCCCAGTGCAAGAGACTGTGTGATATCGGAGAAAATCTGGGTACCGCTGCTTGTTTCGACCTCACGACGTTCCACAAGGGTAGTAAAGCCGAAGTTCTGCAAATAATCAAAACCAAGCTGTGGTGTGATCTGTGTCAGTGTTTTTACTGCAACAATATTCAGGGACTGTTCAATACCGTAGCGGAGTGTACAGATTCCCTTGTAGCCGCTGGAATACCAGTTGCTGACAGGTCTTCCATTTGCATAATTATATGGGGCATCGTTCTGGACAGTGGCAAGTGTCATGCCGGCGCTGTCAAGGGCAGGTGCATAAGTAGACAGAATTTTAAAGGTAGATCCGGGCTGTCTGGTCGTGTCTGTTGCTCTGTTCAAAGTACGGCTGGCTGATTTTGTACCACGTCCGCCGACCATTGCCACGATGTAACCTGTGGACTGATCCTCTACAGTAATGGAAACCTGTGGCTGCGGTGTCAGCGATACATTTTCCGAATAAACTTCATCACCCGGGCTTAAAACGCTCTGCTGATATTCCGCGATATCCGTATAAGCAGCATCCTGAGAAGAATACAACAGGTTATAGGAAGAACGCTGGTTCCTGAAATACTGCTTGAACATTTCCGTTGAATAATTGACATACTCACCACCTGCTGTCAGGACAGTGAGCTGATAGTCAAGCAGCCATTTTGTATTTTCAGGATAGTTTTCTTCATTATTATAAATTTCGTCACAGATCTTCTGGATGGAAGGATCCTGCGTTGTCTGGATCTGCAGACCGCCGGAATAAACCAGATTATATGCCTGTGTTTCATTATAGCCTTTTTCTTCCATCAGAACGGAAGTAACCTGATCGATCAGTGCATCAACAAAGTAGGAGTTGATCGAATCATTTTCCGTTGCTTCATTTACCTGCTTGATGCGGGAGTAGACATCGTCTGCCATAGCCTCATCGTATTCATCCTGATTGATCCAGCCCTGATCCAGCATATCATTCAGAACTTTTGTACGCCTGTCTGCATTGTCTTCCGGATGTGTGATCGGATTGTATTTGGACGGGTTCTGTGTGATGCCGGCAATAACCGCACATTCGGATAAATTCAGCTCAGATACGGGCTTATTGAAGTAACGCATGGAAGCTGCCTGTACACCAAGTGTATTTTGTCCTAAGTTGATCGAGTTCATATAAAGCTCCAGAATATCCCGCTTGCTCATTCTTTTTTCGAGCTCCAGTGCCAGATACTGCTCCTGGATCTTACGCTTGATACGGACAAGATCGGAGTTTTCCGTTACCCAGCCCTCAAAGACGTTGTTTTTCAGAAGCTGCTGGGTGATCGTGCTGGCACCCTGTCCGAGATGCCTTGTCTTGATCGCGGTCACACCGGCTCTGATAATACCCTTGATATCGATACCGTTATGCTGGTAGAAACGCGCATCTTCGATCGCAACAAAGGCGTTAGCCATATTTTCCGGGATCTGATCCATCTTGACATAGCTGCGGTTGGAATTGGTACCGACGAGCTTGGCAATCTGTTTGCCACTATTATCGTAAACGACGGTCGCATAACCGCTCGGCGTAACATCCAGGCTGGAAATATCGGGAGCAGATGCCAGAATTCCCTTAAACATACCGATACCGAGACAGACACCGATAATGCACACACTGATCATACAGATGAGCAGTGCTTTCAAAAATGCCAGTAAGAACATTTTGCTGAATTTCGTTGATTTAGAATTAAGCTGCCGCTGTTTTTTGCGGATGCTTTTTTTACCATAATTCATGAATAAAGCCTCCTTATTCCCACTGATTATACCAAAAACAGCCATTAAAAGAAAGGAAAATCTTCCATATATAGGATTGTACACAAAATGGTACACTTTTATACGGAATCTGTGGTATCCTATGTATAATGTCAGTGTCAAAAGTCAGAAACCACGATGTGCTTGCACAGGAGTGGTTTTATGACTTGTTGACCCGCCCCAATATGAGCATAAAAGTGGAGCGTAAGCTTCACGATATGCGAATGTTGGGGGAGGATTGTGGGAGTGCGTAGCACGAAACAATCCGCATGACATTTTGACTGTTATGCCATTTATAGAATATAAAACAAATAAAGGAGCAGGATCCGTATATGAAGATCATACTGCAGCAGGCGCAGGGCGAGATTACAGAAAAAAAATCAAGATTCATTGCGACATTATGTCCCGTACAGTCGCAGGATGAGGCAGAGCAGTTCATAGCTGCCTGCAAAAAGAAATACTGGGATGCAAGGCACAACTGCAGCGCTTATGTGATCGGGGAAAACAACGAGATCATGCATTCCTCCGATGACGGTGAGCCGAGCGGGACAGCGGGCAGACCGATGCTTTCTGTGCTGACCGGGCAGGACGTACATAACGTGGCGGCTGTTGTAACGAGGTATTTTGGCGGTGTGTTGCTGGGAACGGGCGGACTGGTACGTGCTTATCAGGGGGCTGTTTCGGAAGCTCTTTTGCACGCTGAGATCAGACAGCAGCTTTTGATGCAGGAGCTGATGCTGACAGCGGAATACACGGATGTCGGGAAGATCCAGTATCTGCTTTCCCAGGCGGGTTTTCGCACAGCAGATACGGAATATGGCGCAAAAGCACTGTTCCATGTGCTGGTACCGGCGGGGGAAGAGGACGCAGCGATCAAAATGCTGACAGAAAAAACAAATGGAAAAACAGAGATTACAAAAGGAGAACTGAGAAATGAAACCTGTGAATGAAAACGCAACAAAAGAGGCAAAGGAATTATTGGCATATTTATATGAAACAGCCGGCAAAAAGATCTTAACCGGACAGCATACGCAGACAAATCCGATGGAAGAGATCACCTATATCCATGAAAAGACGGGCGCATATCCGAAGCTGCAGGGATTTGAGCTTTTGGGCTATTCCCCAAACATCAACTATGCGGATGCATCCGAGGCATGCCTGACGGAGGTAAAGGAAAATCAGGGTACCATGGACACTGCGATCAAATGGGCAAAAGAGACAGACGGTATTGTTTCTATCTGCTTTCACTGGTTTTCACCGGTGGGCGGACGGGATAAGAGCTTTTACAGTGAGCATACGGAGTTTGACCCGGAGCAGGTATTTGTAGAGGGTACAAAGGAGCGCAAAGCCTTCTATCAGGATCTGGATGTGATCGCCGGGCAGCTCGCCCGCTTTCAGCAGGAAAATATCCCTGTTCTGTGGCGCCCGTTCCATGAGGTGGAAGGCACATGGTTCTGGTGGGGCAGAAAAGGCGGTAAAGTGGCAGCAGAGCTTTATAAGCTGATGTTTGATTATTATGTAAACCAGAAGCATCTGGACAACCTGCTCTGGGTTTGGAGCTGCCCGACAAAGGAAGGGTATCCGGGCGATGCTTATGTAGATGTGGTATCGTGGGATATTTATCTGCCGGAATACGAAGCAACAGATTATCAGAAACAGTATGAGGAACTGATCGCCAATACATCCAGAAACAAAGTGGCAGCGCTGACGGAAGTCGGTTATAATCCGGATGTTAAAAAGCTGGAGCAGAGTCATACACCATGGGCATATTACATGACATGGTCGAAGGAATTTTGTATGGATGGCGTTTACAATACGGTAGAAAAGCTGAAAGAAATGTATGACAGCGATTACAGCGTTAAGAGAACGAGATAGGAAGGTTGCATATGCGGTGGTAACCTGCTATACTTGGTTAGTAATAACTAACATAAGTATAAAAAGAGAGGCAGACACCAATGACAATTCATGAATTTGGAACAGAAAATACAGAACTTATTTTATTGATCCATCCATCAGTTGTGAAATGGGATTACTTTGAAAATGTCATTCCACTGCTGGAGAAAAAGTATCATCTGCTTGTTCCGGCACTTCCCGGATATGACTTTGACAATGATAGTGATTTTACAAGTGTGGAGCAAATCGCTTCGGATCTGAACGTGTGGATGAAAGCACAGGGCTATACGGAATTATATGCGGTGTATGGCTGCTCCATGGGTGGTTCCGTTGCACTGCTGGTTGCGCTGGGACAACTGATCAAAATAAAACACTGTGTCATGGATGGTGGCATCACCCCTTATCAACTGCCATGGATCGTGACGCGCTTCATTGCCCTGAAGGATTATCTTATGATGATGATCGGAAGAACAGGCGGTGTAGGGCTTTTGGAAAAAGCATTTGCAACAGATGAGTATACCAAGGAGGATCTGCAGTATGTGGCAGATGTTCTGAGGCATTGCAGCAGAAAAACACTGTGGCGCACCTTTGATTCCTGCAATAATTATAAAGTGCCGGATCCTGTTCCTGCAATAGATACGAAGCTCCATTACTGGTATACAAATGGAGAGGAAAAAGAGCGAAAGCAGGATATCGCGTATATAAAAAGCAAGTTCCCGCAGACGGAGTTTACAGTATTACCGGAATTAGGGCATGCAGGACTGGTTTTGCTGAAAGCGGAATTATTTGAGCAGATGATCAGTGAGCTATCATGGCAAGGCGTATGCCACGGAGATCATGAAAAAGAGCAAAAAGATCTATCGTAAGCTGGTGGATCAGGCAGATGACATTGGAGATGACAACCCAATGGCATACAATGAGTTATTTGCACTCACGTTTGTAGCACCCTATGTGGCAAGTGAGAAGAAAATCCCGCCGGAGTTCGTACAGGAAATGATGCGCCGTTCGCTTTATCATATCAAATGGTATTTTGCAAGAACCGACTTAAATACGGACAAGGGCAAAGCGGAGAACAAAAAGAGTATTGTCAAATATGCGAAATGGTATACGCCGGAAAAAGAAAAACAATATCCGACCTCTTTCAAGGTGGATTTTGTCGGACAGCCGTATGAAGGTGCCTGCTATTACCGTATTACCCGTTGCCCAATCTGCACTTATGCAGAAAAGCTGGGCGTTTCCGAGCTGATGCCACTATTCTGTGAACTGGATGAAGTGATGATCACACTCCAGAGTGGTGTCTTACACAGAGATAAGACGCTGGCATCAGGCGGTGCATATTGTGATTACTTTATTACGGGGAATAAAGAGTAGAGAAGAGTTGGCACATATATTTTGTGTGCCAACTCTTTCCTAATATTTTGGCCTGTAAAATAGGTATTATTTTGTTTTTACAGTTTTTGTCTTACTCCAGGCGGAGTAAATTTTTTGCGTTTTTCCGTTCACCTTAACTGTTTTATAGGTGCGGATTCTAACATAATATTTTTTCTTTGATTTTAGTTTTTTGATGGATTTCTGGGATGTTTTGTTTTTCGAAATTGTAACCTTTTTTGCATTTTTAAATTTGGCAGAAGTTGCGTACTGTATCTGATAACCGGATGTCTGAGCCGTTTGCTTTTTCCATCTGACCGTTATCATCTTTTTGCCCGGTGTTAATTTGGCGATATTGACGGCTTTGGGGCGGATGGTAAATGTTTTTTGTACAGTTCCGCTGTAATTTCCCTGAAAAGTGATCGTGACGGTATAATTGCCGACTTTTTTCTGCCCTTTGGCATAGGAGACGGTATAGTTTGTACTGAGGAGCTGATTTTGATTGCTGTCCAGTATGATAACAGCAGGTTCTATTCTTTTTCCACTGTAAGTATAGTTGACTGCTGTCAGATGGACATCTGCTATATGTGGGATGCTCTCATTCTGCAGTGTTTTTTCACATACAGAGCATTTTGTCAGGAGAAGGCCATCCTGCTGTGTGGTTGCCTGTGTTATGCTCTGCTGGACGGTATGACCGTTTGCGCAGGGATCTTCTTTGATCCATTTTGCATAAAGCTGGATGTCATATTGGTTTTCGGGTAAATCGCTGAGCCAGTCAATGATCCATTGGGAATCTTTTGTATTTTTGATCAGGCTGGCATCATCCGCAGCCGGAGAGGTACACCAGCCGGCAAACTGATAGCCGCTTCGGACAGGGACACATTGATTGATATCAAAGAACAGATCATTGCCGGAATCGGTTGTATCGATCTCGCG
>ERZ1026776.1419-NODE-1419-length-13430-cov-18.942430_pt1 | contig 13430 bp, 13 predicted proteins | sample MGYA00380125_ERZ1026776 | MGnify/ENA primary metagenome ERZ1026776 (study PRJEB33269, sample SAMEA4719761) | human gut metagenome | biome: human-associated habitat; feature: organic feature; material: feces | place: Cameroon | collected 2013-10 ...
CCGAATGTGTGCAACTTTTGCTCTCTCAGATATCAAAAGACATGCACGAACCCCTTGTTCCGATGTTTTTCCCTATTCTCGGAGCGCAGGTCAGCGAGACGGAATTCCAGTATCCCGACCTCAGTTGGAAGGAATTATGCGGCATGATGGGCAATCTCGTGGCCGATTCGGGATGTAATAAAGGGCAATTGTCCAACATAGTGGAAGCTATCTGTCACAACTTGCGAGAGCACGATAATACGGAACTGGAGAAGCTCGTGGAATGGCAGAAGCAGATGAAAACCAAATCGGCCAACAAGGAGAAACCAGCTCGCCCCGACGTGAGCTTCTGGTTTCCACCAGCCGATGTAACCAATGCTGCCTTTATCCAGAATGCCATGACTTGTGAGAAACTTGGCGGACGCACGCAATACCTCAATATGCCCGAGGTGGAGATGGCCGACAGGATGTGTGGCGGACATAAGCAGATTTCGCAGATGCTGCGCAATATCTACGACCGCCAGCGTTCTGGTGCCTTGCGAGCAACGGCCGAGGGTGTGACTGGCAATCCCGTGCTCCGTGCCAATCTTACAATCTCATCCACCCCGTATGCCGCCCGCAAGTTCTATAAGAACGAACTCTTCAACGGTACTTTCGGCCGAATGGTTTTCTCCTACAAGGCTCGACTGGGACGCGAGGGTAAGATTCCGAGACAAGGTAAATACGACGATACTTTCTATCAGAAGCTGGACGAGTATCTGGTGAAACTCAGTATCTGCAAGGGGCGATTCATCATCAAGCCGCTGAACAAACTGGCCGACCATCTGGCAGCTGACATGGCTTCGCTGGCCGACCTGACGGATGATGATGTGCTCTGGGACATCTCGAAGCGCTCTATCGTGTCGGCATGGAAGGCTGGTTGCCTGCTCTGGGTTTTGAACAACCAGACGTGGACGAAGTCGATGGGCGAGCTGGTGGAATGGATGGTTTATCACGACCTGTGGAGCAAGATGCAGATATTTGCTGATATGCTGAGCCAAGAAGCCGATTCTGTGAGCGAGGCACAACGCAGAGGTCCGAAGAATCTGCTCGAGGATTTGCCTGATTCTTTCAACGAGGCACAACTGGAGGCGCTCCGTCTCTCATTAGGTAAATCGAAAGACGGCACGAAAGGACAACTCAGAAAGTGGGTGTTCCGCAAATTCATCACCTTCTCTAACCAGACGGGGCTTTACTCTAAGACACAGGAATACCTGAGGGGGAATGAAAAATGACAAATGAGAAATGACAAATGAGAAGTGAGAAATTTTGGAAAATGGAAAAACATGAAATTGAAATGCTGCGCAACCTCCCGATAGAGGAGGTTGCCAGCCAACTGGGATTGCAAGTGGCGAGACATAAAAGCCTATGCCCTTTTCATAGCGATCATCATGCGAGTCTGTCGTTCAATACAAGGAAGAACCTGTGCCGCTGCTTTGTCTGCATGGACGAGAGCCTCGACCCCATCGGACTGGTCATGAAATCGCTACACGTGGATTTCCCCAAGGCGTGCTTCTGGCTCGCTGAAAGGAATGGCATTCTCCTGGAAAAAGGCAGGGGAAGGAGTTGGCGGAGGGATTGCAGGTCTGCTTCGGCTGATTCTCCTGATTCTCCTGCTTCTCCTGCATCTCCCGTAGCCTCAGCATCTTCAGCTTCTTCTCCTGCTGCACCCCACTCTTTTGATGCGGCACGATATGCGAGATTCTTCGAACATCCGTGGCTGAACGAGGCTGCCTGCAGATTTCTTTTTGATGAGAGGAAGATTGACGGGAGAGTGGCGAGATGGTGCAGACTGAGTTCGTGGACCGACCGCAAGGGGGTGAACTGGCTGCAGATTCCTTACTTCGACAAGGAGGGACGATTAGTGGGGATTCAAAACCGCAATCTGGATTTTCATCGAAAATCTCGTCCCACAGATTCTATGGATTCTGAAAAGACGGGGAATAATTCTCGTCCCACAGATTTCACAGATGACACAGATTCTAAGGATTCTGAGGATGGCACAGATTCCGAGGAGGCACCACGATTCCGATTTCCCTACGGCAGCCAATGCGGAATCTACAATCTGCAGGTGCTGAATTTGCTGACACCGGGAGAAAGGCTTTTCATCACGGAGGGATGCAGCGACTGCTGGGCGATGCTTTCTGCCGGGCATAAGGCTATAGCTATTCCATCGGCCACGCTTCTCAAACCTGAGGACAGGGATGTGCTCGCCTATATCAGCGAAACGTTCGGAGTGGATTGGCACATGTTTCCCGACAGGGATGCGCCGGGAGAAAGACTCTTCCTGCAACTCAAGGAGATTCTGCCCTCGCTCATCCATCACCAGTTACCCTTAGGATGCAAGGATTTCGGAGAGGCTTATCTGAAGGGATTCAATCCCGCTGAAGAAATCAATCGTTTATAAAAAAATGTCTTATAAAAATTTAGTAATATGGAAGATTTTATCATTCGTTCGTACACCAAGAAGGAACTGGCTCTGATGTATTTTCCCCAGAGCAATCCTCGTACCGCCGTCAATCACCTGATGGTTTGGATTCGCCGCTGCACCCCACTCTGGGATGAGCTCCTGCAGACGGGTTACAAAACTACCAGCAAGGAGTTTACGCCCAAGCAAGTAAGGGCCATTATCGAACAGTTGGGGGAACCGTAGAATCGCTGGGGGAACACGAGGAATAACAAAAACATCTAGAGTGTATGAAGCCTCATCATACACTCCAGATTTTTATATCAAGTTCATTCTAAAAACACCCCGTATAATGGCATGTTGGTAATAGCACCTTTATATTCCGTAACTATTAAGAGTTTTTAACCCTATAACATGAAAATGGTAAAATTTTGCTCTAAAAAAGCGAAACTGGTAAAATTTTAGGGGATTTCAGACTAAATGTTCCGCAATCGCACGGCATCGCACGACATCGCACGACTGGGTATGAGGAATGCCGTATCTTTGCATCGTGATTCAGAAAGCGCTGAAAAATCACTTTCCTAACTGGGAAAATATTTTTCTCTAACTGGGAAGCTGAATTCAAACCAAAATTCGTCAAACCAGACTCCAAGCCCTGCAACGAGTCCTTCGAATCTCTTACCGGAAAATCTTCGGAAAAGGATAAAACCAAAAGGGAACCCTCCCGAAAGCGAGGAAATCCATTCTGATATTCTTCTGCGAGAGACGAAGCTAAAAGGGGGCAAAATGCTTATGAGCCAAAACATGAAAGCATTCATCAGGTATCTCATCGTGGCCGTGTGCTCTGCCGTCGTCACATTCCTTTCCAACTCGTGTACTGCGGGGCTCGTAATCGGAAAGAACCAGCGACAACATCAGGAGAACAACATCTCCACCCGGGCAGACTCTTCCCATTTCGTTCCAACCATTACCATCCGGTAAAGGCTGCGAGGGGAAATCAATCAATTATTTCAATCAATTCAATCCAGACTCCAAACCTCGAAACGAGTCCTTCTCCCTACCCGCTAACCCCCAAGAATCCTGATTTTCCGAGGAAACGTAATACAAGAAAAGTCTTGACAGGCGGAAAGGAAGAAAAACAGATTTTTGGAAAAACAGGAAACCCCGGAAAGATTTCCGGGAGGGAGAAGTTTACAGGAGGTTTTATCATTATGGCTATCAATTTGAAAGCAAAGGAAACCCTCATCCAAGTGGGTGAGCAAAAGGGTAATTACCGTTACGTGCTCGGTACTGATTTGTACAGTAAACTGACTGAGAGCAAGGTGATTCAGGAGGCAGCACTCCGAAGTGGTGTGAGCCGAGGCGTGATGCAGGCTTGTTGGGATGCAGCCGGCAACGTGATCATGGCATGGGCAACTGAAGGACACTCTGTAGCCATCCCCGGTTTGGGAACCATGCGATTTGGCGTTCGTGCCAAGAGCGTAAGTAATGTGGCAGAAGTGGCAAGCAGTCTGATTACCAGCCGTCGTGTTATCTTCACTCCTAACGTAGAGATCAAGAACGAGCTCCAGCGTACCGCCATCCAGATTACCTGTTACGACCGAAACGGCAAACTGGTGAAGAAAGTGACCTCTGGCGACAAGGGCGATGTGGAAGACCCAGACAAAGAGCCTAATGGTTCTGAGGGCGAGAACAGCGGCAGCAAGCCTAATGGCGAAAACAAGGGCGATTCCGGCTCTGAAGGCGACAACAAGGGCGATTCCGGCTCTGAAGACAACGAGCTTTAGCCTTGCCCCTCTTCCTGAGGGGTTCTTCTAAGCAAAGTCCCCAATCCTTGACGATTCAGTCTTGGGTTGGGGACAAGTTTATAACTCGATTTCCTCCAAGTCGTCAGGCACCACAATCCTGCCCTTGAAAAACTCTAAAGTATATCCAGTTAATAAGGAAACAGCAGCGGCAGGACGAAAGTCATCACCACGCCGATGATAATCTGCAGAGGCAGACCCACCTTCACATAGTCCATAAACGAGTAGCCACCCGCCTTCATCACCAGCGCATTAGGCGGCGTGGAGAAAGGAGAGGCGAAGCACATGCTGGCTCCCAAGGTGACCGCAAAGAGGAAGGAATATGGACTCACACCCACCTGCTGGGCTGCCACAAGGGCGATAGGTGCCATCAGCACGGCCGTGGCGGTATTGCTGATAAACATCGTCATCAGAGAGGTGGTGAAATAGATGCCTGCCAAGAGAGCCGTAGGTCCCATCGAACCCAAACTATCCACTAAAGTCTGCGAAACCAGCGCCGAGGCTCCCGTCTTCTCCAGCGCCGTGGACATCGGCATCATCGCCGCTATCAGCACGATACTCTCCCAGTTGATGGTCTTGTAAGCCGCCTCCACATTACGGAAACAGCCTGCAAAGACCGTGAGCAGACCGGCTATGATGACCGCCGTAACCGGAGCCACAGGGATGAAATCAAACACCATCATCGCCACCATGAGCAGCATGATGGCCGCAGCCACAGGAGCCTTATAGTCGAGTAGCACCTTGTCGGCAGTCTTCTCAGGCTGGTCGAGCACCACCCAGTTGGAAGTATCCGAAGTGAGATGAGCCAGATTGGTCCACTCGCCCTGCACCAGGAGCATATCGCCCACATGCAGTTTGGCAGCTATCAGATTATCCGTGATATATTCCTCCCTTCGCTTCACGCCCAACACGTTGATACCGAAGCGCTTACGCAGATTGGCGTCTCCGATGCGCAGGCCAGCGAAATTGGAGGTAGGCATCACGACTATCTCCGTGAGTCCGAGGTCATAGAAGTCGATTTTCACATCCTTCATCTTTCTCAATCCATAGTCGTGGGCAAACTTTTCTATCTTCTCCTCATCGCCCAGAATATAGAGAATATCGTGAACAGAAATCGTGCTGCTGCTCTTCGCCATGTTCTGGTTGACGTCCTTCACGAGTCCGAGTTTCGACTTTTTCTCGTTTCTGATTTCGATGATGCTCACCCCGTATTTCTTCTGTATGCTGAGGTCCTTGAGCGTCTTGCCCACGATGTCCATCACCCCGCCATTATCATCTGCCGCCCCATAGCGCTTGCTGGGCACGATGTAGCGATGCAGATTGTCGAGCAGCTGGTATTCATCCACCAGGTCGTCGAGCGATTTCGCCTTGTCCTTCTTCTTTCCGTTCTGCTTTTTGCTGAGGAAAATCTTGCTGAGGGGCATGAGCACGATGATGCCGATGGCGATGACGATGAGACCCACGGGGAAGAAGGAGAAGAAAGCGAGCGGCTGATATCTGGCTTCCGTGAGTACCTCGTCGATTACCAGGTTGGGCGGCGTACCGATGAGCGTGAGCATTCCTCCGAGACTGCCCGCAAAGGCCAAGGGCATGAGGAAACGGCTCGACTGCATGCCCGATGCTGCAGCTAAGCTCACGATGATAGGCATCATGAGTGCCACGGTACCGGTATTGCTCACGAAGGCTCCGATGAAGGAGGTGACGAGCATCACCAGCAGGAAGGTAATGGTTTCGTTGCCGCGCGAAAGGGCCATGAGCTTATTGCCCGTGAGCTTGGCAAGTCCCGTCTGCATGATGGCTCCACCCACCACGAAAAGGCCTATCATCATGATGACGATGGGCGACGAGAAACCTGCTAAAGCTTCTGAAGGAGTAAGTATTCCGAATACAAGAAGTGCTGCCAAGGCGGTAAGAGCTACGATGTCGGCCCTCACTCTGCCCCAAATAAACATGGCAACCGTAATGATTAAAATGCTAAGCGTTATTGTCATGCTATAAAATTTGAATTAAAATCATGTTTTCGAAACAAAATCATGTTTCGATTGCAAAGATAAGCACTTTTTCAGAAAAAACAAAGAAATTGGTAAAAAAACTTTGCTCATATCAAAGTATTATACTAACTTTGCAGACGGAAAAGAAACATTAAAACTCCAAAATGATAAAGAAAGGTAAACATACAGTATTATTTATTTGCCTCGGCAATATCTGCCGCTCCCCTGCGGGTGAAGGCATCATGAAGAGTCTCGTAGAGAAAGCGGGACTGAGCGACGAGTTTGAAATCGATTCTGCCGGTATCGGCAACTGGCACGTAGGACAATTGCCCGACAGCCGTATGAGAAAATGTGGCGCCGAGCACGGTTATGATTTCAACAGTCACGCCCGCCAGTTTAAGAAATCAGACTTCGACCGCTTCGACACCATCGTGGTGATGGACAACGACAATTACCGTGCCATCACGTCCATGGCTTCCTGTCAGGCGGATAAGGACAAGGTGGTTTGCATGGCTGATTTTCTGACCCATCATCGCCAATATACGACCGTTCCCGATCCATACTATGGCGACTATAGCGACTTTGAACTGGTCATCACTCTCCTGGAGGATGCCTGTCAGGGATTGCTGCAGTCTCTCACGGAATAGGTGCTAAAGAGTTATAGGATTTCCCATTTCTCATTTTCTGTTGACCTACATCAAGCCGAAAAATGATTTGGTTGACATGAGTCAAAAAAAGTCCTCGTTTCATCATTTTGTCATGCCTTTGTGACAGATTTTCAAAAAATAGGCATTACCTTTGCACTCGAAAAAGGTGAGATTGTAAAAGGATAATGTTAAACTGGAGCCTCAAATGGAGACTCCGCAAAATGAAAATGATTATGATGACAACAGTAATGATTCTCGCAGTAATAGCAGTCATGATTGCTAAAGCTGTAAATGTGAACAACAAAATGGAAATGGGTAAGTAATTACCTGCTCCATGAGTGGTAAAAAGATTCAGGCTGAAAAAAGCCTGCAGTATTAACTATTTAAAGGATAACAAGTATGAAGACAATTTTCGAAAACATCAAGAAGGCCATCAAGGCTTTCCTTGAGAACTACATGAACGCCATGGAAATGTATGGCGAGGCATTGAGTAAAGGTCGTGGTTGCTCTTGCGCTTAAGGGTTTCCCTCTGGTGCATCTGAACCAACGGAAAGGATGCTGCTTCAAGCAAGTGTCCTGAATGAAAAGAATGCTGCTTCTATAAGCTAACTTCAGAAATGAAGTTACTTCTTCAAGCGGGCATTCATTTGATAAAGAAAGTAATTACGTTTGTAATATATGGAAGAAGCGTGCAAGTCTTTAAAGCTTGTACGCTTTTTTATTTTTTCTCCGCTGAGTTTTTCTTCTCGCAGATTTTTCTTCGTGGGAGGATTTTGTCCCACAGATTTCACAGATATACACAGATATTCTTCATCATGATTTTTCTTCATCGGATTTCACGGAGGAATCGGAAGCCATTCTTGCTAATCGGATTACTCACGGAATTTCGCGGAACTTTGGCCGCTGGCCAATGGCTCGCGCCCTATATATACTCCTGTTGTTTTGGTCACGCAGATTTCGCAGATGACGCAGATTTTTCTTCGTGGGGATTATTTTGTCCCACAGATTTCACAGATATACACAGATTTTCTATGGAATCTCTGGTGAATCTCTTTGTCCAGTCTCAGGGGGTATCTGCAACGACCGGACAGGTCGCATCTGCGAAAATCCGTGAGTAATCGCCACAGCAGGAAATCTCCGAATAAATTCCGTATCATCCGATGATGAAAAAAATCTGCGTCATCTGCGAAATCTGCGTGACAAAAAAACGTCCCAAGAAAAATCTGTGTAAATCTGTGAAATCTGTGGGACTTTTTCCAATCTCAGGGGGTATCTGCAACGACCGGACAGGTCGCATCTGCGAAATCTGCGTGACAAAAAAAAACAGATCTACACAGATGATTCTCCCCGATTTTATACTTTTTATTTGGTCATTTCATTATTTAATCATACCTTTGCAAGCAACTTTGAAGTGGTACACTTTTAAATTAGAATATAAAAGAAAATGGAGCAGCAAGATATTATCAGCAAGTTAGAAGCTAAGGGAATCAAACCTACAGCCAACCGCATCCTCGTTCTCAAGACTTTAGCGAGCGAGCTACACCCCCAGAGCCTCAGCAATCTGGAACACAAAATGCTGACCATGGACAAATCGAGCATCTTCCGAGTGCTCACCCTCTTCCTCGAACACGACGTGGTGCATGCCTTCGAGGACGGACGAGGTATTCTCAACTACGAACTCTGTGAGGAAGAAGGAAAATGCGACCATCATGACGGTCATATCCACTTCTACTGCGAGGCTTGCCAACGCTCCTTCTGCATGGAAGACATCCACATCCCAAGCTTCGAATTACCAGCAGGATTCTATCCCCACTCCGTTTCCTTTGTCATCAAGGGAGAATGCCCGGAATGTAGAAAAAAGCACAAGTACTTGCCATAATAACGGCATTAACCTGCCTGACAACGGCACAAATGTGCCATATAATCAGCAAAAAATTGCCCTAAAATCAACAAAAGAAGCATCCTTAGCTTAACATACATTTAACTATTCACCTTTTTTAGTTACATATTTACAACTAACTTTTTCTTACAAAGTATATAAGATTTGTAAATTTAGGGCTTTTCAAATTTAAGAGCCGTTAAAGTGTTAAATTCAAATGTTAAAACGGGATAAAAAACAAGACGGAATGATTGCTTTCTCATTTTTTGCTCCTATATTTGCAACCGGTTAGACGAAGCAACCGTTTTTCCAAGACAGTCAAATCTGCCAGGAATCAAGAAACCCCTCACAAGGAGTTCCGGGAATAAGAAAACCAAAGCAGAGGTTCTGAAATCAAGAATCCCCTCGCAAGGACTTCTGAAAAAAAACGAGGCTGCCGCAAACCAATTAGAGTAATAAAAAAGAAAAGTAATAATTAAAAGCAATAGACATGAAAAAGGTAACAAATTACGTGATGGCTCTGTTGTGCGTAGGTTCACTCGCATTCTCAGCCGGTGCATTCATGAAAGTAAACGCAGCTCCAGCTACAACTTCAGCTCCAGCTGGACAACCAGTAGATCTCACTTTTGCAGCAGAAAAAGCTCTGCCAGCTGTAGTTCACATCAAATACGTACAGAACTCCAAGACAACAACCGTTGACGTGCAGGACGATCCATTCGGAGGATTCTTCGACCCATTCGGCTTCTTCGGAAACCCTGGCAACGGCGGCACACGCAAGCAGAGAGTGCAGACCCCTAAGAAAGAAGCTACAGGTTCGGGAGTCATCATCAGTAGCGACGGATATATCGTAACCAACAACCACGTGGTGGAAGGTGCTGACGAACTGACCGTCACACTCAACGACAATCGCGAATACTCTGCCCGCATCATCGGTACCGACAAGACTACCGACCTCGCACTCATCAAGGTGGACGGCAAGAACCTGCCTACCCTCCCTATCGCAGACAGCGACAAGGTAAGAGTCGGAGAATGGGTCATCGCAGTAGGCAACCCATTCGGTCTCAACAATACCGTGACGGCTGGTATCATCTCTGCAAAGGCACGTACACTCGGAGCCAACGGCGTAGAGAGCTTCATCCAGACCGATGCCGCCATCAACGCAGGTAACTCTGGTGGCGCACTCGTCAACACCCAGGGCGAACTCGTAGGTATCAACGCCATGCTCTACTCACAGACCGGTTCTTACGCAGGATATGGTTTCGCCATCCCTACATCCATCATGAACAAGGTGGTAGATGACATCAAGAAATATGGAAGCGTACAGCGCGTAATGCTCAGCATACAGGGTTCTGACGTGCTCAACTATATCAACAACCAGAAGGAGAACGGCAAGGAAGTGAACCTCGGAACCAACGAGGGTGTTTACATCGCCAAGGTGGATGAAGACGGAAATGGTGCTGCTGCCGACCTGAAGGAAGGTGACGTAATCACCAAGGTGGATGGCAAGAAGGTGACCAAGATGGCTGAACTCCAGGAATTGCTCAACGGCAAGCGCCCTGGCGACAAGATGACCATCACCTATCTGCGCAACAAGAAGGCTATCACCAAGACCATCACGCTGAAGAATGCTCAGGGCACAACCTCTGTCATCAAGTCAGCCGACCTCGATGTACTGGGTGGCAACTTCCGCCAGATTACCGCTTCACAGAAGGAGCAGCTCAACATCAAGTATGGTGTAGAGGTGATGAAGGTGAACAGCGGAGCCTTGAAGGAAGCCGGAATCTCTCGCGGATTCATCATCCAGAAGATCAACGACAACAATATCACTTCTCTCGACGACCTGCAGAAAGCCGTGAAGAACGCTTCTACCAGCAAGGACCCTGTACTCTACATCCAGGGTATGTGGCCTACAGGCAAGAAGGCTTACTTCGCAGTTCCTCTGCAGAAAGACTAAACCAGTCGCCCCGAAAGGAGAATTAGTAAACTTAAGCTCCAACAAGCATTTAGTCAGAAAAAATTCTCCAATTAGGCGTCAGAAAAAGGTTTTGAAAATATAAAAAACGACAAAATAGCAGGTATTTCTTAAAATATCTGCTATTTTTTTGCTGTTTTTTTTGTCAATTCGAACAAAAAGTGTATTTTTGCAGAACTTTTAAAAAATAAGGCTACCATGAGACAACTAAAAATTTCAAAATCAATCACTAATCGTGAAAGTGCGTCACTCGACAAATATCTGCAGGAGATAGGACATGAAGAACTACTCTCGGTAGATGAAGAAGTGGAATTGGCACAGAAAATCAAGAAAGGTGATCGCCGAGCCTTAGAGAGATTAACAAGAGCAAACTTACGCTTCGTTGTCTCCGTGGCAAAGCAATATCAGAATCAGGGACTCAGCCTCCCCGACCTCATTAATGAGGGAAATGTTGGACTCATCAAAGCAGCAGAGAAATTCGATGAAACACGTGGATTCAAATTCATCTCATACGCTGTTTGGTGGATTCGCCAGAGCATTCTGCAAGCCATCGCTGAGCAGAGTAGAATCGTGCGCCTGCCACTCAATCAGGTGGGAAGCGTCAACAAGATAAACCGTGAGCTCAACAAGTTTGAGCAGGAACACGAGCGCCGTCCAAGCGTAAATGAGATTGCCGACCGCATAGACTTACCTGAAGACAAAATCGAGGAAGCCATGAAGGCCAACAACCGACACGTGAGCATGGATGCTCCTTTCGTAGATGGAGAGGACAACAGTCTGCTGGACGTACTTGCCGACAACGATATGCCGATGGCTGACAAGGCACTCGTACAGGAATCGCTACGCAAAGAAATCGACAGAGCTATCGAACTGCTCAACGATAGAGAGCAAAAGGTGGTAAGGGCCTTCTTCGGCATCGGGTCACCTGAAATGACGCTCGAGGAAATAGGCGAAAAATACAATCTCACCCGTGAGAGAGTGCGCCAGATCAAGGAGAAAGCCATACGCAGACTCCGACACAACACGAAGAATAAACTGCTGAAAACCTATCTGGGGCAGTAGGCTATCAGAAAGATAGTCTGTAGGCTATCCAGAAAGAAGGTCAGTAGGCTATCAAATAACTTAAGAATAGAAATGAAATTATCAAAAATCGGACTCACAGCTATTGCAGCTACACTCCTCATCTCGCTTGCAGCACAGGCTAAAAACGAGATGAGAAAAGCATACGTCTTTGGATTTGCTTCTTCTTTCAACGACTCCACAGTCTATATCACAGACATTCAGGAGTTAGACTCTGTATGGTTTACCAGCAAGCATCATTTCCTGGTAAGCCGAGAGAACTACTCATACCAGTTGCGCGACTATCTGGCAAACATCGGAGAGCAGCACCGCACATGCATGGTGGAATATAATACCGATCCGAAGAAACTGGAGAAAGCGTGGAACAAGCTCTACTCACGCTATGCGCACAACCAGAAGAAGAAAAACAACCAGAAGCAGAAGAGCGAACTGCCTCCTTTCCAGATCAAAAAACTGACCAGGGAGCAATTCCAGTTCCAGTCTGTAGCTCCTATGGATGAAGCTATAGAAATAGAGGAACCTGTAAAGAAAGTGAAGGCTAAGAAAGCCCTGAAAAAGCAACGCAAGAACAAATGATAGAATCACATGATTTTAATATCGCAGAGTTGAACGTGAGAATCTGTTTTGCAGAGTCTCCATTCAACAGCATGCGACTCCTGACCTCATTCGAACCCTTCAGAGTCAACACTTTGGAGGGTCATCTTTTTTTTAGCCTGCTTGTAGATGATTTCCTCAAACCCTACCCCAAGGATAAGCGCAAGAGAATCAGGGCTTTCGACACGGGAAACGGAGATACCATCGTGGATAGACTCGACAACGGAGGCTACCAGTATATCATCAAGGACATCAACGGGGCCAGCTGCTGCCTGCTGCAAACCAACAAGGACTTCAGCGACTGCCGATGCGCCCTGAACGGCAACTACAACATGCGTTGCTTCGGACTGAACAACGCCCTGATGCTCATCTTCGCCTTTGCCGGCAGCAGACTGCAGACTCTCCTCATCCACGCATCTCTGGTAAGACAGAACGGATACGGATACGCATTCATCGCCAAAAGCGGAACCGGAAAGAGTACACAGGTAAGCATGTGGCTGAGATATCTGAAGGGATGCGACCTCATGAACGACGACAATCCTATCATAAGATTCATCGACGGAGAGCCTTACATCTACGGCAGTCCGTGGAGCGGCAAAACCCCTTGCTATCGCAACGTGAAAGCCAAGTTGGGAGCCATCACACGCATCGACCGCGACAGTTCCAACTGGGTGGAGCGCCTTTCGCCTATCGAAGCCTTCGCCTCTCTCCTGCCCTCCTGTTCGAGCATGAAATGGGATCAGGATATTTTCAACGACATCTGCAATACGATTACCCGACTGGTGGAGACCTCCAACATCTACACTCTCCATTGCCTGCCCAACCGGGAGGCTGCCGAAGTTTGTAATCAGGCGATTGCCATCAAAGAAGGTGAAGGAAAATCCGCGTGACAAAATTTTCATCGGATTTCACGGAGGAATCGGAGGCATTCTTGCTTGTCAGATTGCTCACGGATTTTCGCAGAACTTTGGCCGCTGGCCAATGGCTCGCGCCCTATATATGCTCCTGTTGTTTTTTGTCACGCAGATTTCGCAGAT
>ERZ1026776.1421-NODE-1421-length-13425-cov-30.103515_pt1 | contig 13425 bp, 8 predicted proteins | sample MGYA00380125_ERZ1026776 | MGnify/ENA primary metagenome ERZ1026776 (study PRJEB33269, sample SAMEA4719761) | human gut metagenome | biome: human-associated habitat; feature: organic feature; material: feces | place: Cameroon | collected 2013-10 ...
GTTACGCTATCTGGGAGAAGATGCAGCAGCAGCTCGACAAGATGTTTAAGCAGACAGGTGTACAGAACGCATACTTCCCTCTCCTCATTCCGAAGAGTTTCTTCTCTCGTGAGGCTGAGCACGTAGCAGGTTTCGCCAAGGAGTGTGCCGTAGTTACTCACTATCGCCTCCGTTCTACTGAGGATGGTACAGAGGTAGAGGTAGATCCTAATGCAAAGCTCGATGAGGAATTGATTATCCGCCCTACATCAGAGACTATTATCTGGAACACATACAAGAACTGGATTCATTCTTGGCGCGACCTCCCTATCCTCTGCAACCAGTGGTGTAACGTGATGCGTTGGGAGATGCGTACTCGTCCTTTCCTCCGTACATCAGAGTTCCTTTGGCAAGAGGGTCATACCGCTCATGCTACTAAGGAAGAGGCAGAGGCAAAGGCTCAGGAGATGCTGAAGGTTTATGCTGACTTTGCAGAAAACTACATGGGTGTTCCAGTTTTACAGGGTGTAAAGTCTGAGACTGAGCGTTTCGCTGGTGCATTGAACACATATACCATTGAGGCTATGATGCAGGATGGCAAGGCTCTCCAGAGCGGTACTTCCCACTTCTTGGGTCAGAACTTCGCCAAGAGCTTCGATGTTACTTATTTGAACAAGGAAAATAAGCCTGAGTATGTATGGGCTACTTCTTGGGGTGTTTCTACCCGACTGATGGGTGCCCTCATCATGGTTCATAGCGACGATAATGGTTTGGTATTGCCTCCAAAGTTAGCTCCTATCCAGGTGGTTATCATCCCTATCAACAAGGGCGAGGAGCAGTTGGCTCAGATTACAGCTAAGTTGCAGCCTGTTATCGACCAACTCCGCGAGCTGGGCATCTCAGTGAAATATGATGACAATACTGCTAAGCGTCCAGGATTCAAGTTTGCTGACTACGAGTTGAAGGGTGTTCCTGTGCGTCTCGCTATGGGTGGTCGTGACTTGGAGAACAACACCATCGAAATTATGCGCCGTGATACACTCGAGAAGGAGAATGTAAGCTTCGACGGTATCGTAGAGCGCGTAAAGGATATGCTGGAAGACATTCAGAAGAACATCTTCGAAAAGGCTCGTGCTTATCGTGATGCTCACGTTTATGAGTGCGACAACTACGAGGAGTTCAAGGAGCGCGTGAAGAATGGCGGTTTCTTCCTCTGCCACTGGGATGGTACAGCCGAGACCGAGGCAAAGATCAAGGAGGAAACACAGGCTACTATCCGCTGCGTGCCATTCGCTTATGAGCAGACACCTGGTGTGGATATGGTAAGCGGCAAGCCTGCTGTGGCTCGTGTCATCATCGCAAGAAGCTACTAAAAAGTAGATTCCAATCATGCATAGATTTAATATCATAGATTTCTATGATAAATAAAATAGAGATTCTATCCTATCGAATCCTATAAATAATAAAAGGTGAATGAGAATAATTCTCATTCACCTTTTATTATTTATTATCAACTCAACTGAGTCTTTGAATACTTGACTACCCCTTATGGAATCAGCAAAGAAGAATCTCCGTAACTCAAGAAGCGGAAATCGTGACTTAAAGCATAATCATATACTTGATGCCAATCACCATGCAGGAAGGCGCTGACCAACAACAAGAGAGTACTCTGTGGCTGATGGAAATTAGTAACCAGCATCTTCACAATCTTATAGGTATATCCTGGAGCTATAATAATCTGTGTACTGGAATGCAGTGCCTCCAATCCATTCTTATCCAAATAATCTACGATAGCCTGAATAGCCTGCATCGGAGTAATATCATCTACAAGACCACCATCACGACCATCATCATAAGGATCCCACTGTTTCACATGCAAATCCTCTTCATTGGCCTCTGGATGTTTCAACAGATGAACACCCATATAATAAAGACTTTCAATCGTACGAACACTGGTAGTACCCACAGCTATCACCAGACAATCATGGTGAAGCAGTTTTTCCAAGCTACGACGATGTACAACGATATACTCCGTATGCATCTGATGCCCCTCAATCTCCAAACTCTTGACCGGTTTGAATGTACCAGCACCAACATGAAGAGTCACTTCTTCTCTGTCTATACCATGGGCATCCAGATCTGCCAAGACTGCATCTGTAAAATGAAGACCAGCCGTAGGAGCAGCTACACTACCCTTGATTTTAGAATAAACCGTCTGATAGGTAGTCTTGTCACTCTCCTGAGTTTCGCGATTCAGATAAGGAGGAATCGGCAATTCACCGACTGCCTCGAGAATCTCAGCAAAAGAGATATTTTCATTATCCCAATCAAAGTCTATCCAATAATTAGTTCCACCACCTACAGCTAAAGGAGCAGCCTTGCCGTCAACACCAGCCTCTCCTCTTCGCATCGTTGCAGAAAGAGTGAGCGAATGACCTTTGATTTCAAAATCGCGTTTCAGGCTACCCTCTTTCCATTTCTTCAGATTACCCACCATACACAACCAAGAACAGTGACCAGTAGTCTGGAACATCAATTCATAATCGGTAGGAGCAGCAGGTTCCATCAGGAAGACTTCAATCAAAGCACCAGTTTCCTTTCTAAAATGCATACGTGCTTGAATCACCTTTGTATTATTGAATATCATCAAAGCTCCCTTAGGAAGATAATCTGGCAGATGATAAAAGACATCATCACTGACCACACCATGCTTATAGACCAAAAGTTTGGAATGATCTCGCTGAGCTATAGGGAACTTAGCGATTCGCTCATCTGGCAAACTATAATTGTAATCACTAATTTTAATATGTTTTGTATCCATTTTCAATTTATTCTTTATATTCCAATCACCATACAATATTTCTCACATCACATTAAAATCCACTCATCATGATACAGGCACGCAAAAGCACATAGACGAGGATGAACATAATAACACCCATCACAAAATCCAAATCATCGTGCGCATAGCCCGTACTTGTATATTGATTGGAAATGTATTTAATCTTCGGAGAAATCTTATAGTACAAACGATAATACAGCAGGTAAACCAATATACCAACTACAACTCCCAATACCAGTCCACAGAGAATGTCTGAAGGATAATGTACACCTAAATAAAGGCGAGTCCAACAGTTCAACAATGACCAGAAGACCAACGTGAAAGTCATCAGACGACTACGTATCAAGAGAGAGAAAAATACAGCTAATGACATGGTGTTCGCTGCATGGGCAGAACAGAAGCTGAAATCTTTCAGGCGCATATTGTTGACTACCTCTATGGTATATTTGATAACAGGATCATTACTTGGTCTCCAACGGGCAACCAATGGTTTGATAATACCATCTACTAATCCGTCGGAAAAGAAGATACATAGAATAGCCATCAGAACTACCAATCCTATCTGAGACATTGTTTCATTGTTTCTCATTACAATATAAAACAAAGCCAGATAAAGAGGAACCCAGGTCAATCCGGAAGAAAGTAGCCAGACAATCTGGTCCAACAGCATATTACCACTTCCATTAAAGAAGTGAAGCAACGCCAAATCCGCATTTAATAAAAGAGATGCTCCCATATTATATTTCCTCTATTTGTTTGGTCTCTACCCAACCGGTTCGCCCATCAGCCAGGCGAACACCTCGCCAGTCATCCATAGACTTGTCAGTAATATCAACTCGAGTTCCCTCATGAATGACGAATTGGTCAGAACTTGATTTAGCAGGCGTATTCTTCACATTCACAGTTGGCGCCACCACAATAGCACCCGTGCGGTTTAAGAGAACTTCTTTCTGCTGATATGCAAAGACATTACAGAACAGGAAAATAACCAAGAAGAATATACCACCAAAAAAGCCCATCTTGCGCAAATAGATTTGCGGAGCAAACAGATAGACCAATGCTAAAACCAAAGCTATGATAATCGCTATGATACCAGTCTTTGCCCAGCAATCGACACTGGTATAATTTACCAAAGCCTTATACCATGTCACGAAAAACATCTCGCTTACGGGTGTAATCTTGTCAATCGTCTTGCCACGAACGAACTGAAGATTGAAATTAATATCTTCATCTCCAGGAGACAGGAGATGAGCACGCTCGAAAGCCAATACTGACTTTGTGATATTATCCGTACGATAATAAGCATTACCCAAATTATAATAGATCTCAGAAGAAACACCATTTTTCAGGAGATCCTCATAATCCTTGATAGCTTGCTGGTAATTCCCTTTCTGATACTCAGCATCTGCATTCTGCTTGGTTATTGCAGAAGCAGACACAGATGTAAGGAGAAAGAATGCAAGAATCCATATGAAAGAATAGGACTGTCTGTCCTCTTTTGCACGGTTCTTGTGCTCCTTGCGCATAGCATTGATTGCGTTTTCTATTTCCATAATTCCTGTCATAGCAGAATTGAAAGTCTTATTCATATTACCTGCAGCATCACCCGGTGCATATCGTTCAAACTCGCACTCATCCAATGCCTGGGTAAATTTATCAATCGTTGAGATGTTGACAGAATGCATCTCTAAATTTTCCGTGATATTCTCACGAGAGAGTTTCTCTACAGGAATATTCAACTTATAGCTCACATAACCCCACAATGCTCGCAAAACTTCATCATAGAATTCATTCTGTTTGCCGTGAGACATCAGTTGCTGAGCTTTTTTCAGACGTTTCGTTGCAATCTTATTAGCCTTATTGGAACGAACCTTCACGATGTCTGCATTTTCCAAAGCTCGTTTGCGGAAGACAACAAGCAAAACAATAAAGGTGATAAGCGGAACGAGCAGACTGCTCCAATATCCAAAACTGCCATAGAACATATCATCCAAATCATGCAACTTGCTCTTTCCTAATTTCAAAGCACGAATATCCTTTGCCTGATCAGAGAAATCCTGTGAACCTCCTGTAGAACCATCGCCTTTAGACACAGTCAGATTAAAGGCCTGAGTCTTGATGGTCTTATATGAATTAGAAGATGTATCGTAATATGTAAATTCTACAGGCGGAATCTTATAAGAACCCTGATTACGAGGTACAACCAAGAAATCATATACCATATTACCTTCAACACCATTGGAGGTCAGGCGAGTCTTGTCAGTTATCTTAGCATCATATTTATCAAAATCTTTCGGCAAAGTAACGACAGGTTGTTTGAGAAGCTTGAGATTTCCTACTCCACCCACAACCACACGGATGGTAACAGGATCACCTGCTTTTACTTCTTTCTTGTCTATACTTGCAGAAATATTAAACTTACCCACACCTCCTGAGAAATTAGCTGGACGAGAGGGCAAAGGCAAAACATTGATAGTCATGCCTGGTGCTTTGATATCCTTGTGTACCTCAACATAACCGGAGCCACCATTAAAGAAAGCTTCCATCGGATCCACATTACGATTCTGCTGAACGACGAGACCCTTAAAAGTAATAGACGGAATTTCAAGTTTACCAGTCATCTGCGGATACATGACATACTGGCTCCAGGTCACACACTTATATTGACGGCCATTGACCATTTCACTATGAAAAGCCTTCTGCTGAGGCAAAGCTACCTCCTGAGTATGGAAACCCTTCAAGTCAGGCATTTTTCCTTCCAACTGAGACAAATCAACCAGAGTATATACCTTATAGGTCAACAAGACAGGTTCCTGTTCATGTACCGTTTTCTTATTGGCAGAAACCTTGATGAAAAGATCTCTACCAGAAATAGAAGAACCAGCCTGTCGCATACGAGGTTCATCATCCATATTGGAACTTCCGTGCATATTCGGAGCACCATTGGAATTTCTGGCATGACCAGAAACACTCACCTTAACAGCACGAGAAGCAATTCTCTTACCATTTACTACAGCATGAGAAGATCCTATCGTATAAGAACCATTCTTTGCAGCATACAAAGTATAAGTAATAGTAACGGAAGAAGAAGAACTGGTATGTCCGTTAATCATCTGATAGCTGGACTGCTGGGAAGTATAAGGACCGGCAATCACTTCCAATCCTTCTGGTACTCCGCCCATGCGGAATTCCTCCACATCACGCGTATTAATAGTGTAAGCCAGACGGAAGTTCTCACCCGCCGACACATGAGATGGAGCAGATACAACAATATGCTGAGCTCTGGAACTCAGAGCACAGCAAATAGCAATCACCACCAATATCGCATAACGTCCAATATGTTTCATTATACACATCATAATTTTACTTTTTGAAAAAAAGAGTCTGTGATAAGATTCCTATTACCAGTTTTTCTCATAAGAGCGGCTCTTAGGCTGTGACAATGCTTTCTGCATTTTCTGTTTTGTTGCCTTCTCTTGTTGAATAGCTGCATTCAGAAGTTGCTCAGCGTTGTCTTTGCTCATCTTGTCCTGATTACGCTCTTCGTTCTGGTTCTGTTTATTCTTATCCTTGTCGTTATTTTTCTTATTGTTTTTATCTTGTTCGTTATTCTTGTCCTTATTATTCTGGTCTTTGTTTTTATTTTTGTTGTTCTTGTTCTTATTATTCTTATTATCTTTATTATTCTTTTGAGGTTGATTCTTCAGAAGTTTCTTACACAAAGCAAGATTATATCTTGTTTCATTATCCTGAGGATTACATCTCAGAGCCATTTTATAACATTCAATAGCCTTGGCATATTCACGATGGTTTTGCATGATAACACCCATGTTGTGATAACTCTTGGAACGTCTCAGCACATTGGTTTCTTCCTGTGCTGCATGCTGGTACTGTACCATCGCCATGGAATCCTTCTGCTGCATCATCAAGGCACAACCTAAATTATACAATGCCTGGGTATTCTTCGCATTTTTAGATATAGCTTTCCGATATTGGGTTTCAGCCTGAGCCCATTTCTGAGATCGGTATAACTTATTACCCTGTCGAATGAAGGTTCTGTCATTCTGCGCAAATGCAAGTCCGCTATTCACAATCAAGAGAAGAAGCAGGATACTGGTTTTACCCAATTGCGATGATTTGGCAGCCTTTCCCATAGAAAAGGCCTTTCCAAAGAACATGACATTTCTCAACAGAGGATTTTTCACTTCCAAAATACAGATTTCTATGATTAAGAGCAATATCACTAAAATACCAACAGCCTGAAACTGTTCGTCATACTCACTGTATATCACAGAAGAAGTATCTCCCTTTTGCAATTTTGTCAGATCATCATTCAGTGTTTTCTCTGCATCGCTGGTATTATCAACATGAATATACTGTCCGCTACCAGCCTGAGCCAATTCCTTGCACATGTTTTCATTCAGGGCAGTCATAACCGTATTACCGGAATGATCTTTCAGATAACCGCCATCACCCATAGGGATAGGCGCACCTGTCGTATTACCAATACCAAGGATAAATACATTAATACCTTTTTTCTTGGCAGCGGCAGCAGCATCCGTTGCTCCTGGTTCATGGTTTTCACCATCAGTAATCACAACGATAGCACGTCCAACATTGTTTTGTTGGGTAAAACTTTTAGAAGCCAAATCAATGGCATCAGCTATATTGGTGCCTTGTGTCTGAATCAGACCAGGGGTGATATTCTGCAAGAACATCTTGGCAGAAACGTAATCGCTGGTAATAGGCAACTGCACAAACGCATCGCCTGCAAAAACAATCAGTCCAATCTTGTCATTGGTAAAATTATCAACCAGATTTTCTACCAGCATCTTACTCTTATCAAGACGGGAAGGAACGACATCCTCTGCCAACATAGAGTTGGAGATATCCAAACAAATGATAGTTTCAATACCCTGTCGCTTATCATGCGAAATCTTGCTACCCATCTGCGGACGAGCCAACATGACAATCAGGAGTGCCAATGCTGACAACAGCAGACAGAATTTCACGGTAGGACGGTATTTAGAAATACCTGGCATCAATTGTTTGAGAAGCTCAGGATCACCCAGCTTCTTCAACTTTGCATGTCTCCTCCTCCATCCTATCAGTCTGATTAAAATCAAAACCGGAAGGATGCATAGCAACCAGAGGAATATAGGATCTTCAAAACGTAACATTTTCTAATCTTTTTAAATCTACAAGAATCGACTTCATGTATAAAAATGGAAGTTCGACCTCTTTTATTTAAGGAATTTTTCTCAACCAGGTGATTCTAAGAAGAATTTCCATGAGCAAGATCAAGAACGCTGCAATAATGAAAGGCTGATATGCCTCATATCTCTTGGCGAAATGCTTGACGTTCATCTTCGTTTTCTCCAGTTTATCAATATCCTGATAGATTTGCTTCAACTCCTTGTTATTGGTAGCTCGATAGAAATTACCATCGGTAGTCTGGGCAATATCCTTCAAAGTCTTCGTGTCTATTTCCACAGGAATATTCACGTATTGAACTCCACCTGCTACAGGTACTGGATATGGAGCAACCTTATTCGTACCGACACCAATGGTATAAACTCTGATACCCAAACTTCTGGCAATTTCTGCAGCTGTCATAGGAGAAATATCACCCATATTATTACTACCATCAGTCAGAAGAATGACAACCTTGCTCTTTGATTTCGAATCTTTCAGACGACTCACGGCATTAGCCAGACCCATACCCACAGCGGTACCATCCTGGATAAGACCTCGGGCAGCTATATCCGTACGAGTATCTTGCAACAGGCGTAAGAGACTCGAATGGTCTGTGGTCATCGGACACTGAGTAAAAGCCTCACCGGCAAAAATCGTCAAACCGATATTGTCATTCGGACGGCCTGATATGAATTCATGAGCAACATCCTTGGCAGCTTCCATACGGTTAGGTTTCAAGTCTTCCGCAAGCATGGATGTAGATACGTCCATCGCCAGCATGATATTAATACCTTCCACCGTCTTGTTGTCCCAGGAATTACGGGTTTGAGGACGAGCCATTGCACAAACAATCAGTACAAAAGAGACGCAGCGCAGAAACATCGGAAGATGAATCAGACGAACACGCAGTCTCTTAGGCGCATAAAGATACTGCTTGGTATCACTCATACGCATCGTTGGCTCGTTCTTTCTCCTGTATAAGAAATACCATAATATATAAGGTATCAATAACAGGAGTAACAGAAAGTATCCTTTACTTGCAAATTCCATTTTTTCGTTTTATTAATAACTATCGTCCAACAACCACTGTTAAACAAGTGAAACCACTGTATAGACGATATAAACCAAAATAGCAACAATCGCCAAAGAGCCTGCCCATAAGAGCAACTTGATGACCTTACGCTGACTCTGAGACTTCTTATCATTCTCACTCAATGTTGGAACGATTTTCTCCTCTACAGGCTTTTCGTCGGTCTTTGTCTGGTCGATAAAGTTGATGGCATTAACGAGATTAGAATCGTTTTCATTGATGAGCGTCTCATACTTGGCAAACTTTACCAGATCGGCAGTTCTGAAGAGTTGTCTCAATTCATCAATCATCTTCTGATCACCAGCAGACTGGAGACATTCGATAATTTCGCTACTGGTCATCTCCATAGCGTTAAATCCGAAGCGACCATTGATATATTCACGCAAAGTATTGGTAAGACGGGTATAATACTCTTTCAGATTCTCCTGATTCTCAGAGCGCTGATGCTTGATAGCGTTGATTTCGTTAAGAGCCTTTTCATGAGCAGGAACTCGTTTTACAATACGGAAACTTTTGAGAATTGGTTTATTCTGCTTTAACCTCTGCAAGAGATAACACATTGCACCACAGAGCAATAACATCAATACACTCAACCAAAAGATTCCACTCCATTCACTCCAGAGGAAAGGATTGTCCTGAACGTCCTTAGGAGGATAGAACTGGTTAGGATGAACTGTATCTACAGGAACCGTAAGTACTTTCAATGCTAAGGGATTACCATGAAAGTCCTTGCCGTTTACCTTTACATTGAGTGCAGGAATCGCATACACATTCTCATCGAAAGAAGTAAGCGTATAGTTGCGACTCACCTGAATGCGGTTACCATCAATCTCAGAAGTATTTTCTTCACTCTGTCCAACAACCTCTACACCAGGTATCAACTGTTGGGAAGGTTTGAAAGAAGGCATTACAATCTTCTGACCACGGTTGGCAGTCACTGTAAGATGTAAAGTAGTCTGCTCACCAATGAGAAGTTGCAGAGAATCCAACTTCTGTTCAACACTTTGTGCTGAAGCAGAAAAGGCACTGCAAATCAAGGCGATTGCTAATATAAAACTTTTAACTTTAATCATTAATCCAATATTATATGATTCGCAAAGTATTTATATACTTCAGTCATCGTAATCATTTCATCCTCTCTGCTTGAAAAGCATGAGAAGCGCTTTAGAGAAATCTTCATTCGTAGCAATGGAAGTCCAGTCCACTTTACTCTTGGCAAATGTATCACGAAGTTTTTCTTCCCGATACATCCAATTGCGAGTATGAGCCAACCTCAATTTCTTGCTACTGGTATCAATATACATTTCATGTCCAGTCTCAGCATCCCTTACCTTCAACAAGCCGATATCCGGTAATGTCTTAGCCCTTAAATCATAAACCTGGATGGCCACTACATCATGTTTCTGATTGGCAATCTGCAGTTTGTGCTGATAATCTTTTTCATCATAGAAATCCGAAATCAGGAACGCAGTGCAATGTCTCTTCATGACACGAGTGAAATATTCCAAGGCAACACCGATATCAGTGCGCTGGCTGTCGGGATGGAAATCCAACATTTCCCTAATGATATAAAGAATATGTTTTCTTCCCTTCTTCGGAGGAATATACTTTTCTATTCTGTCCGAGAAAAAGATAACACCTATCTTATCATTATTCTGAATAGCGCTGAAGGCTAATGTGGCAGCTATCTCTGTAGCTAAGTCACGTTTCATCTGGCAACTTGTACCAAAATCCAACGAGCCACTCACATCGACCAACAGCATGACCGTAAGTTCGCGTTCTTCTTCAAAAACCTTGACGAACGGACGATGGAAACGGGCTGTAACATTCCAATCAATGTCACGCACATCATCTCCGAACTGATACTCCCTTACTTCCGCAAAAGCCATACCCCTACCCTTGAAAGCAGAGTGGTATTGACCTGCGAAAACATTCTGGCTCAATCCGCGAGTCTTGATTTCAATCTTACGAACTTTTTTTAAAAGATCTTGTGTATCCATCAAGGAACCTCCACCTTGTTGATAATTCGGCTTACAATTTCTTCACTGGTTACATCACTTGCCTCAGCCTCATAAGAAAGACCAATACGATGTCTCAAAACATCATGAGCAACAGCTCTCACGTCCTCAGGAACCACATAACCGCGATGCTTGATGAAAGCGTATGCTCGTGCTGCTTTTGCCAAAGAGATACTTGCACGAGGACTGCCACCAAAGGTAATCATATCCTTCAAATCAGCCAGTCCATAACGGTCAGGATAACGGGTAGCGAAAACAATATCAGCAATATACTGCTCAATCTTTTCATCAATATATACCTCATTGACAATGCTACGAGCCTTGAGAATTTCATCAGCAGAAGTAACAGCAGTCACGGTAGGCATACTGCCCTGAATATTTTCACGGATGATAAGTTTTTCCTCTTCCAATGACGGATAATCAATGACAACCTTTAGGAGGAAACGGTCAACCTGCGCTTCAGGCAGCTGATAAGTACCTTCCTGTTCTATAGGGTTCTGAGTAGCCATAACAAGGAAAGGATTAGGCAACTTGAAAGTCTGTTCGCCAATGGTAACCTGATGTTCCTGCATAGCTTCCAGCAAAGCACTCTGTACTTTAGCAGGTGCACGGTTAATTTCATCAGCCAACACAAAGTTTGCAAAGACAGGGCCTTTTTTTACATGGAAAGACTCATCCTTCTGGGAATAGATCTGTGTACCGATTACATCGGCAGGCAACAAATCTGGAGTAAACTGAATGCGACTATAATCGGCACTAATCAACTGAGACAGTGTTTTAATTGCAAGGGTCTTAGCCAATCCCGGCACACCTTCCAAGAGAATGTGACCATCGGAAAGCAAGCCTATCAAAAGACAGTCAACAAGGTGCTTCTGTCCTACAATGACCTTATTCATGCCAGTTACCAGATTGGTAACGAAATGACTTTGTTGTTCAATCCGGATATTCAATTCGCGGATATCTATAGCTTCTGCCATAATCTATATACTTTTACGTTTAAACTCTAAATTAAAATCGTATTTAATCACTCCAAGATAAGGAGCATTTATTAAAACAATCGCAAAAGTAATCATTTAGCCTCAGATAGACGAATATAGCAATCTAAATAATATTAAAAATGAGAGATATTTTCTTTATTTAAGAAACTTTTGATATTTTGAGCCAAAGAAACAAGCAATAAAAATGGGGAATGTAAGAAACATTCCCCATGAGAATACTATAATCATATTTAAATATAGCATCTGTAGATTACGCATTCTTGATCCAGTTAACGATCCACTCACCAACCTGAGTGGTACCGTACTGTGCACCGCCCTCAACCTGAATTTCAGGTGTACGGACATTGGCATCAAGAGAGGCATCAACAGCCTTGCGAATCAAAGCACCTTCCTCGTTCAGACCGAAGTGTTCAAGCAACATGGCTGCAGAAAGAATCTGAGCAACAGGGTTGGCAAGATTCTTGCCAGCTGCCTGTGGCCATGAACCATGAACAGGCTCAAACAATGGAGTATGCTCACCCAAAGAGCTGGATGGCTGCAAGCCCATAGAACCTGTAATGCATGAGGTCTCATCAGTCAGGATGTCACCGAAGGTATTCTCTGTTACGATGACATCGAAGAAAGTAGGTTCTGTCAACACACGCATAGAAGCGTTGTCGATAAACATATAGTCGGTATTAACCTCAGGATACTGAGGTTCCATTTCCTTAGCAATCTGACGCCAGAGACGAGAAGAAGCCAAAACGTTTGCCTTATCAACAACAGTCAAGTGCTTATTGCGCTTCATGGCAAACTCGAAAGCTACCTTCAAGATGCGCTCAATCTCAGGACGTGTATAGATATCTGTATCGTAAGCCTTGTCGTTGTCCTGATACTTCTCACCGAAGTACATACCACCGGTCAACTCACGAATGACAACAAAGTCAGCACCCTTCAAGAGTTCATCTTTCAAAGGAGACTTGTGGAGCAAGCAATCGAATGTTGCAACAGGACGTACATTAGCAAAAAGGCCCAACTTCTTACGCATAGCGAGCAAACCCTGCTCAGGACGAACCTTGGCAGTAGGATTGTTGTCAAAACGTGGGTCACCAACAGCTGCGAAAAGCACAGCATCAGCATCCATACAAGTCTTGAAGGTTTCCTCTGGGAATGGATCACCTACCTCATCGATAGCATGAGCGCCGCAGATAGCCTCGTTGTAAGTAAACTCATGATTGAATTTCTCTGCAATGGCCTGCATAACAGCAACGCCCTGCTTCATAATCTCTGGTCCGATACCATCACCGGCGAGAACTGCAATGT
>ERZ1026776.1423-NODE-1423-length-13411-cov-8.511231_pt1 | contig 13411 bp, 9 predicted proteins | sample MGYA00380125_ERZ1026776 | MGnify/ENA primary metagenome ERZ1026776 (study PRJEB33269, sample SAMEA4719761) | human gut metagenome | biome: human-associated habitat; feature: organic feature; material: feces | place: Cameroon | collected 2013-10 ...
GCTCAGAGTATGCAAAAGCCCTTTGGCTGCATGACTGGCTGCTTGACCAGCTTGAATATGATAAAACCCTGAAATGGTCTTCAGCTGAGAGTGCGCTGACCAGAGGGCTTGGCACCTGTCAGTCGTATGAGAGTGCATATGCAAAGCTCCTTACAGCAGCAGGAATAGAAAACAGCGAGACAAGGGATAAATATGATGGGCACACCTGGAATGCCATGAAGCTGGACGGACAATGGTATCAGACGGACTGCACCTGGGATGACAGCAGCGATAATTGGTATAGCTTTGACCAGAGACGTTTGTATTTTGGTCTGACCGATGAGCTGATGGCCATAGCACATCCGGGACATAGCAAAATTTATACCACAGACAAGTATGCAACACGTTCGACAAGCCTTGCCGACAATTATTTTGTCAGGGCAGGAGATGCCGAGAAGTGGGCAAAGGCTTATGCAGACAGGATTCAGAAAAATCTGGATGCAGGGAAGACAGAGTTTGAAATAACAGCAGACAATTCTTCTTATCCGCCAAGTATTTCCGGTATTCAAAATGGTATTACAGCGTATGCGATAAATCAGCTGACATGGACTACAGACAAGGCAGCGGTAACATTAAATGCTATAGGAAATGCAAAGAGCTTTACATTTACAGCTGAATACGCTTCAGAGAGTCCTGAGGTCAGCTTGTATGGCAGAAGCATAACCCTTAAAGACAACATCGATGTAAACTATTACATGGAAATGTCTGATTCGGTGTTTGAGCATGATGCTTATCTGGAATTTAAAATCGGTGGTCAGACATATAAGCTTAATGCGTATGATGCCGCTGAGGTAAATGAGAATGGTAAAACCTTATACAAGTTCTCATGTCCTGTGAATGCGGCACAGATGTCTGATACCATCGAGACAAGAATAGTGATTGATAACAATACCGAGCAAGAGTATTCCTACAGTGTAAAGGAATATGCAAGCGAGCTCCTGTCAAAATCAAACGAGTATCCGGCAGAAACAGTTAAGCTCGTGAAGGCGCTCTTAAACTATGGAACAGCAGCGCAGACCTTCTTTAAATATAACACTGACAAGCCGGCAAATGGTATTTTAAGCGATGCCGATAAGGCTGTAGATGCGGCTGATTTTGATGCATATAAGGCTGTTATTAAAGCGGATAGTGCAAATGGTCAGAACGATGGACTGTCATATTACGGAAGCTCCCTGATATGTAAGTCTGAGATGACGGTAAGACATTATTTTATTTTAGATAATGGCAGTGATATTAATAATTATAAGTTCAGCTATATTGACGCAGATGGTTATGAGGTCAGTCTGACGCCTAAAAAAGCTTCAGATGGCGGAGTGTACTGTGTAGATATAAGCGGAATAATGGCATGCAGCCTGAATAAGAACTATGTATGCAGAGTTACATGTATGGACAACTCACAGACCATAGAGCTGGATTATGGGCCGTTAAGCTATGCATACAGTGTTGCAAACAGTAAAGACTCATCAAAGGAATTAAAGAATCTGATGAATGCGTTGTATATGTATTCTGAGATGGCGAGTAAGGTAAATGGTATTTAATAAACATTTGACAAGAATAACCGGTTCAGCTATGGTGGCGGCACTGCTTATATCAACCACACCGGTGGCAGCAACGGAGTCTGTAATAAATGAGGACGGAAGAAGAACTGAGATGACACAGACCAAAAATCTGTTGCAGTCATATCAGGGAGGATATATAGAGAGTGAGCTGGACAGCAATACTCCTGTATATGACTCGGGAATTTCAACCTTTGCAGAGCTGCCTTTGGCTTTTCCGGATGATGCTTCGGTGTTTGATACCATGTATCCACAGGCACGAGACCAAAATCCATATGGTACCTGTTGGTCATTTGCCAGTATGGGGCTTGCCGAGTATGACCTGATAAATGATGGAACCGTGGATAAGAATGTCGACTTCAGTGAGCTGCAACTTGCGTATTTTGCATACAATTTTGTGACAGATCCGCTGGGCGGTACTGCAGGGGATGTGGCTAAATACTATAATGAGAATGGACTCTCATACCTGCAACGAGGTGGCAATTTTGAATACAGCTCAAGGCGTCTGGCGCAGTGGATAGGTCCGGTTGACGAGGCCGTGGTGCCATATTCTCAGGCTGACAGTACACTGGAAAGTGGCCTGGATGATAAATATGCATACTCTTACAGCAAGGCTCATCTGAAAAATGCTTATGAGATAAATATCCATGAAAATACTGATGAGGTGAAGGCTAATATTATGGAGCATGGGGCTGCCGGTGTGATGTATTATCATAATGACAGTGCCATGAGGTTTTATTCATTTGACAGTGCAGGGCATTATACCTACTATGATACTGCAAGAAGAGGTTTAGGACATGCAGTGATACTTGTTGGATGGGATGATAATTTTTCAAAAGAGAATTTCCCCGAGTCATTGAGACCGGAAAATGATGGAGCCTGGCTTGTGCGAAACAGCTGGGGAACATATTGTGATTATTTCTGGATGTCGTATGATAATGAATCACTGTTAGATACAGCGTGGGTATTTGATTTCTCGGATGATGACGGATTAGCCCACAACTATCAGCTGGATGGTGGAATTCAGGTATACAATACTAATCTGACCAATAGGCTGGCAAACGTATTTACGGTACCCAATAAGGCTGATGGAGAGTATGAGAAGCTAAGAGAGGTATCGCTGTCATTTACCAGAATAGCGGATGTAGGCTATACAATAGATGTGTATACAGATCTTACGGATCCGTCTGATCCATTAAGCGGAGAGAAACAGACTCAGGCTACAACGACAGGCAATACAGCCTTTGCGGGCATATACAGTGTGGAGCTGGCAGAACCGGTGGAGCTTAAGCCGGGAAGTACCTTTGCTGTAGTGGTATCGGTTGATAAGAGCGCCCTGGATTATGAGCAGGCAACAAAGATAGCAACCGGTGACACTCTCCTCTGGGACAGACAGGTGAGCCGGGGAAACGGAAAGAGCTTGTATTATAGCAGTGGCGGATACACAGTATATCTATATGGCAATTTCTGTATTAAAGCTTTTACGTCAGATGAAACCAGGCATGCAGAGCCGGAAAATGAGCTTACGGCAGAGGGCTATTCTGTAGATTTGACAGCGCTGGTACGTGCAAATCTATATGCTGCTTTTTCGGCAGATATTATGGATGATGCAGGGGCAATGGTTAGGTTTGCATACCCGGATGGCACTTTCACAGAGGAGCCTTTGTCAGCGTTTGAGACAACTGAGTACGATAATACTCAGGTAAAGAAAATCACATACGAGGCTGTTCCTGCGAAGCTTACGGAAAAGGTTGAAATCAGTGTCATAAAGAGTGATGGCACGAAAAGCAATGGTTTTGCCTTCGCACCGGCAGATTATCTGAATGATTTAATCAAAACAGATTCTGATTCTGCTTCGAAAAATATAGCAAAGGCTCTTTTGGATTATGGAGCATATGCGCAGTTATATTTCAATGTGGATACATCTGATCTGGCGAATAAGGAGCTGACAGATGATGCAGTGGGTGCTTTATCGACTGAGGAAATCCTTAAAATGACAGTGGATGGAAATATTGCATCAATGAGTAATGATGATTTGGAGTATATAGGCTCATCACTTGTATGTAGAAACGGAACTGATATGAAGCTGTATTTCATTAATAAAAACTCACTTACACTTGATGAAATACTGCAGAAATATAATATAGATGTGACTAATGAAAAAACCGGCAGACTTGACAGCAGCGAATTTTCAGCTGAGCTTGATGGAACGCTGTTTTGTATCAGAGTAAAGTCAATTTTGCCGAAGCTTCTGTCAACTGATTATACAATTACATTCTCAAACAGTGACATAAGCAGTTATGGAGTTGTGAGTCAGTATTCCTATATCCGAAGGGCTGTACAGGGGGATGATATACAGCTTCGAAATCTATGCAAAGCACTTTATTTATATGGGCGTGCTGCCTCGTAATACATTAGGCTGTGTTATGCTTGAAAAATCATTAAAAACAATCGACATTACAGCCAATAAACGCTATAATAGATATATTAGGATAAATGTACTGGGACTTGTATAATCCACAGCCATCATGCGGTACGGCTGTTGCGGATAGCGTCAGGCCCCGGGAAGGGGAATCATATGCAGGATAAAAAGCAAAAAAAGGCAAAAATACAGGTTATATTTCTAATTCTTATTTCCACGCTGGTTCTTTTGGCGGATTTTTATGCGATAATTAATTATCCAAAAGAATACATGCTCATTGCAGCAATCACAGTTATCTTTATGATTTGCTTGTGGGGAGTAATAAGTGGATTTTTCTCACTGAATGCGCTAAAGGAGGACAGGAGAGAGGAACAGTATGACAGTATTTTCAAGTCTGAAAAGGCATCTTATCTCATGCTCAGGAAGTACTTTGATGAGATAGAGGAAAAGATTGAGATACTGCAGAAGGAGTCAAGGATTCCGACTGAGGATATCATCAATGCGCAGAAGGCAATCGCAAAGGTTGTCATCAACAGGAATAAGGAAAATGCTGATGCGATTATGAGCTCTAATGAACAGCTTGTGGAGACATTTGAGCAGCTTGAGAACCGGTTCAAGGAGAGCAATGATTTTATTATTGAGAGCCAGAAAAATGTGATTTATGAGAACCTCAAGGATATTATGGAAAAACAGCAGGCTCTATCTGACAGCATAAAGGATATGGAAATCCGTCTGAGCCAGGCAATCACAGCAAATCCTATTCAGTTTACGGCAAATGTTGAGATGCCTAAGCAACCGACTGACGCACCACAAGCAGCACCGGTCATGGAGCCGATACCCGAACCGGTCATGGAGGCCATACCTGAACCGGTCGTAGAGGAAGCTGCGACAGCTGAGCCTGAACCTGAGCCTGTTGCGGTAATCGAGCCGGAGCCGGTCATAGAGGCACCTGAACCGGAGCCTGTAGTAGAGCCAAGCCCTGCGGCAGAAGAAGCAGTTACAGAGCCTGTAGCAGAGGAAGCGCAGGTAGATTCCGGCAGCAGTGACCCGAACCGTCAGCTGAGTGCAGATGAGATAGCAGCCCTTTTTGCAAGTGCAAACGGAGGTACCGGTGAAGCTGAATCAGAGCCGGCAGCAGAGGAAGCTGTTGCAGATACGACAAACAGTGACCCAAACCGCCAGCTGAGTGCAGATGAGATAGCCGCTCTTTTTGCAAGTGCAAATGCAGGTGAGGCTGAACCTGAATCAAAGCCGGCAGAGGAAGTGATTACGGAACCGGTCACAGAGGCACCTCAGGCATCTGAGCCGGAGCTTGTAAGTGAACCGGAACCTGCCAAGCCTCCGGTTGTAGATTTGAATAATACAAATCGTAATCTTACACCGGATGAGATTGCAGCTTTATTTAGCAGTATGTAGTATTTTGGTAACTATTAAGTAAAGAAATATGCGGTACCGCATATTTTGTAAAAAAATGAAGAAATAATATTTTGTAATTATCTCACAAATATGTTAAAGTGTGCATGTTATAAAAATATGCACACTTTATTTTTGAAAGGAAATATAAAAGAATATATGGAAACAATCAGATTTGATGAATTAGAACTAAACCCTAAGATTTTGCGAGGCATCAAGGACATGGGCTTTGAGGAGGCGACTCCAATACAGGCTCAGGGAATACCGGCAGTGCTTTCGGGCAGGGATGTAATCGGTCAGGCACAGACCGGAACCGGAAAGACAGCAGCCTTTGGTATTCCGGTGCTTGAGAGTGTCGATGCATCAAGCCACAAGACACAGGTTATCATCCTCTCTCCTACCAGGGAGCTTGCCATTCAGGTGGCAGATGAAATCAGGAAGCTTGCAAAATATATGCATGGAGTGAAGGTGCTTCCGGTATACGGAGGGCAGGATATCAGCCGCCAGATTAAGGCACTTAAGGGCGGTGTGCAGATTATCATCGGAACCCCGGGCCGTCTGATGGATCATCTCAGGAGAAAGACAATCAGGCCTGACCATGTAAAGACAATCGTGCTCGACGAGGCAGATGAGATGCTCAACATGGGCTTCAGGGAGGACATAGAGACCGTACTTGAATACCTGCCACAGGAGCATCAGACAGTACTTTTCTCGGCAACTATGCCAAAGCCTATTTTGGAAATCACAAGAAAATATCAGCATGATGCTATCAACATCAAGATTGTGAAAAAAGAGCTGACAGTCGCAAATATCGACCAGTATTACTATGATGTGAAGCGCAAGGACAAGATAGATGTGCTCACGAGACTGTTGGATTACTATAATCCAAAGCTCTCACTTGTATTCTGCAACACCAAGAAGATGGTTGACGAGCTGGCATATGAGCTTTGCGGACGCGGCTACAGTGCAGAGGGACTGCATGGCGATATGAAGCAGGTGCAGAGGGATCGTGTCATGAAGAACTTCAGAAACGGAAAGACAGATATTCTTATTGCCACAGATGTTGCAGCGCGCGGAATTGATGTGGATGATGTGGAGGCTGTTTTCAATTATGATCTGCCTCAGGATGACGAGTATTATGTACATAGAATCGGTCGTACAGGAAGAGCAGGCCGCTGCGGAAAGGCATTCTCCTTTGTAAAGGGCAAGGAGGTCTACAAGCTAAAGGACATCCAGCGCTACTGCAAGACAAAAATCTATGCACAGCCAATCCCTTCATCTGACGATGTTGCCAAAATCAGGGCAGAAAAGATCATGGATCAGATTTCCACTATTATAGATGAGGAAAATCTCACAAGTGTCATTGATATTATAGAGAATCAGATAAATGAGTCAGATTACACAGCAATGGATATTGCAGCGGCATTTTTATACCAGGCTATGGGCACATCTGAGATATCCACAACTGAATCAAAGGACGACTATGATTTCCACAATACAGGAGCTGAGGATGGCATGGTCCGCCTGTTTATCAACGTCGGAAAGAAGGATAAGATAAAGCCGGGCGATATCTTAGGCGCCATTGCAGGAGAGTCAGGCATGCCGGGCAGGCTTGTCGGGGCAATCGACATGTACGACAAGTATACATTTGTTGAGGTGCCGGCTGAGTATGGCAAGGAAGTGCTCAATGCCATGAAGAACGCGAAGATAAAGGGGCGCCCTGTGAACATGGAGCCTGCAAATTCACGTTAGCAACGTCAGGCCTTTCTGATTACGCATCAGCTTTTCTTGTTCTCCGTTATTTTGAATAGTTACGATGGCTGTATAAAAAATACCGGGACACAAAATGTGTTGCCCGGTATTTTTGATTACTTATCGTCATCGATTCCCCAATGCTCTTTCATGTAATCCTTTCCAAGTCCTCCGCCGATATCATTCTGATTTTTGCGAAGATAATTTACAAATATTCCACCAACAACTGCAAAAATGATAAGTGCTGCAAGTACTACCATATGATCTCCCTTCTGAAACCTCGTAAGTTTCAAAAAACATTGTAACTATTCGTTCGAAAATAAACGAAAAACAATTGGTTGTCATCATTATAGCAAAATTATCAGATAAGTCAATATACAAATCGACTATTGTTTACACTAAAGCGCGCCGGGTGTTATTGTTCAGACGCAAGCTTGATACCACGCTGTCAAGCTATGCGCCATAGTGCTAATTATTGAGTGATTACAGCCCCTGCCTCGTAGAGGCATTTTAAATGGGCTGTAATCGTTACCGGTCACGAAATCACGCGTCAGCCAGCATCAGCACATGCTTCACGATTGATTTAATTATATTAACCGCAGTCTCCATACCATCCACTGATATGTGCTCAAATGGACCATGGAAGCCGTAGCCGCCGGTACCGAGGTTTGGACAAGGAAGTCCCATGAAGGATAAACGTGCACCGTCTGTACCGCCGCGGACAGGGCGTGAGAGCGGTTTTAGACCGTTTTCCTCTATGGCAGCCTTAGCCAGGTCGATAATGTACATATTGTCCTTTATGATTGAAAGCATATTCTCGTAGGAATGGGTGATAGTCACAGAAACAGTGCCTTCACCATATTTTTTGTTCATCTCTATCTCAAGAGAGCGGAGCGTATCAAGCCTTTTGGCAAAAATAGCCTTGTCGTGGTCACGCACAATATATGACAGATGAGCCGAAGCTACATCACCGCTCATATCGCACAGATGGTAAAAGCCTTCTCTGCCCTCGGTGGTGGCAGGAGTCTCGTTTGCAGGCAGCGCTGCGGCAATTTCGCAGCCGACCAAAGCAGCATTGACCATGATATCCTTAGCCTCGCCCGGATGCACGTTGACGCCCTTTATGGTAAACTCAGCGCTTGCGGCATTAAAGTTCTCATAGGCCACCTCGCCCTCGTAATCACCGTCCACGGTGTAGGCAAAATCGGCCTCAAAATAGTCCAGGTCAAACAAATCCGCACCCTTTCCGACCTCCTCATCCGGGGTAAAGCCAACCCAGATATCGCCGTGAGGAGTATCCTCTGCGATAATCTGCTCTAAAGCAGTAATAATTTCAGCCACACCGGCCTTATCATCGGCACCAAGCAAGGTAGTGCCGTCTGTGGTGATGAGAGTGCGTCCGGCGAGGTCTTTAAGCTCAGGAAAATCGTTTACACGCAGATAATCGCCGGAGCCTCTAAGCAGCACATCGCTTCCGTCATAGTGGCGCAGAAGCTGTGGCTTGACATTTTCCCCGGAAAAATCAGGTGCAGTATCCATATGTGCAATAAATCCGACCGCCTTTTTATGCTCCATGCCGGCAGTGGCAGGCAGCAGGCCATACACGTAGCAATGGTCAGTAAGCATAACCTTAGATAAGCCAAGCTCCTTAAGCTCGGACTCAAGCTCCCTGGCGAGGGCAAATTCCCTGTCGCTGCTTGGAATCTTATCACTGTCTTCATCTGATGTGGTGTGATAGCCCACATATTTTAATAATCTTTCTTCAACCTTCATTATCTGTATATCCTTTCTGAGAGACCTTTAATGGAAAACGGGTATAAAAAGTCTCTTTATATAGAAAATAATATAGCTTAAAACGGTGTAAAATCAACTGTTTTACAAAAAATCTAAAAAAAATTTAAAAAAATTAAAAAAAAGTGTTGCATTTCTATAAACTATACTATATAATAAATTTCGCGTTAAGGAAAACGCAAACAAAATTAAAAAACGCGCCTCTAGCTCATTTGGTAGAGCACCTGACTCTTAATCAGGGTGTGCAGGGTTCGAGCCCCTGGAGGCGCATTTTTTGTACCCAAATTAATTTACCAACACTTTAAAGGAGTCGGATTCAATCCGGCTCCTTTTTACATATTTACATATCTTTTGTTTATATACATCTGTTTTATTTTTTATGTGATTTATCATCCAAAGCAGCTTCAATCGCATCAATCACAATCCTAAGTGCCTTGATTCTCGCATATTTCTTGTCGTTTGACTCAAGCACATGCCACGGCGCATAAGTGGTATTGGTTTTCTTTAGCATCTCATTCACAGCACCCTCATACAGATCCCATTTTTCTCTGTTTCTCCAGTCCTCGTCGGTAATCTTCCATTGCTTTTCCGGAGTATTCTGGCGTTCCTCAAATCGCGCCAGCTGTGTATCCTTATCAATCTGTACCCAGAACTTTATGATGACAGCTCCCCAGTCTGACAGCTCCTTTTCAAATTCATTAATCTCGTTATAGGCACGCTGCCATTCATTCTCGCTGCAAAAGCCCTCGAGTCTTTCTACCATCACCCTGCCATACCATGTACGGTCAAAAATAGCTATATGCCCTGTCTTAGGAAGACGGTTCCAAAATCTCCACAGATAGTGTCTTGCCTTCTCGTTGGGCAGAGGGCTTGCAATCGGATGCACCTCAAAGCCTCTCGGATCCAGCGCCTCTGTGATTCTCTTTATATTTCCACCCTTTCCGGCTGCATCCCAGCCCTCATATGCTATGATAACAGGAATCTTTCGCCTGTATAGCTTGTTATGCAGCTCGCTAAGCTTAGACTGCAGATTTTTGAGCTCCTTTTTGTATTCCTCCTCAGACAGCTCCTTGTCAAGTGATATCTCAGAAAGCTTTGGAATCTTCTCAAGCGGAAACACATTCTGTAACAGCGGCACAGCAAGATTGCTGTTTTTAAGTGCAGTCTCAATTCCGCTAACAAGCGTCTCAAGCACCTGAAGCTCAGCCCATTTTCTATTCTTTGCATCAACTATATACCATGGATCTGCAGGTGCATTTGTATCATTCAGATATCTGTCAAACACATGCAGACACTTGTCATAATGCTTATTCTGCCAGTCTTCACCTCCACTGACACGCCATCTGGTATCCTTATCCTGTTTTAATACCTCGATACGCTTTTTTTGTTCCTTTCTGCTGATTTGGAAGAAAAACTTCATAACAAGGTAACCATTGTCAGTCAGCTGACGCTCGAAGCGCTTCACACTCTCTATTTTCTTTTTATACTCCTTCTCTCCCATATCATCATGCAAAATACCATTTACTACCTCATCCATCCAGCCGGAATCAAGAAACTCAAGCTTGCCCTTTGCCGGAATCTTTACAAAATACCTATATAAAAAAGGCTTGCGCTTTTCCTCCTCTGTCGGCTCGTCCATGGTTGCCACCTTGAAAAAACGCGGATCAATATTCTTGATTACCTTACCGAGCACGCTGCCCTTTCCTGCAGTGCCCCAGCCCTCAAACAGTACAAGCACAGGCAGTCCATGCTCCTTAATCTGCATCTGTAAAACAGACATTCTTGAGCGTGCTGCACGCAGTCTTTCATCAAGCTCTTCCTCCTCCGGAATCTGTGGTTTAATCCAGTTTTCTAACATATAATTACCTCCCAAATATAAAATTTCAGTCAAAAAATCGCTATACCCTTATATTAGTATAGCGATTTTCAAGCTAAAATACAATCTTTGCATCATATTTTCAGCTGTCTGCTTCTCCAATATTCATCATTTTAAAGCCCTCTCCGTGCACCTCATGTGACTCAACAACCACAATAAAAGAATCCGGATCTGCATCTTTTACGGATTTACGCACCTGATACATTTCCTTACTGTTGCATGCACACATTACCACCTGTATATCGTCCTGCTTATATCCTCCCTGCGCCTTAAGAATAGTGCTTCCACGCTGACTGCATTCATCAATCACATCACATATTCTCTTTCCATTCTTTGTGACGATAAAGGCTACTTTGCCTGAATTCATACCGTATATCATTTTATCAATGACAACCGCAGACAGTATATTCACTATCATGCCGTAAATCATTCCGTCAATATCCCGAAACAAAAATCCTCCCACCAGAATAATTCCGACATCAGTAAGAAAAGAGATATTTCCCATCGATAAATGAGGCCTCAATGCCTTTACAGCCATGATGATAAAATCAGCTCCTCCTGTTGACGAATTTCTTGTATAAATCATGGCATACCCTATTCCACAAAAGACACCTGTGCACAATGCCGCAAGCAGTCTGTCGCCCTGATACACCGGAAATAACGGCGCAACATAGTCAACAATAAACGAAGACAAAAGCATGCAGCGGATTGAGCTTACAAAGAATTTCCTGCCCAATAATTTGCAGCATAGTATCGCAACCGGAATATTAAGCAGTACCGTTGATAAACCAATGGAAATATTAAACAGCCGGTATAAAATAATCGAAATACCTGAAAAGCCTGTCATAGGAAACTCAGCCTGCAACGCAAAGTTATATATACCAATTGCATAAAAGATGCTTCCTGCAAGCTCCCACATAATCTGTACCAATAATTCTTTTTTCTTATTCATATTGCATCTATCCTCCAAAATAAATAAGCGCCCGGAAACAAATCTTACAGTGTAAATTACTGCACCTACGATTTGCTCCCAGACGCTTTAACCACTCATCCGGTGAAGAGTGAACGTTTTCTGATGTATACAATTATTATATTTGAGATGTTAATTTAAGTCAAGCGAAAATCTGCAATCGGAACATTGTATTCCTTTTGAATTAAGACACACTCTACGATAAACTAATCATCCACTTGCGCCTCTTAAAAATGACAAGCGATACCACCAGCCTGAATATTTCTTCCGTGGTAAGCAATGTATACACACCAACGATGCCCCACTTAAATACATACGCTGCAAGCAGACACAGTGGGATTCCGATGCACCATGTTCCGACAATATCAATCACCATAATGATTTTGGTATTGCCGCCGCTTCTTATAATTCCACCGCCAAGTATCATATTTTCCACCTTGATTGGTGCATACAGGGCAAATACGATAAGCAGCAGCTTTCCAAGCGCTTTTACGCTGTCATCCACACGATACAATCCGGTATATACTCCTGCCAATACAATAAGCAGTGCAGAAACGGCTACCGCTCCGGCTAAGCCAGCATACATTATCTTCTTTGACTCTGTGTAAGCCTCATCGTATTCTTTCCTGCCAAGTCTCTTGCCGACCATCACACCTGCAGCCGCCGACAATCCGCTAAGTGCGCCTACGATAAGTCCCTGTATCGGGCATGTAAGTGTGTACGCCGCCAGGTTTGACGTGCCCAGATGACCATAGACGGCAGACTCCACATTCTGTCCGAGGCTCCACAAAAACTCACTGATTAGAATCGGCATAATCATGACCAGATAGTCCTTAATAGTAATTTTACTGAAATGCAATGACCATTCCGGTTTATCTCCATCCTTCCTGATACATAAAGCAAATCCGATGACAATAACTACAAGATTAAATAACTGCGAAATAAGTGTTGCAATCGCAGCTCCCTTTATTCCCATACACGGCAATCCCAATTTTCCAAATATCAGCAAATAATTAAGACCGGTGTTTACAGCAACTGCCCCAAAGCTTGCTAAAAACGGTATCGTGGCATGCTCCTTACAGCGCAGCCATGAGGATAAAATATTGCTGACTGCCATTGGAATATAGGAAAACGCTACAATCCTGAAATATACCGCGCCGGTATTTACAATACTCCCATCCTTTGTATACAGACCGAGAATCCATGACGGAACCCCCCTGCTGCAAACAGAAATAATGCTGATATCATAATTCCACAAATGAGACTCACATCAAAGCTACACCATGCCTCTTTTGTATCCTCCGCACCGATAAACTGTGCGATCAATATCCCCGCAACCGTACTCACAGCACCGATTACCACTGAAAAAATCAGAGAAAAATTTCCACATAATCCAACTGCCGATATATTAGTCTCTCCCAGCTGTCCTATCATAATCTGGTCTACAATTGAAAATGATGCCTGCAGCATGCTTTGCAATGTAACAGGAATTGCTATTTTACACAATGATTTCATAAACTTTGACATTATAATTTCCTCGTACTTTCTCTTTTTATTAACTCAACCGGCAACACAATTTCTGTCTCACATTC
>ERZ1026776.1425-NODE-1425-length-13400-cov-40.921394_pt1 | contig 13400 bp, 10 predicted proteins | sample MGYA00380125_ERZ1026776 | MGnify/ENA primary metagenome ERZ1026776 (study PRJEB33269, sample SAMEA4719761) | human gut metagenome | biome: human-associated habitat; feature: organic feature; material: feces | place: Cameroon | collected 2013-10 ...
CAAACGCTATCTCTAATGGGGGCGACGCGTCCCGCGTCGGGGTAGAGATAGGAGTTAAATAAGAGCACTACTACTGCTAATAATAGCTGCATATTTTTCCGACGCGAGACGCGTCGCCCCCATTAGAGGTAGCGTTTTCAGACCGTACCCGTCTAAATTCGAAACTTGGGTAACATAATAAGTAGCGTAAGGCATACTTACTTGTCAACCCGTCAACCCGTTACCCCGTTAACCTGATAAACCAAGCATTCTGCTAACGGGCGTGCTATGGATTGGCAGCAGTAATCTTCTGCACTCTGATGCCCACATCGGCAATGCCGGGCAGTATTTCGCGGCGCATGATGTGGCTGATGCTGATGTCGGCACTGGCGCCGGCAGCGATTTGCTGTTGTTGCCAAGGCATGTCGTATTGGTAGATGGTCACGCCGTGCCCGTTGGGGTCGCCGCGTTGGTTGGTGAGTTTGAACATCACCGTGTCACACAATTCGCGGTTGGGGTTGTGCCAATGTTGGCGCACCACCAGCCACAGCGACTGAAAGGGGTAGGGCGTTGACGACGACGTGCGTACCCCGAGGTCGATGCGATAAGTGCCGGCCGTCTTTACCGTGTCAACGTGAAATTTCAGCGTGTCGCCGGGTTCCCAGCCCTCCACCGGGGTAGGGCAGTAGTTAAATGCTAAAGGCTTGTCTTCACAACCCGTCACGATGCCGGCCAGGGCACTCAACCCACAGAGCAACGCAGCCATGCAAAGCGGTTTGCACAGTGCGTTTGGTGTGTGTAGTATGTATTTAGCCAATGTATTCATGCCACCAATTCGTATCAACAAATTTCGAACACCTGCTTATGCCTCGGGCGTGTCAGGTTTAGTGTTGCCTTGCGGTCTGTTGTTGCGGTTGTTGTCGCGTCGTTCGCGTCGGTTGTTGTCATTGCGTCGCCGGTTGTTGTCGCGCCGTTCGCGTCGTGGCTGCTGTCCGCCTTCGCCTTCGTTGCCTTGCTTGTTCTCGGCAGTGTTGCGCTCCTTGTTGTTGCGCTCGTTGTTGCGGCGGTCGCGTCGGTTGTTGCGGCCCTTGTTGCGTCGCGCCTTGTCAAAGCGTGTAAGGTCATCTTGTTCAGCCAGGTCGACGGGGCGTTTCGGTTCAGCTGACACCTCGTTCGTCAGCGACTCCGGTTTCTCGCCCGCAGCGTTCATAGCCAACACTTCTTTGGCGCGCTCGGCGCTGATGGTCACCAGGTTGGCTGCCAGTCGGCGGTCGGAACTATAGGTCACTTCGCCGGCCAGAATGTCGGCTTTGAAGAAGTAGAATGTACCGTCCAGCGTTTCGAGCGTGGCATTGCGTTCAGGCAGTTTGCGTGCTGCCTCCATGTAGGTGTCCACCTCGTAGTTGAGGCAGCATTTCAGTTTGGCACACTGCCCCGCAAGCTTCTGCGGATTAGGCGTGATGTCTTGAAAACGTGCCGCTGCCGTGCTTACCGAACTAAAGTTCTTCATCCACGTAGCGCAGCACAACTCACGTCCGCACGGACCGATACCGCCAATGCGGCCGGCCTCTTGTCGTGCGCCAATCTGCTTCATTTCGATGCGCACGCGGAATGCCTCGGCCAGCACTTTAATCAGTTTTCTGAAGTCAACGCGTGCATCGGCAATATAGTAAAATATAGCCTTGTTGCCATCGCCTTGATATTCCACATCGCCAATTTTCATTTGCAGCTCCAGGTCCTTGGCTATTTGTCGCGAGCGTATCATTGTGTCGTGCTCGCGCGCCTTGGCCTCCTCATACTTCTCCATGTCGGCAGGGCGTGCCTTGCGGTAGATGCGCTTTATTTCGAAGTTAGGCTTGAGGTTAGCCTTCTGCATTTGCAGCAACACCAGTTTGCCTGTGAGCGACACCACGCCGATGTCGTGGCCCGGTTGCGCTTCAACAGCCACAATGTCGCCCTTTTGCAGGTCGAGGTGGTTGTCGTTGCGGTAAAAGCCCTTGCGGGTGTTTTTGAACTGCACCTCAACAAAGTCCGTTGTGTCAACATTACCCGGCACATCAGCCAGATAGTCGTACGAGTTGAGTTGGTGGTCGCTGCGTCCGCAGCCATTGGCCGGCAGTCCGCGCAGGTTGCTATCGCCCCATTTGCAAAAGTCGCGTCCTTTGCAGTGGCAGTTGTCCTCGCAGCCAGCCGTGCAGCCGTCGCCCGAACAGTGCAGGCAAGTGTCCGCCTGGTTCAGTGCGTCGTCTGTGGTGTTTGCGGGTATGTTGTTATCTTGAGTCATTTTATGATAGAAGGGTTTGGGCAAACAACTCTGTTTGCCTTTATTGAATCAGCAGCATGATCATTTTCAGCGAAAAGTCGAAGAACACCATGTTGGCGTTCACATTCTGCTCAATGTCGCGTTGTGCTGCCGCTATTTCGTCACTGATGCCAATCACGTTGCGTTCGTTGATAAAACGTGCAAAGTTAACGGCAAAGTCGGCCTCTTGTTTGTTCATGTAGTTGAGGTCGGTATTATGAAAGTTATATATAAAGTTTTCGCGCACCAAGCGTTGTGCATAGTCAAGGAAAGCCTTTTGCTTTTCGCGTCCCCAGCCGGCCAGCTGTTGTGACCACTCATACAAGTCCTTAATTTTGCGCATATAGCAAAGGCGCATGAACAGCACAAACAGGTCGAAGAATTGCGCTTTGTCGGCATTCATCGTCACCTGGTCGAGTGCGTTCACGAAACTGCCGTTGGCAGCGCGTGCCACCATGCGTGCGTCGTCGGGTTGCAAGCCATTATGCTGTTGCAGCGCATTGGCTATGTCGTCGGCCGAAAGTGGTGCAAAATCAACGCGTTGTGTGCGGCTCTGTATGGTAGTGAGCAGCAGTTCGGGGTGATCGGCCGTTAGAATGAACACCGTTTGCGAGGGAGGCTCTTCAAGTACCTTGAGCAATTTGTTGGCGCATTCGGCATTCATCTGTTCAGCCAGCCACATCACTACTACGCGGTAGCCCCCTTGGCTGCTCACGTTGGCCAGTTTGCCAATGATGTTGTCGGCCTCGGCCACATTGATGAGCGACTGCTGTTTCTCCACCCCCATGCGTTTGAGCCACGTCTGCCGGCTGAAGTAAGGCGTTTCAGCTATTTGCTTGCGCCATTCGGGCAGATACTGGTCGCTCACCACGGTGCCAGCCTTGCCAGTGGGCTTGATGGTAGGAAATATAAAGTGCAAGTCGGGGTGAGCCAGTTTGGCTGCCATATGACAGGCTTGGCATTGGCCGCAGGGTTCGCCTTTCGCCGTAGGGTGTTGGCACAACAGTCGCTGTGCCAAAGCCAGTGCCATGGGCAGTTTGCCGCAGCCCTCGTTGCCGGCAAATAGCATGGCATGAGGTACGCGGTTCTCGTCAAGCATCTGTTTGAGTTGACGCTTGACGTTGGCTTGTCCTATTACATCACTGAATAGCATGGGCTGTGTTATATTGCTTTTAATTGGTGCAGTTTAATGCAATGTGCACAAAGTTACCACTTGCCGCCGAATGTGCAAAGCGTTTGCGGGCTAATTTGCTCGCGATGCTCTTTAATGTGGCTGTTTCTTTACTTGTTTGTTACTGTCATTATTTCTTATTACAATCGAAGGTGGAAATGAGGTCTTTCCTACATCGCATTTTTCTGTAAGTAAAACAAATATTTTTCCGTTGCTATTGCAGACTATTGAAAATGCAGGTTCTTTTGGAATAGAACTAATAGCTACAGCACCAATATTTGTTCCATAAGTGAATAATAATTGGTTGGTTTCTGGATCTTTTTTTACGAGTATTTGATTGCAATTTGATAGCTCTTTAAACTCTTGCAGTGAATATGTTGCTATATAGGTGAGTCCGTCTAATAGCATGTTGCTCGATGTTAGTTTTAATAGGTTGATGCTTTTTTCTTGTTCACCAATATATGCTTTTATGGAACATAGGTGTTCTTCTTTTAATGCCCATATTTTATCGTATTTTAATGGGATAACAAAATCTCCTCTTGTATTTATGATACCCCATTTATCTTTTAATACTCTGGCATAGCCGCAAACAAACGTAGGCTCGCACCAAGAATAAATTCCAAATGGAATAACAATATTATTATCGTAGTCAATGTAAGCATACTGGTATTGACAATTTCTAACCAATGAAAGTCCGCAACTAAATGGGTACATTTCTGTATATTGGGCAGTAATAATTATCTCTCCATTTTGGTCTTTTGCGCCATATAACCCATTGTATTCGTATATGTTAAGTAATGGTTCTTTTCTCATAATGATTACATATTGATGTATGATATTGGATTTTGTCTTTTTCCCACAAGCTGAGAAATATCCATATGTAAATATGGAGAGTACAAGATATCTTCACCCTCAAATTCCCAGCGGCCGACATACTCATCTGAATTTGAGAGAAAGCAATGGGTGGGTTTGAATACTCCTACGATATAACCAGAACTGACGGCAAAAACATATTCAGCTTTTTTTGCTCGTTCACCATTCAATCGCCAATACTTTCTTACACATTCATATAAACAGGGTCTTTCCTCTTTTAAATAGGTGTGTGTTACATTGAAACAGATGATTCGATTGTTGGAATCGTTATCAAGATCTATCATAATATTGAAATATATTTTCCATAGATATTTACTTCTATTTTAGACAAAGGTACCGATTTTCTTATATTATTGATGCTTATAATGTCATTTTTCTGCTAAAGACATTTCTTTAGTATGGTAATGTGGCAACAATGCGCTAATGTGGCAATATGCTAATGTGCTAATGTGGCGCTCGCTATGCTCGCTAATGTGCTGTGCAAAAACAAATGGGCTGACGCCCAAGACGCTATATAGATAGTACCTTGGGCGTCAGCCCATTAACACATTTGCGAGCAAAGCGAGTGTCACATGGCCACATTTGCATATAACCTCGCGTAGCGAGCATCAGTATTTCATATAATCAGGCAGCGGCTCCTTGAGTGCTTCGTCATATTTAGCACCGAGCAGTTGCTTCATAAGTGGCAGCACATACTTGTGCACAACTTTCTCGTTAAGCTGGTGTTCGGCTTCAATGCGCTCCGCATGGTCGTAATACTTGGTAAATGTAGCGTACGTGTTGGCCGAGTTTACCGTTTTGTCGTTGATGCCGAAAAGGCCGTAGCACAGTTTGCGGTCGTCGGGCGTAATGCCTTCAAACTGTTTGCGCTCCATTTGGTTAAAGTGCTTGATAGTGTCAGCCGTCACCTTGAAGGTCTTGGCACTGTCCTTGCGTCCGTTCAGCCACTTGTGTTCACCTGTGTGCAGCACTTTGCTCATGGTCGACATGCGGAAGGCCGGGTTGACACAAATGCGCAAGTGTCCGTGCATTTGTTGGGCGTACATGCCGCCCATGCTCGTGCCCATAACAAGGTCGGGCTGTTCGGTCTCCACCAAGTTTTGCAAAAAGGGAAGAGCCTCTTCGGGGTCGACGGGAATGTCGGGCGCTATGATTTCAGCCGATGGAAAAATCTTGCGCAATAATTGTACGGTGCCCGAGGCACCTGACGATGCAAAGCCGTGAAAGTAGATTAGTTTCATTGTGTAGTGAATTTAGTTGTAAAGCAAATATGACTGTCCGGTAAGACTCCGAAGCGCAGCTTTTCCCGTCTTACCCCCTATAAATAGTACTTCACGCTTTTTATTTCAAAAAATAAGCCCAGTTTTTTACTATGTATCGTTGCAGAAGCTATTATTGGCATAAAAGCAGGCATGAAATACGGTGACGGTCACGTCGTTTATGACAGGTTTTAATGCTTTTGCCCTTACAGGGCGCGACTGCACTAACACGGGGGGACTCAAGCATCAAACGCAATCTCTAATGGGGGCGACGCGTCTCGCGTCGGGAAAATATGCAGCTATATTTAGTAGAGTTCGTATTTCCCTCCTTTTTCTATCCCGACGCGGGACGCGTCGCCCCCATTAGTGCTTGCGTTTTTTAAGCAGTCAATCTGCCCCCACAAATAAGACGGAGCTACAGCACCATGCCGTAGCTCCGTCAAAATTACTAATTATTATTCTAATAAGTAGGATTTCACTCCTTCTTAGTGCTCATATTCGTGCGATTAAGGTACCAACACCTTGCTGCCGTTCACAAGGTAGATGCCCTTGTTCACATGCAAATCCTTGTTGCCCTGTACCATATCGGCAAATACCACTCGGCCTTGGAGGTCGAAGATTTGCACCTTAGTAGCTTGGGCAGCAACCAAACGAATGTTGCCCGGAGTTACATAGTAGTCGAGGGCAGATGCCTTTGTGGCAGAGTTGGCGCCAGTTGCATGCTTGTCAGTCTGGTAAACGCGCACCCAGTCAAACTTGGTTTCGTAGGTGAAGTTCAAATCAGGAGCAGCAGCCCAACCACCATTACCTACGCTCTGGTTGAGAATGAGGTAGAAGGGTTGGTCAAAGGGCCATTGAGCTTTTATCTTGTCCTCTTCGGTGAGGTCAGTCTTGCGGGCGTAAGAGAACACCTGCTTGCCATCGAGATACCAAGTGAGCAAGTCCTCAGTCCATTCCAGGCCAAATACGTGGTATTCGCCCAGTGTGGCGGTAGAGTTGCCGGTCTTTGCAGGGTTGTTGCCCTGTCCCATACATTCTGCGCCGTCTTTAGTGCTGTTAGCCCACTTAGTGTGGATGGTGTGGTGAGTTTGAGTTTGAGCGTCAATCTGTTCCCAAATGTCAATCTCGCCGCTGTAAGGCCAGCCACCGTAAACAGAGTTGTTAGGCATCATCCAGAAAGCGGGGAAGTTACCAGCGTGACCAATGGTCATAAGTCGGCCTTCAACCTTGCCGTAAGTGAATTTAACCTTGTTAGACGATTCAATGGAGCCGCTAATCATTTGCTGTTTGTTGCCATTGCCGTCCTTTTCGCCGTCGTGCGTATTCTTCAAGCAGCGCAATACAAGTTTGCCGTCTTCAATCCAACCAGTCTCTTTCTGGCCGGCTTCGGTCTGTGCGCAGAAGCGCTTCCATGTGGGGTTTTCCCGGCTTGAGCGGCTCCAATACTTAGAATTGGGCTGGCTGCCGTTTTCACCATCAAATTCCTCGCCGAACACGAGCTTGTATTCAGAACCATTGTCCTCGAAGTTGGCTGTGATACGCACGTCGCCATCAACGTTTTCGGCGGGTACGGTATATTTGCCGTCAACCAATGTAGCGGTGTATTCGCTCCATTGTTTCTTGCCGTCAACCGTCTGTTCGCCGTCAAGATTTTCACCATGACGCACCACAATGCTTGTTGCTGAGTAGTTCTCGTCAAGGCCAACAGCCTGCACTGCAATTTCCTGGCCCTTCAAGATAGATTCGGACAGACCAGTGTTGTTAGCACCAACGATAGAACCGTTAGTGGTTCTGACGTCAAGCTTTGCCATGGGGTATTCGTCAACAACTTCAAAGTTGAAGTCTACAACGTAACCACCATTCTCGTTTATCTGGTTCTTTTTGTCAGGATTGTTGTAGTGTCCTGCGGGGTCGATGTCGTCCCAGTCAATCTTTAAGCGGGCACGATATTTGCCTTTGGGCAAGCCTTGTGGTAACGAGAATTGCGGGATAGAGTTGGTTGCATCAAACAGACCATTTTTTGTATCGTTGTTCGCGTTCTCGCCACGGCTGTTCTTGTTGTTGTAGTACAAGTACGACAGCATTTCACCGTTCCAGGCAGGTGTTCCATCGGCATTGACTGCTGTACTGAATATGCCATTGTTGTCCAAGTCCACGTACAAGTAGACGTGCATATAGGCTTTTTTGTTAGGCGTGTAGTTGACGTTGGTAGTAATCACGTCACCATCCTTAACGTAAACAGACCTGTTGCTGAAGTCTTGGTAAACCAGCTTGTTAGTCGGTGTAAACTTTTGAGCTGTAGATTGGGTCGTGGTGTTGAATGACAGACTGTTTAATGCGCGGTCAGTACGTGTTATTTTCAAATCCTTTGGGAAATTCAGCGCATAGTCTCCCTTCGAACCAGCATCATCGGTCACATATTCAGGTGTTACCATCACATCACCGTCCACATATTCGGCCGGGATAGTGTAAAGGTTGTCCTTCACCATGTAAGCCGGTACGGTCACGTCAATGTACTGCGGTGTCTCGTTTACCAATGAGTCGCCAGTCAGGTTGTAACCGTGGCGAATGGTGAAGCGGCTCAGTCTGAATCCGTCACCAGGCTTGAACTTGATAGTGTATGCCTTGCCAAAATCGATTTTTGTACCATCGAGTGTAGAGCCATCAGCTTTCAGCACCTCACCATTTGTACCAGCGGCACTTTGGCCACGTGAGATGTTCACCTTGTCGCCATGCACATTGAGACGGGTGTCAATTACTACACCGCTGTTGTGTGTAATATTATTGGCCTCGGTAGTGTTACCACCAGCGTCAATTTCGTCCCAGTCTACCTTGAAGCGTAAGCGGTAGAAGCCCGGTGCGAGGTTTGAGGGCAAGGTGAAGTCGGGTAATGCGGTGGTGTTGCAATCGCCTGTGCCAGCGCCAACGCTATTCTTGTTCTTGTAGTTTGAGTAGCTCAATACATCGCTGCTGGTGGCCGGCGTGCCGTTAGCGTTGAGTGATGTGTCGAATTTACCATCGTTGTTACGGTCAAGGTACAAGTAGGCATTCATCCAGCCACCCGTATATTGTACAGAGGCTGAGAGCTTTTCGCCAGCTTTGGCCTTGATAGACTGAGACAGGCGGTCTTGATACAAACGCTTGTCGCTCTGCTGGTTGGTGCTGATGGTCTGTCTGCCGTCGCCGCTTGTGATTGTCGCGCCGCTGGTGTAACGATTGTTGTTCTGCTTTGTTGCAGTCTTGTCAAAGTTTACAGGATAAACGTTGTATTCGATGCGCGTCAATGCCGAACCATTAACTTCGATGTCATCGATATAAACCACAAAGTCCTCGTTGAGGTCGTGTGTAGATTCTACATCGGGAGCGAACACCAGACTGTGCACATTCACACCGTTTGCGCCAGTGAGGGCAAACACGGCATCGAACCATTTGTCGGTGTACACCTTGCTCTTGCAAGTAGCTTCAACCTGCACCACGTCCTTCGACTGCCAAGGGCGGTCCTGGCGTGAGCCAAGTGCAAAGCACATTACGCGGCCGCTTTTGGGCTTGCGCATCTTCACGTGCACATATTGAGGTGTTTGCGACAGTTTGATAGTGTCCTTCAGTGTGACGCGCACACCGAATGTGTTGCTGCCCCAGCGTGAGCGTTGGAAGGCCAGCACGTGGTCAGACATATTGGTGTCGCCGGCCAAGGCGTCCTTTTCCTTATAAGGGTTGGCTATAACCTTTACATTGCCTTCGAGTGCACCGGTGCGGAAGGGAGACTTTTCCCATGTATCGAACACACCCAGCTTGGTGTAGCCTTCGTTTTCTGTTTCAAAGTTGATGCTCTGTGCGTTGGCGGCCAAAGGCAGAGTCAGTGCGGTCAGAGCTATATAGTGTTTCACTTTCATATATATCAGTGTTTAGAGTAGGTTTAATAGATAGAGAGCGTGTGAAGGGTGGGGCAAGCGCGGCTGTCGGTAATGCTGATCTTAACATACTTAGCCTGTGTGCCGGCATCGTAGCTGTTGTTAGTGCTGCCGTTGAGCGGAATGATACGCTTATAGCCCACAGTGGTAGTTTGAATGTTGCCGCCCTTCTTTGTCCAGTTTTGGCCATCGGTACTTGTCTCGATAGTGAAGCCCTTGATGCGCTGTCCTAACTGAATGTACTCTTGCAGAGCTACATAGTGAATAGTCTGAACCGAGGGGAGCTCTACTGTGATTACAGCAGTGTTATGCGCATCGTTGCAAGCCCAGTAAGTGGTAGAGTCGCCGTCAATCATGTTCTTGGCATCGTAGGTGCGTTTTACACCTGCGCTACGGGTGTCGGTGGCAGTAATCTTTACGCCATCAGCCTTGGCCAGGTCGTGGCCCAGTCGGGTGCGGAGCATCTCGCCCAGTGTCTTCAAGTTAGCTACTTGGTCGTCGGACAGGAGACCTGCCTGGTTGGGCGGGAAGTTGAGGATAAGTGTAGCGTTGCGGCCAACTGTCTCCAAGTACATTTTGAACAGCTCGTTGGCAGACTTGCAACCCTCGCTGCCTACAACGATGTTACCATTGCCATCAATTTTCTTGCCACCTTCGTGGTAGAACCAGCCGCCAATGGTTGCCTTGGCATCGCTCTCGCCGGGGAACCACTTCCAAGCGTTCATGTCGCCGCTTGTGCCGTCGCCCATCGACCAGCAAGTTTCGCCGGCCCAGCCAGCTTCGTTACCAATCCAGCGAGCCTCGCCGCCAGTACCCCACAGAATGATGTCGTGACAAGCATTGTGGATAGAGTCGCGCAGGTTGGGAATGTCGTAATAGCGTGTGGCGTTGTCGATGTTGCGGTTTTTCTTGGCGCCACCATAGTAGCCGTAGTCGCCCGTAGCACCGTCAAACCACATTTCAAACTGGTCGGCACCATATTCGGCTATTTCTGCACATTGTGCAAAGAACACCTTCTTGGCATAGTCGTCGGTGTAGTTGCCGTTGGCGTCTTTTTCGCCCCAATATTTACTGTTGCGGTCCCAGGGCGAGATGTAGAAGCCATACTTCAAGCCCAGGTCCTTGGCAGCTGCCGCAAAATCCTTGGGTATGTTGGTTTTCTGTGCATTGGCATTGCTGCTCTTTGTAACGTTATGCTCGGTTGTCTTGGTAGGCCACAGACAGAAACCGTCGTGGTGCTTTACTACGGCTATACCACCGCGCATACCACCTGCCTTGACAGCTTCGAGCCATTGGCGTGGATTAGGCACAGCAGTAGGTGCAAAAATGCTTTCGTCTTCGCTGCCGTCGCCCCATTCCTTGTAGGTGTAGGTGTTCATGCCATAGTGGAAGAAGGCGTAGAACTCCGTTTGGTTCCACTTGAGCTGGCGCTCTGTGGGAACGGGAAATACCGGACGTGGTTCGTTGTCAGCATTAGCCGGCTGTTTGTTAACCAAGGTAAATTCAGAACTTTGTGCGTGGCTGGCAAGGGGGGCTGCCGCCATCAAGCAAAGTGCTGAAAGCATGATGGAAACTTTTTTCATAAAGTAGATTGATTAGGAGATTAGAGCTGTGTCGTGGCGTGGTGGCCAGTCAGAGAAAGGCTGGTGCCATGTCATGCTCATAGGTATTTGTTTTTAGATTTATTCGTTGGCGAATGGGGGGGAGAGGGTTAGTGGGTTAGTGGGTTAACGAACTAACAGATTAACGAACTAACAGATTAACCTGTTTCCGAAACTCCCGCTTTAACCAGGGTAGTTGAGGTTAGCCTCGGTAGCGCAATTCAGCGTATTGTCGAGGTATAACTGAGCCTCATACCGTGCCATGGGCAAGTCTTGCAGCAGGTAGTTGCCACAGTCGCGCTCGGTGGCGCCGGGAATGTCGCCCTTGTATTGTGCTATAAACTCAAACGTCTCTTGCATCAGTGGCAGCACGTCGCGGCTTGTGAGGTCGCCTTTCACAATGAGGTAGTTGCCCGTAAGGCAGCCCATGGGCCCCCAGTACACTATGCGGTCCTTCCACACGGGGTGGTTGCGCAGGAAGGTGGCTGCCAAATGCTCGATGGTGTGAATGGCACCTTGTCCGAGAGCCGGCTCGCGGTTGGGCAGTTTCATGCGTACATCGAAGGTGGTGACCACCTCGCCGCCCACCTCGTCCTTGCGGCTTACGTAGATGCCGCGGTTAAGACGTGTATGGTCAATGGTAAAACTTGGTATCTTGTTCATTGCTGTGTGAATGTCAAATGTTGGTGAGTGCTTCGAGCAGAGCCTTGGTCACGCCAAATGAGCGGTCGGCCATGGTGCCCCAAAAGTTTTGGTACTGGTCGAAGTGCTTGTCGGCTCCTGGGGTGTCGCTGATGATGCGGAAACTCAAGAATGGCACATCATACAGGTAGCACACTTGGGCCAGCGCACCGCTTTCCATGTCTACGGCCAATCCGTCGGGGTAGCGGCCTTTGATTTTGTCAAGCTGTGTGCGGTCGGTAATGAATTGGTCGCCGCTGCATATCAGTCCGCCGTGCAGTTTCGTTTCGGTCGTAATGCCCATGGCAGCCTTGTACAGTTTGGCATCGGCCTCATAGTAAAGGGGGAGTCCCTGCACCTGGCCGAGTTCCGACTCAGGGCCGCAGTCTACATCGTGGTAGGCCACCTTTTGTCCGGCCACCACGTCCATCACGCCGAGGCATTTGTCTATGCCACCAGCCACGCCGGTGTTGATGAGTGCGTCGGGGTGGTATCTTTTAATCAGTTCAACGGCCCCCACAGCGGCATTAACCTTGCCAATGCCGCTCTCCATCAGTACGAGCTTTTGTCCGTTGAGTTTGCCTTCGACAAAGGCAAATCGTCCGTCATGTACCTCGTTTACATCAGCGAGCAGGCCCACGATTTGCTCGTGTTCCTTGTGCATGGCGTTGATGATAGCAATCGTCATAAGTTTTATGTTTTGTGTTGCAAAGCTTTGTATTAGTTCCTCTTCTTGCGCGCAAAGTTACTCTTTTTTACCCTAATTTGCAAAGTAAGTGTGAAGAAATGGGGAGTTTAGTATGAAAATTAACTTAATGTGTGCGCGCGTTGTGCTCGTAGATGTGTGGGTGTGCAGATGGGCTGACGCCGTAGCGGGTTATGCGTGTGGTGCGCGTTGTGCTTGCAAATGTGTGGGTGTGCAGATGTGTAGATACCGGTGAAAAACCTTCACTGACGATTTTTTGTAAAACTGTCTGCACTCTGCACTTTTTGCCGTAAGTGTGCTGATTATCAATGGTAAAAATAGTGTAGGTAGTGTGTAGAATAGTCTGCACTGTGTCTGCACGCTGTTGTAATATGGTTAACACTTAGTGCAGGCAAGTGCAGGCAAGTGCAGGCAAGTGCAGGTAGTTGCTTGCACTGTGTTTGCACGGTGGCATTTATCTTTGTCAGGGGTGAAACTTCTGTTTGTGCTTGGCAGGCGGTAGGGTTACGGGAGACCGTCGCGTCAATCCATCCGAACGCATTTTCTGTATGCCGTGACAGAAAAACATGGCTCCCGTTACGCAAAAAAATACACTGCCAGTGCAGAATGGTGCAGATGGCAGTGCAAGTAGTTTTTAATGTTGTCTACACTACTTTATTGCTTGATTATCAATGCGTTATATGGTAAAAGTGTAGAGTGCAGACAAATTGACGAAAAAATGTTTTAGGGGGTGGTGAGGTGAAATTTTTCCTTCGTTGAAATTTACCCTGTGAGACGCGTCGCCCCTATTAGTGCTTGCGTTTCTTCAAGCACGAAAACGCCACCAACAAACGCTACCTCTAATGGGGGCGATGCGTCCCGCATCGGGAAAATGAAAGAAAAGCATACAAGCTCAACTAAATAACAACTGCACTATC
>ERZ1026776.1426-NODE-1426-length-13400-cov-10.752716_pt1 | contig 13400 bp, 9 predicted proteins | sample MGYA00380125_ERZ1026776 | MGnify/ENA primary metagenome ERZ1026776 (study PRJEB33269, sample SAMEA4719761) | human gut metagenome | biome: human-associated habitat; feature: organic feature; material: feces | place: Cameroon | collected 2013-10 ...
TGCAAAGCGAGATGCAGGAAGCAGTCCATCGTCTGTATGCCAACGGCGAGGGCGATAAGATCGTCACCGAGCGGTTCGAGGTCATCGAGCAGGTGCACGACTGCCGGGTGCTGTTCGAGCAGCTGCAGGCAAGCCTTTCTTCCGGTTGGGAGCACTATTTCTCTGAGGCGAGCATCTACTATGCGGAGCACGGCAACCTGAACGTCCCGAAACTGTACACCACGCTCGGCGGTCTGAGCCTTGGGGTGTGGCTGGTGACCCAGCGTCGGGTGCGCGAGGGGCAAATTCAAGGAAATCTGACCGAGCAGCAGATCGCACGGCTGGACAGCATCGGCATGGTCTGGGGCAACCGGAAGGAAATTGCGTGGCAGCACGGATTTGAGGTTGCCAAGAAATACCACGATACCTACGGGAACCTGATGGTGCCCGGCAAATACACCGACCCGGATGGTTACCCCTTGGGGCAGTGGATCATCAAGACTCGGCAGCAAAAGCTGAACGGCCGCTTAAAGGAAGAACGCATTGCACAGCTTGATGAGCTCGGCATGGTGTGGAACATTTTCGATGCCAAGTGGGAAAAAGCTTATGCGCTGGCTGCGGCCTACTATGAGGAAAACGGAAACCTGAATATCCCGCGTTCCTATGTGACAGCGGCTGGTGAGCGGCTGGGACAGTGGGTCGCAAGCCAGCAATGGGCGTACCCGAAAGGGAAGCTGACAGACGAGCAGGTCGAGCGGCTGAACAGAATCGGGATGTACTGGGGCAACCGCAATGACCGCCAGTGGAACGAGGGGTATCAGGAAGCCAAGCGCTACTTTGATGCCCACGGCGACCTGAACGTCCCGGTCGATTATGTATCACCGGGCGGTTATAACCTCGGGAATTGGGTCAAGCGGCAGCGGTACACCCGCCATAATCCTGAAAAAAGCTGCGCTGTTCTGACAGAGGAACGGATTGCAAAGCTGGATGCAATCGGGATGCGGTGGGAGAAAAGCAACCCGAAGCGCTCGTCTGGGCAGGCGGTACAAGCCGAAAGAGTGACAGCAAAAGCGGGTTGAAAATATGCATAAACAAACGTTAAAAGTGTGAGGAAAACATGGGAAAATTGGAAGAATTGAATTACCACGTTGATTTTGGACCGTTCTATGTCCATCTAACTCATAAGCAGAAACGATATCTTGCGGTGAGATCTGTAATTGACCGCGTTCTGGCAGCGTTGGCGCTGATTTTACTTTCACCTTTGTTCTTGGTGGTGAGTATTGCACAGAAACTTAGTGCACCGGATGAGCCTATCTTCTTTTTACAGAAGCGCGTGGGCAAGGGGGCTCATTGCTTCAATATCATCAAGTTCCGGACGATGAAGAGTTCTGCACCGAAGAATGTAGCGACCGGTGATTTGGAAAGCCCGGAGATGTATATTTCACGACTGGGACGATTTCTGCGGGATACCAGCATTGACGAGCTGCCGCAGTTGGCAAACGTGGTTCGTGGCGAAATGAGCCTGATTGGTCCACGTCCGCTGGTGTATACCGAACGTGAGATTCGCTTTCTGCGGCGTTGGTACGGTGTGTATCAGGTAACACCGGGCATTACTGGTTGGGCACAGGTCAACGGTCGGGACACGGTGGATGTGTACGACAAAGTCTACTATGACCGGGAATACGTCCAGAATGTTAGCCTGAAGTTTGATTTGAAGGTCGTTTGGAAGAGCGTTCAGGTCGTTTTGGGGCGCAAGGGCGTTGTGGACGGAAAGATCGACCCGGAGTTCCGGAAAGAAAGCATTGTACTCCTACGGGAGAGCAAAGTGGTGAAGGATATAGAAGCAGGCGACTGCAAGGGAATTTCAAATGGAGCAATAGTATGAAAATCTTAGTTGTATGTCAACACTATTGGCCGGAGCCATATCCGCTGACCGATATTTGTGAGGCGCTTGTCCAACGAGGACATATAGTCGATCTTGTGACGGATGTACCAAACTATCCAATGGGCGAAACCTATTCGGGGTATGAAAAAGGAAAACGACGTGAAGAAATCCACAATGGTGTGCATATCATCCGATCCTTCACGATTCCACGCAAGCACAATGCCGTATTTCGTCTATTAAATTATTATAGTTATGCGTGGTCCTCATCCTTACTTGTCAAAAAGTTGCCGGATGATTACGACGTGGTGTTCACCAATCAGACCTCACCAGTCATGATGAGTAGCGCAGCGTTTGCATATGCAAAGAAAAATCACAAAAAAGTAGTGATGTATTGCATGGATTTGTGGCCTGCTTGTTTGGCTGCAGGTGGTGTTTCAGAATCTTCACCTTTGTATAAGTTTTTTGGTGCTGTGTCCAAAAGATTATATAACAAGCCGGATCGAATCCTGATTACCTCACAGATGTTCAAGGATTATCTCGTTCAGCAGCATGGCGTGGATGAGCAGAAAATTGAGTATTTGCCGCAATATGCGGCAGCACAGTTTGATGAAGTTGAGCAAGTTCAAAATGAAAAATCAACGATTGATTTAATGTTTGCTGGCAACATCGGCGCAGCGCAAAGTCTGGAAACGGTACTGAAAGCAGCAGAAATTCTTCGCGAAGAAAGTAACTTGCGGTGGCATATCGTGGGGGATGGCTCCGAACTTGATAACCTCAAAAAAATGGCTGAAGAAAAAAATCTGAGGAATGTCATTTTTTATGGACGGAAACCATCGGATGAAATGCCACAGTATTATGCAATGGCAGATGCGATGCTTGTGACATTGACTGCTGATCGGTTTATTTCGCTGACCCTTCCAGGAAAAGTGCAGACTTATATGGCAGCAGGCAAGCCAATAATCGGTGCGGCAATTGGAGAAATTCCAAATGTGATTGATGCGGCGAAATGCGGGTACTGTGCAAGTGCTGAAGATGCAAAGGGTTTGGCAGAAGCTGTGCTTAAGTTCATTGCAAATGAAAACCGAAAGCAGCTAGGTGAAAATTCACGAGCATATTACGAGCAGCATTTTACACGTGATATGTTCATGAATCATCTTGAGAAGGAACTGAGATGCTATGGGTATAAGAAGGAAGGGGCAACGGCATGAATAAAAATCTCCTGCGTGCGCCAATTGAGTTGGCAAGCCGTTTTAACAAAAATACTGAAACTCAAACTGCTTCTTACCGTAGCGATTTTATGCGTGATCGTGACCGTATCATGTACTGTAACGCGTTCCGTAGACTGGATGGAAAAACGCAGATCTACCTGATCGGAAGCGATGATCACCGCAGAAACCGGTTGACCCACACATTGGAGGTTGCTCAGATCGCACGTACGATTTCGCAGGCTTTGGGCTTGGATGAAGACTTGACCGAGGCTATTGCACTTGGACACGATTTGGGGCATACGCCGTTTGGTCATGCGGGCGAGCGGGAGTTGAACCAGATCATGATGCCGGGCAGCACCGTGAAAATTCCGGAATCGCCACTTTACAAGGAAAACCATGACGGTTACAAAATCTGCGAAAAAAGGCTGAAAAAGCCATTGTACGGATTTAAGCACAATCTTCAAAGTGTCCGTGTGGCGGCACGTCTGGAAAATGGCTACGGGGACAGTGGCTTGAACCTGACCAATTATACTCTTTGGGGAATGATGCATCACTCAAAGTTGGCATACGGCGATGAGGATGGAAGCCCCAATTACTGTGAAATCTTCAATAAGTATCTCGAAGTGAAGGACGGTCATCAAGCGTGGTCGTTTGAGGGCTTTGTAGTGGAGCAGGCAGATGAAATTGCACAGTGGCATCACGATTTGGAAGACGCATTGCGAAGCGGAGCAATGTCGGCTAAAGCAGTGTGCAGGAAAATCAGAGAGATTCTGATTACGATCATGAGCGAAAGTGATCTGCGCTGCTTTGAAGAGATGGAACGAGATGCGGAACAGGAAAATTACGACCAGAAGCGTTTTATTACACTGGCATCCAAGGTTGTGGTAAACACGTTGGTCACCTGCATTGTGACCTGTTCTAATCAGAATCTCCTGAAGCTTTCGACAGATAACAAGCTGAATGAAAATACCCGCCTCAACTTTTTCCGGGAACACACAGGAGACGAGGATGATATCAAGAATGCAATTGCATTTGATGTGTACAGTGATGCAGATAACAAGAAAACAAAAGAACACCTGAAAAAATTTGGTGAAGCAATTCGAACTGAGATCCACCATTCGCCTGAAGTGGAACGGATGAATGCGAAAGGTCAGTACATTATCCGCAAACTGTTTCAGGCATACGCGACGCATCCCCAGCAGTTGCCGGATATTTCTATTGTTCAGTTTATGGTGGAGACGCATGAGAAAAACAGCCTGTCGGGGGCAAATTATCCCGATATGGTATCTGCATATAAATTGAGTTCTGGACAGGTCAGAAGCGATTTTGACAAGTTCTGGAACGACAAAGAGGACAATGCAGAAAGTAAGAACTTTTCTGTTCGTGTCTGCATGATGCGCAAGATTTGTGACCACATCGCTTCCATGACGGATCATTACGCAGTGGAAGAATATGAAAAATTGTATGGGTGAGAAATGAAGGTTTTATTTATCAATTCAGTCTGCGGCATCGGCAGCACTGGCCGCATTTGCACAGATCTTGCACAGCAGCTGGAATCCGAAGGCAACGAGGTCAAAATCGCCTATGGCCGCAAGGGTACTGTACCGGAGCAGTTTCAGAAATATGCAGTGCGTATTGGCACAGATTTTGACTGCAAGATGCATGCGATCCAGACGCGGCTATTTGATACACATGGCTTCGGCTCTAAGCGTGCGACCAAAGAATTTTTGAGGTGGGCTGAGGAATATAAACCAGACCTGCTGTGGCTGCACAATTTGCACGGCTACTACATCAACGTGGAGATGCTGTTTGATTGGATCAAAAAGCATCCTGAAATGCAGGTGAAGTGGACGCTGCATGATTGCTGGGCCTTCACTGGCCATTGCTCGCACTTTACCATGGTAAAGTGCGAGCAATGGAAGAGCCATTGTTCGTACTGCTCTCAGCTTCGCCGCTACCCGGCTTGCTTCGCAATGAGTTCTGTCAGTAAGAATTTTGAACGCAAGCGCAAGGCTTTTACCGGGGTAAAAAACATGACCCTCATCACTCCCAGCAAGTGGCTTGCCGATTTGACCCGCCAGAGTTTTCTGAAAGAGTATCCGGTCGAGGTGCATTACAACACCATTGATACCAGCATTTTCAAGCCGACACCCAGTGACTTCCGTGAGCGCTATGGCTTACAGGATAAGATCATTGTGTTGGGCGTTGCGAATGTCTGGGAAGACCGGAAAGGTCTGTTAGATTTCTACAAGCTGGCAGAGATGCTGGACGATCAGTATGCCATTGTGCTGGTTGGTTTGAGTGAGAAGCAAATCAAAGACTTGCCCAAAAATATCAAGGGCATCCAGCGCACTAATAGTCCGCAGGAATTGGCTGCAATTTATACGGCAGCAGATGTGTTTGTGAATCCGACCTATGAGGATAATTATCCGACGGTCAATCTGGAAGCACAGGCGTGCGGAACTAGGGTGATTACTTATGATACAGGTGGGTGTAAGGAAACTCTACTCGAGAATCATGGCGAAGCAATTAAGTGTGGCGATATTGACGTTTTAACAGAAAGGATTAAAAGGATGGAGAATGACACGCAATAAGAAAATTTCAATAGTTGTATTTGAAATCGTCAGTATACTGATGATTCTGCTAGAAGCTGCTTTTGAATACAACAATATAAACGGTTGGATATTGGCTCTAGCAGGCGGTTTATGTCTTGGACAAATTGCATTTATTACATGGAATCAGCGAAGTAATCCGCTACTATTCGCTATTTGTTTCTTTATGGCATATTTTGTATATAGTGTTGTAGCAAAAGTATATTTTGAAGTTGATTGTATGCCATATATTTTCCGCTTTACATCAGTCACCAAAAAGGAACTTCTAAGGGATGCAGAAATTGTTCAGCTGTTTTTTTGTATATATGCAATTAGTATAAAAGAGGAAATAAAAATTGATCTGCATATTTTTGAGAAGGGAACCAGATGTAACAATTATATCGTTTGGATTTGTTGCGTAGCTTGTGTCTGCTCACCGTTTCTTTTTTATAGCGCATCAAATGGATATGGTGTAAGAGGATCAATTTCGTCACCACTTTATGAGTATACCTGCTTATTCCTTTTACTTGGCTTGATGTATTCAGGACGAGAAAAATGCTATTTAATATTGCTATGGATTTCATCTGGCTTTTGGTGTTTACATGGAATTATCTATGGTGAGCGCGCACCAGCCTTAACGGTGGTAATAATATGGGGATGCTATTTGCTCCTTCCGAAAATTACGTCAAAGAGAATTTTTTTATATAGCTTAATTGGAATAATTGCGTTTTCTTTAGTAGGAGCATTCCGAGGGTTGTCATTTTTTACGTTTGAAGGGGTCCAAAAATCGTTGAGCTTATTGCTTGATGAGCGCTTTACAAGTGATACAGCATACTATGCATATCAGGCGGGTAATGCAATTGTTCGATTCGAATCATATAATTCAATATGGGATAGAGTTAGGTATGGGGTAGGATACTTGGAGTATATTTTTGTGGGAGGATCTGTAGCAGCTGGAAACCTTGCCAATATTGTTCAAAAAAACTCGGGAACATTTCACCAAGGTGGGGGATGGATTATGTTCTATGCTCATTTTTGGGGCGGAGTAATAGGTGTTATTCTGGTTGGTAGTTACATTGTGTTTATTACTCGCCACATAGTAAAGCTTGTGGATTCAAATGACTATTTCAAAAACTATTTGGCTCTTTATGTTACTGCATCGGTGCCGAGATGGTTTTTGTATTCGCCGTCACAAATAACAAGGGGAATTTTTATCTACGCCTTACTTTATGGAGCTTTTATGTTCATTCACAAGCTTACAACGAGAAAAATAAGATAAGCATACCATAATTATTAGAGATAATTGTGCGTGATACATGGAATGTAGAGGAGACGTGACTAGATTACCTATGAGCCGAACAGCAAATGTAACTAAAAATTTAACTGTTGGAGTTATCAGCAAGGTGTTCCTCTTAGGAGCTACTTTTGTTGTAAGGACTCTTTTTATCCGCATTTTAGGTGCGGAATACACTGGCATCAGTAGCTTGTACAGTAATATTTTGAGCTTGCTGAACCTGGCAGAGCTTGGCTTTGGAAGTGTACTTACGTACGAGCTCTATAAACCTTTAAAAGATAATGACGAAGAAACTGTTGCCGCATTAGTTGCGCTATTCAAGAAGATTTATACAGCCGTCATTGTGGTAGTGCTGACTTTTGGTTTGTTGCTGATTCCTCTCTTAAAATATATCGTAAAGAGCGACCTGAATCAAAGTGAGTTGCTGATATATTATGTCCTTTATCTGATGGATTCAGTGGCAAGCTACTTTGTAGCCTACCGTACAATGGTCATTGAAGCGGACCAGAAATACTATGTTACTAATCTGGCGGAAATCATTGCTAAATTTGCAATGTATATCTGCCAGAGTATTTACCTTGTGCTTACCAGAGACTTTCTGGGATATCTGATCATTCAGGTTGCGTTTACAATATTAAAAAACATAGCGCTGCATATTGTGTCACTGAGGATGTACCCATATTTGAGTCGAAAAAATACGGCTTGCAGAACCAATATAGCTACAGGCCGCATTTATAAAAATGTAAAGGCCATGTGCGTTACAAAAATCAGTGGAGTGATACTGAATCAGACGGATAGTATTATTATATCGATGCTGTTGGGAACGGTGTATGTGGGATATTATTCAAACTATTATATGCTTATTGTTTATGTGAATAGTATTTATAACATTGTCGTTACAAGCATAGAAGCAAGTATAGGGAACTTGAATGCGGAGGCGGATTCGGAAAAATCCTATGCGGTCTATAAAAGACTAAGCTTTTTAATGGCTTGTATGAACACGGTGTGTGTGACGATATTTTTATGCGTTGTCCAGGATTTTATTTCTGTATGGATCGGAACTGAATATCAGCAAAGTATGCTTTTGATTGTTGCTCTGCTGAGTACTTTCTACCTGCAGCAGTCCATGAGTATTGTCTATATTTACAGACAAACTTTGGGACTGTTCGAGTCAGTTAAAAAGGCATATCCTGTCATGGCCATGTTCAATATACTGTTTTCGATCCTGTTTGGGAAAATCGTTGGAGTGGCCGGAGTAGCATTTGCTACGGGCTTTTCACGCCTTTTAACGGTGTTTTGGTACGAAGGAAAGGTGGTGTTTACTTCACTGAAGCACAAAGTTGGAGAGTATTTGGCAGATCAATTTGCCGCAATGGCGGTAACAATAGTTATTGCGGGAGTGGCTTATGCAATCGTAGGGCTGATTCCATTCCACGGTGTCATGGGATTGGTGTCGAAAGGAACTGTGGCCCTGACCTGCAGCATGATCATGCTATGGGTGTCTTACCATCAGAAAGATGAATGGAAGTGGATGACAGCGTTTGTACAAAGTAACATAAGAACAAAATTACATTTGTGATAAGGGGAAAGGAGTAGGTCCTTATGGAAAAAAAGCCTTGGTTAGTGGATGTTCCAGTAAAAGTGAATATTTGGATCCGTCCAGAATGCCAACGAAAGCAATTTGAGGTCATCAAACAGGCTCGCCCCAGCATTCTATTTATTCAGTCTGATGGTGGGCGGAATGAAGAAGAATGGAAAATTATAAAAGAGCATCGAAAGATGTTCGATACGGAGATCGACTGGGAATGTACTGTTTATAAAATCTACGCAGACAAGAACTATGGCCTATATACTATGGGCGGCATGATAGACAAGGTTCTGTGGTCTCATGTGGATCGCTGTATTTCATTGGAAGATGACCAGATACCGTCTGTATCCTATTTTCAATTCTGTGCGGAACTTCTAGAAAAGTATAAGGATGACGAGCGTATTTGTTGCATTTGTGGAATGAATCATTTGGGCGTTTCTGAGAATGTTTCTGCAGACTACTTTTTTTCTCGGCAGGGTTCTATTTGGGGAGTTGCAATGTGGAAACGCACCTATGAGCAATTCGATAGGTTTTCATACGGGAAAGATCCCTATGTGATGAATTTACTAAAACGGAGAACCAGACATAATCAGATTGCATGGAAAAGAATTTGCGCATATGCGGAAAAGAATGAATACGAGGGACATGTTGCAGGCTCCGAATTTTTTATCGAATACGCAATGTACGGATTTAACCAACTCCAAATTGTTCCGAAATATAATATGATAAGCAACATAGGATGTTCGGAACAGGCAGCTCACTCTAACAGTCTGAAAATGCTTCCACGGGGAATTCGTAGAGTTTTTAATATGAAAACCTATGAAGTGAGTTTCCCTATCAAACATCCGGAATATGTAATTCCTGATGTTGATTATGAAAAGAAGAGAAATCGGATTATGGGCTACAACTATCCTCTTGTTTTTTGGTTCCGGAAAATCGAGAGCCTCTTATTGATGTTGCGCTTTGGAAAATGGAAGAAAGCTGTCACAAAGTTTAAAAATACATTTTTTTCAGCGAGCGAGACTTGATAGAGGTGGAATAATAACAGCTTTTCAGAGGAAGGAAAGGCGATAAAAATGAAAAAGATCCTTTTATTAGGTGGTTCTGCACAACAAGTAATAGCCATTGAAACTGCAAAAAAGCTTGGTTATTACACTGTTCTATGCGACTTTCTGACGGATAACCCCGGGCAGTATGTTGCAGATAAGTTCTATCTTGTAAGTACCACGGATAAGGACGCCGTCCTTGAAGTGGCGCAGAAAGAAAATGTTGACGGCATTCTGGCCTATGCTTCTGACCCTGCTGCACCCACAGCAGCTTATGTGGGCGAAAAATTAGAGCTACCAACAAACCCTTATTCCGCAGTAGATGTTCTTTGCAATAAAGATCGTTTTCGTACGTTTTTGCAGGACAACGGATTTAATGCGCCAGTATCTATGGGATATCAAACCATTGAAGAAGCAACGGCGGATACCTCACGATTTCGGTTGCCGGTTATCATCAAGCCGGTAGATTCTTCTGGCTCAAAAGGTGCTACCGTACTGCATAGCTGGGACAACGTAACTGACGCATTAGAATTTGCTTTTTCATTTTCTCGTGCCCACCGAGTAATCGTTGAAGAATATATTGAGAAAAAACATCCATATCTTATCGGTGGCGATATTTTTGTTTTAAATGGAAAAGTGGTTATATGGGGGCTTCTTAATTGCCATAGAGATTCCCGGGTGAATCCATTGGTTCCTGTCGGGAAAAGTTATCCGTTAATTCTGGAGGAAGGCGATGTACAGATTGTTCAACAAACGCTGCAAAGCATGATGGACAAGCTGGGAATTCGATTTGGCTCGGTCAATGTTGAATTGGTTATTGATAAGAACAATCGAGTATGGCCCATTGACGTCGGTCCGAGAGCTGGCGGAAATATGATACCGGACTTACTAGGAAAAATCTTTGGCGTAGATTTAGTTGAAATGGCAGTCCAAGCGGCAATGGGGCAACCAGTGCTGACGACATTACATAAACCTGAGGGCTGTTATGCAACGCATAATTTACACAGTACAACGGATGGAATATATAAGCAGATCGTATTTAGTGATGAATTGAAAAAATATCTGCAAGAAATACATTTCTACAAAAAGCCCGGAGACCGTGTGGAACGTTTTGACAATGCGTCAAAATGTCTTGGAATTATCTTTATGAAATTTCCTGATGTTGCAAGCGCTGAAAATATTTTATCCCATATAGAAAAGCACATCGATGTTCAATTAAAAATAGAGTGAATCCATGAACAAAATGATGTATATCACGTATTCACTAGAAAATAATGCTGAAACAAAGGAGCGTTTTAAGATGGATGACAAAATTCTTGTGACACGTTCATCTATGCCTACTCTAGACGAGTATATAGAAGAAATCCGCCCTCTCTGGGATAGTCATTGGCTGACCAATATGGGTGTAAAGCATCAGCAGTTACAGGCAAACTTGGAAACCTATCTGGATGTTCCCCATGTGACCCTGTATACCAACGGTCATCTGGCACTGGAAAATGCCATTGCCGCTTTGAATCTGCCGAAGGGCGGCGAGGTGATTACTACGCCGTTTACCTTTGCTTCTACCACCCATGCAATCGTTCGTAATGGGCTGGTACCGGTGTTCTGTGATGTGAACGATAGAGACTATACCATGGATGTGACGAAGATTGAAGGCCTCATCACCGATCGCACGGTAGCCATCGTTCCGGTACATGTGTATGGCAATATTTGCGATGTTGAGGAAATCGATCGAATTGCAAAGAAATACGGTTTGAAGGTGATTTATGATGCAGCTCATGCCTTTGCTGTGAAGTATAAGGGTGTGTCAACCGCCTGCTTTGGCGATGCTTCGATGTTCAGTTTCCATGCTACCAAAGTGTTCAACACTATCGAGGGCGGTGCAGTCTGCTTTAAAGATGACAGTTGGGCGCAGCTGCTGAACGACCAAAAAAACTTTGGCATCCATGGACCTGAGTCGGTTTGCTTTGTGGGTGGCAATGCCAAGATGAACGAATTTCAGGCGGCTATGGGCATTTGCAACCTGCGGCATCTGGACGAGGAAATCGCCAAGCGCAAGAAGGTCGTGGAGCATTACCGTGAGCGTCTTTCCGGCGTGGAAGGTATCAAACTCAGTGCGATTCAGGAAAATGTAGAGAGTAACTATGCGTATTTCCCGGTTGTATTTGACGGCTACAAGTACACCCGGAACGAGATTTTCGAGATGCTGTCTGAGCAGGGCATCACGGCCAGAAAATATTTCTACCCGTTGACCAACAGCTTTGAGTGCTACCGGAATTATCCGACCGCAGGGACGGAGAAGACCCCCGTGGCGCAGCATCTGGCATTGCGTGTGCTTACTCTGCCTTTGTATGCAGATTTGGCGCTTGAAGATGTGGATCGCATCTGTGATGTGATTTTAGGAGATTAACAAATGAAGAAGATATTATTATTGGGTGGTTCTGCTCAGCAAATAGTAGCAATTAAATATGAAATTCGAAGATAAAGATGAAATGGATAGTATATTAAGTAATATAAATTCGATGTATACAGTGGTTGTTGAAGAAAATATGAGTTAAATAAATAGCAAAGTAAAAGGTTGTTTAAAAGAAAGGATGGGAAATATGAAAAATATATTAATGTTAGGAACTTCTAAGGGGAGTAAAGAGATTGTCTTGGAAGCTAAAAATCGTGGATATCATACAATAGTTACAGATTTTCTAGAACCAAATGAATCTAAAGCAAAATTGGTGTCAGATGAGTATTGGATGGTAAGTACATCTGAGATTGATACATTGGAAAATCTGTGTAAAGAGAAAAAAATTGACGGGATTTGTAATGGGATTAGTCCTTTCAATATTCTTATTACAATGGAGCTTACTAAGCGATTGAAAATGCCTTGCTATTGCAATCCGGATTCTTGGCATTACACCATGCATAAACGAGATTTTAAAGATGCCTGCATAAAGAATAATGTGCCAGTTCCAAAAGATTATTATCTTAGTGAAAAAATTTCAAAAGAAGATTTAGACGCTATACAATATCCGGTAGTAGTAAAAGCGGTAGATCAAAGTGCTAATCGTGGAATGTCTTATTGTTTTTCATCAGATGAAATGGATGAAGCCGTTAAAAAAGCTAGAGCTGTATCTAACCATCAAACAGTTGTTGTTGAAAAAATGCTCAGAGGACACGAGTATACAGCATGGTATGCTTTAGCCGATGGAAAGGCCAGTCTAATCAACTTTGCAAAAATGTATCATAAGGAAGGATATCCGAGCAACTGTTATTCTGTAACAACAACATATACGGATAATCTAGATTTGTATTTAAAAGAAGTTGATCAAAATATACAAGATGTTTTTGCTGATATCGGTTGTAAAGAAGGTATTGCTTGGATTGAAATGATGCTTGACGAAGATGGTCATTTTTATGTAATTGAGATGGGATATAGAATGTCAGGTGACATGATGGCACTTGTTCATAAAAATGTATGTAACTTTGACAGTTATGCTTGGTTACTTGATATTGCTGTTGGAATAAAACATTCAGAAAATGACTTGCCAAAACCTGAAGAAAAGTTACCTGAAAGAATCGGCTGTTCATATATTTTATGGAGTAAAGAAGCGGGAACGATAACAAAATGGGATGGTTTCGAAAAATTAGAAGGAAAGTATAACATTAACGTTGACACTAAATATAGTGTGGGTAGTAAAGTGGATAAGCATCAGTATTTAGCAGTTATTACATTTGATACCTCAAGTTATCAGGAAATGTGTGAAGCAATAGAATTTATAAATAGTAATGTTGCTGTCTCTTATACACATCTGACG
>ERZ1026776.1434-NODE-1434-length-13354-cov-5.006542_pt1 | contig 13354 bp, 8 predicted proteins | sample MGYA00380125_ERZ1026776 | MGnify/ENA primary metagenome ERZ1026776 (study PRJEB33269, sample SAMEA4719761) | human gut metagenome | biome: human-associated habitat; feature: organic feature; material: feces | place: Cameroon | collected 2013-10 ...
TACGGTCTCGTGGGCTCGGAGATGTGTATAAGAGACAGAATATATGTGGTATATCGTATTAAGAAAAATTAGTTATATGTACAGTTTGGAGGAATATATACAATGATAATTATGGAGGATGTTACGAAGACGTATGCTTCTGGATCAGACGTTCCTGCATTGAATGGGATAAATCTGCATATTCAGGAAGGCGAATTCGTGTTCATAGTAGGTAAGAGTGGTTCCGGTAAGTCCACTCTTATTAAGCTGCTTCTTAAGGAATTAGATCCTACATCAGGAAAAATATATGTTAATAAGAAGTATCTTAATAAGCTGACAAGAAAGAAATTACCATATTTAAGAAGGGATATAGGCGTTGTATTCCAGGATTTCCGTCTGTTACCAGACAGAAATATATATGAGAATATAGCATTTGCACAGAAGGTCGTAGAAGCACCTACTAAGAAGATTAAAAGCAATGTATTAAAGATGTTGTCTATGGTTAATCTTCTTGATAAGTACAAGTCATTTCCTAATGAATTATCAGGTGGTGAGCAGCAGAGGGTTGCCATAGCAAGAGCGCTTATTAACAAGCCAAAGATATTGCTGTGTGATGAGCCGACAGGTAATCTTGATCCAACTAATTCTAATGAGATTATGAAGATTCTTGACGCTGTTAACAGGCAGGGAACTACTGTGCTTGTAGTAACTCATAATATGGAGATTGTCCAGCAGATGAAGAAGAGAACAATTACTATGAGCCAGGGAAAGATTATAAGTGATATGGAAAAGGGTGGTTATTTCTATGAAGATTAGATCGTTATTTTATCATATAAAAGACGGATTAAAGAACATCTATCGTAATAGATTGTTCTCACTCGCGTCAATAGCAACAATAGCAGCATGTATATTCCTTTTTGGATTATTCTATTCGCTGGTAACTAATTTCCAGTATATGATACACAAGGCTGAGAATGAGGTATGTGTAACTGTATTCTTTGACCAGGGACTTTCGGATGCTGATATTAAGAAATTAGGTGATACTATAAAACAGAGAAATGAAGTATCACGTATACATTATACTTCAGCAGATGAAGCATGGGAGAATTATAAGGCAGAGTATTTTAAGGATTATCCACAGCTCGCAGAGGGCTTTAAGGATGATAATCCACTTGCCAATTCATCATCCTATGAGATATATCTGAATGATGCAGCAAGCCAGGCAACGCTTGTTACATATCTTGAGAATCTTGATGGTATAAGACAGGTAAACAGATCAGAGGCGACAGCGAGCGGACTTGCAAGTGCAGCCAGACTTGTAAGTTATGTAGCGATAGCTATTATAGTTATTCTTCTTGCAGTATCAATATTCCTTATTACGAATACTATTGTTATAGGTATTACAGTCCGTAAGGAGGAAATATCGATTATGAAGTATATAGGTGCAACGGATGCGTTCGTGGATGCCCCATTCTTCGTAGAGGGTATAACTATTGGTGTTATCGGTTCTATAATACCGCTTGTAATACTTAGATTTATATATGAGAATGTTATTAATTATGTTATGAACAAGTTCTCAATACTTCAGAATATACTTGCATTTATGCCGGTAAATGATGTTTTCAGGATACTTGTTCCTGTTGGTATTCTTCTTGGTATTGGTATTGGTATATTAGGAAGCTTCTTTGCTGTAAGAAAGCATGCTAATGTATAATATGTATATATTGTGTAGGATAGTATAAGATATAGGACTGATGCGGGGTTAATCTTTGGCAGAGGTCCTTATTTTACAAATAGTTACATTTGTTTATTCTATCCTGACTGGATGGAGGAGTTGTATGAAGAAGGCATTAGTTAAAAAAATTATTACTATGATACTGCTTCTGACTTTAATTGTTCCAGCTTGTTTTATAAGATTAGACGCTGTATATGGTGACAATAAACGGAATCTGAACGATGCAAACAATAAAAAAAGCGACCTTCAGAGCGAGTACGATAAAACGCAGAAGAAGCTGGATGAACTTAAGAACCAGAGTAATGATACTGAGGCATATCTGGCACAGCTTGATTCACAGATGTCTTCAATAAACAGTTCACTGGATGAGGTTAATGGTCAGATTGAACAGATAGAAATAGAAATAACTGATACTGAAGAAAAGCTTGTTGAGGCAGAGCAGAATGTTGACGAACAATATGATGCTATGAAGCTGAGAATACAATATATGTATGAGCATAATGATGAGACATATTTTGCATTACTATTAAATTCAGAAAGTATGGGAGATATGCTTAATAAGGCAGAGTATATAACCAAAATATCTGAGTATGACAGGAAGATGCTGGAAAAGTTCAACGAGACAGTAAACTTTATAACTGATGCCAGGATTAAGCTGGAACAGGATAGAGAAACTCTTGTTACAAAGCAGGGGGAACTTCAGGATAAGAAGTCTTCCTTAGAACTGCTTGAATCAACCAAAAAAGCAGAAATGGCTGCACTTAAGAAGAATGCACAGCAACAGCAGGATTATCAGAAAAAGATAGAGGCTGATATGAAGGCACAGGATGCATATATTGCCAGTATAGAAGCGCAGATAAAAGCAGAAGAGGAAGCTAGAAAAAATACTATCAGTAATAACAGCAGTAACGGTAGCAATAGTAGTGGTAATAATAGCAGCGGCCAAAGCACAAAGTATGATGGAGGTGCATTCAAGTGGCCGACAGTTTCGACAAGAATCACTTCTCCTTATGGTGATATGGATGGCAGAACCTCACCTCATCAGGGTATCGATATAGGTGCGGTTAACAGAGGTGTTTCAGGAGATCCTATATATGCAGCAGCAGATGGCAAGGTGGTAATATCGCAGTTCAGCTCATCAGCAGGAAATTATATTATGATATATCATGGCAATGGATTATATACAAGATATCTGCATGCATCATCACTTCTGGTAGGAGTTGGTGAGTATGTTACTAAAGGACAGAAGATAGCACTTATGGGAACAACAGGTAATTCTGATGGAGTTCACCTTCATTTTGATGTAAGACTTAATGGAAGTGTAGTTAATCCATGGAATTATCTTAGCAAGTAATAAAGCCTGTATTAAGGGCTGTTTAACAATAAGTATACAGATAACTGTGCTTTAGTGGAGGTATATATGGAAGAACAGAATGCTGGAAATCAGCAGATATCAGATGATAAATATGTAGCGGATAATGGTAATAAACGATATTTAAGGGCTGGAATTATACGTGGTGCGTTAGTGACATTTCTTGTAATGATTGTGTTGTTTGTCAGTATTGCAAGTGTATGTATCAGAAAAGGATATATTCATATAGGAGTAAATGGGGATGTTTATATCCAGTCAGATGCTGTAACTGATGGAAGTGGAATAGGAAGTGAGGTTGAAGCAAAGCTGAATGCAATGGATTCAGTAATGGATTACTTCTACTTTGAGGATGTGGATGAGCAAAAGGCAAAGGATAGTATATACAAGGCATACCTCAGCTCATATGGCGATAAATATACTGTATATTATACTGCAGATGAGTATAAAAGACTTATGGAAAGCACTAATGGCAAGTTCTATGGAATAGGAGCAGTATGCCAGCTAAGTGATGAAGGTGGAATTATTCTTGTAGATGTGTATGAAACCGGAGCAGGATATAAGGCAGGTCTTAGAACTGGTGACAGAATAGTACAGGTAGATGGTACAGATGTTACAGATAAGGATCTTTCATCAGCAGTAGCTCTTGTTAAGGGGGAAAAAGGTACTTCTGTTACACTTAAGGTTGTAAGAGATGCACAGACAATAGAATATACTGTTATAAGAGATGAGGTCGAAATACAGACAGTAAGCTATGCTATGACAGAGGACTATGTGGGATATATTCGTATTGCACAGTTTGAGGATGTTACAGCCAGACAGTTTGAGGCAGCGGTTGAGGACCTTAAGAGCCAGGGCGTTAAGGGTATTGTAGTGGATATAAGAAATAATCCTGGAGGTCTTCTTACTAGTGTTGTAAGTATGCTTAAGTATATACTTCCGGAAGGACTTATCGTGTATACAGAAGATAAAGCTGGTAACAGGAGAGAGTACAGCGGTAATGATAATCAGGAGCTGGATATGCCTCTTGCTGTACTTGTCAATGGTAACAGCGCCAGTGCTGCTGAAATATTTGCAGGTGCAATACAGGACTATGAAAAGGGAACGATTATAGGAACACAGACATATGGAAAAGGTATTGTGCAGACGGTAAAACCATTGACAGATGGCAGTGCAATAAAGCTAACAACAGCAAAGTATTTTACACCTAAAGGTCAGGATATACATGGAAAAGGAGTAACACCAGACAAAACTGTGGAGTATGATGCAGCATCTGGAGAAGATGCACAGTTAAAGGCAGCACTTGACAATATAAGAGCTAAGATAAATTAATACAATAATGAATCAGAATAAATGTTAAATTAGAACAAATGTTCTGACTTGGATGGACAAAGTCAATTCTTTGTAGTAGAATTAGCATATAAGTGCATACTATAAAGATATTGATTTTGTCTTTTTATTTATACCGGAAGGGAGAATACATTTATGGAGTTTAAGTTACATGCACCCTATGAGCCAACAGGTGATCAGCCACAGGCGATAGCAGAGCTTGTAGATGGTTTTAACAAAGGTAATCAGTTTGAAACTTTAGTAGGCGTGACAGGTTCAGGCAAGACGTTTACGATGGCGAATATTATACAGCATGTACAGAAGCCAACGCTTATTATAAGTCATAATAAAACATTGGCAGCGCAGTTGTATTCAGAGATGAAAGAGTTTTTTCCAGAGAATGCTGTAGAGTATTTTGTCTCTTATTATGATTATTATCAGCCGGAGGCATATGTTCCGCAGAGTGATACCTATATAGCTAAGGATTCCTCAATTAATGATGAAATAGATAAGTTAAGACATTCGGCAACAGCAGCACTTTCAGAGAGAAAGGATGTTATTATAGTAGCTTCTGTTTCGTGTATTTATGGTCTGGGTGCACCTATTGACTATATGAATATGGTTATATCACTTCGTCCGGGTATGGAAAAGGACAGAGATGAGATGTTAAGAAAGCTTATCGACATACAGTATGTGCGTAATGACCAGGACTTTAAGAGGGGAACCTTCAGAGTTAGAGGAGATGTTGTTGAGATATATCCATCGGCATCAAGTGGAGATGCGGTAAGAGTGGAGTTCTTCGGTGACGAGATAGACAGGATAAGTGAGATTGATTCCCTTACAGGAGAGGTAAAGTGTAATCTTGATCATGTTGCTATTTTTCCTAATTCTCATTATGTAGTTGAGAAAGAGAAGATGGAAAAGGCAATTGTGAATATAAAGGAAGAACTTGCAGAGAGAATTAAGTATTTTAAGAGCGAGGATAAGCTGCTAGAGGCACAAAGAATAGAAGAGAGGACTAACTTTGATATAGAAATGATGCAGGAAACTGGCTTCTGTTCAGGAATTGAGAATTATTCAAGACATCTGGCAGGTCTTCCGGCAGGATGTCCTCCATATACACTGATGGATTATTTTCCAGAGGATTTTATGATTATAGTTGATGAATCACATATAACTATTCCACAGATAAGAGGAATGTATGCAGGAGATCAGGCAAGAAAGACTACACTTGTTGATTATGGCTTTAGGCTTCCCTCTGCTAAGGATAACAGACCGCTTAACTTCCAGGAGTTTGAAAGCAAGATATCACAGATGCTTTTCGTGTCAGCAACACCTAGCAGATATGAGGAAGAGCACGAGCTTATGAGGGCGGAACAGATTATAAGACCTACAGGACTTCTTGATCCGGAGATTGTTGTAAAGCCAATAGAAGGTCAGATAGATGACCTTATAAGTGAGATTAATAAAGAGGTTGAGAAGAAGAATAAGGTGCTTGTAACAACGCTTACTAAGCGGATGGCAGAGGACCTGACAGATTATCTTAAGGAGGTAGGCATAAGAGTCAAGTATCTTCATGCGGATATAGATACGCTTGAACGTCAGAAGATTATAAGAGATATGAGACTTGACGGATTTGATGTACTTGTAGGCATTAATCTTCTTAGAGAGGGACTTGATATTCCGGAGATAAGTCTTGTTGCTATTCTGGATGCTGATAAAGAGGGCTTTTTAAGAACGGAAACCTCGCTTATACAGACAATAGGACGAGCGGCAAGAAATGCAGAAGGACATGTTATTATGTATGCTGATTCTGTAACAGAGTCTATGGAGAAGGCTATATCTGAGACAGAAAGGCGTAGAAAGCTGCAACAGAAGTATAACGAAGAGCATGGCATAACACCGCAGACTATTAAGAAAGCGGTAAGAGATCTTATAAGTATATCAAAGGCTGCAGAAGCAGATGATTCAGGTGGAAGACTTGATGTTGATTATGAATCTATGAGCATAAAGGAGCTTGAAAAGGTTAAGAAGCAGATTGAGAAGAATATGAGGAAGGCGGCAGCAGAGCTTGATTTCGAGCAGGCAGCTATGCTTCGTGACAAGATGATAGAGATTAATAAGCATATTTATGAAGAAAAGAAGTCAGGCAGCTAATAATATATAAGAACAATTTATTTAATAGCCTTTGTTTGATAGTATTTGTGATAACGAAGATAGATATGCATTATGAACAATAAGATTTTGTGAAAGATAACGGAGTAGAAGTATGAAAAAAGGCGATTATAAGAATTATATAAGAATAAGAGGTGCAAGTGAGCACAATTTAAAGAATATTGATGTAGATATACCAAGAGACAGCCTGGTTGTGCTTACAGGTTTATCAGGCTCAGGTAAGTCCAGTCTGGCGTTTGATACTATATATGCAGAAGGACAAAGAAGATATATGGAATCTTTATCCTCATATGCCAGACAGTTTTTAGGACAGATGGAAAAGCCGGCAGTAGAGAGTATAGAAGGATTGTCACCAGCTATATCCATAGACCAGAAATCAACGAACAGAAATCCACGTTCAACAGTTGGAACAGTTACTGAAATATATGATTATTTCAGATTATTGTATGCCAGAATAGGTACACCACATTGTCCAAGGTGTGGCAAGGTTATCAATAAGCAGACGGTAGATCAGATGGTTGATACAATACTTGAGCTTCCGGAAAGAACAAAGATACAGATATTGGCACCTGTTGTAAGGGGAAGAAAGGGCGAACATAAGAAGCTGTTTGAACAGGCGAAGAAGAGCGGATATGTAAGAGTTATTGTAGATGGAAGCATGTATGAGCTTGCAGATGAAATAAAGCTTGATAAGAATAAGAAGCATAATATTGAGGTTGTTATTGACCGTCTTATGGTAAAAGAAGGTATAAACAAGAGACTTACGGATTCTATTGAGACAGCGCTTAAGCTTGCAGAGGGACTTATGACGGTTGATGTCATAGATGGTGAGCCTATTAATTTCTCACAGAGCTTTTCGTGTCCTGATTGTGGAATAAGCATAGACGAGATAGAACCAAGAAGCTTTTCATTTAACAATCCTTTTGGTGCGTGTCCTGATTGCTATGGACTTGGTTATACTATGAATTTCGATGCAGAACTACTTATACCAGACGAATCATTAAGTATAGATGAGGGTGCAATAGTGGGAATTGGATGGCAGTCTGTAAAGGATGAGGGAAGCTTTTCAAGAGCTATTATGAGTGCACTTGCAAAGGAATATAACTTTAGTCTTGCAACTCCATTTAAGGATTACCCGGATGATATAAAGGATATTATTATAAATGGTACTAAGGGTAAGAGTGTAAAGGTGCACTATAAAGGCCAGAGAGGGGTTGGAGAGTATGATATAGCATTTGAAGGCCTTATTCATAATATGGAAAAGAGATATAGAGAAACTTATTCGGATAGTGCCAAGCAGCAGTATGAGGAATTCATGAGAATAAGACCTTGCAAGGCCTGTCATGGTCAGAGATTAAAGCCATCCTCACTTGCAGTTACAATAGCAGATAAGAATATATATCAGATAACGGATATGTCAATTGTCAAGCTGAAGATGTTTCTTGATGAGCTTGAGCTTACAGAAAGACAGAAGTTTATCGGTGCAGAAATCCTTAAGGAGATAAAGGCGAGAATTCAGTTCCTTATGGATGTAGGTCTTGATTATCTGTCGCTTTCAAGAGCTACAGGTACACTTTCTGGTGGAGAAGCACAGAGAATAAGACTTGCAACACAGATAGGTTCAGGACTTGTAGGTGTTGCATATATACTGGATGAGCCAAGTATAGGACTGCATCAGAGAGATAATGACAAGCTTCTTGGAACACTTGTACATCTGCGTGATCTTGGTAATTCGGTTATTGTAGTTGAGCATGATGAGGATACAATGCGAGCTGCGGATTATATTGTGGATATTGGACCAGGAGCAGGACGCAATGGTGGAGAAGTAGTAGCAACCGGAACTGCAGCAGATATTATGGCCTGCAGGGATTCGCTTACAGGTGCTTATCTTAGTGGAAGAATTAAGATTCCAGTTCCAGCACAAAGAAGAAAGCCAACAGGCTGGATAACCGTAAAGGGAGCAAGGGAGAATAATCTAAAGAATATAGATGTAGACATTCCACTTGGAGTATTTACCTGTGTTACAGGTGTATCTGGCTCAGGAAAAAGTTCGCTGGTCAACGAGATTTTATATAAACATCTTGCAAAGTCTTTAAACAGGGCAAGATGTATTGCAGGTGCACATGATGATATCATAGGAATAGAACAGCTTGACAAGGTTATAGATATTGACCAGTCACCTATTGGACGTACTCCACGCTCTAACCCTGCAACATATACAGGTGTTTTTGATATGATAAGAGATCTGTTTGCCTCAACAACAGATGCTAAAGAAAGAGGTTATAATAAGGGACGTTTCAGCTTTAATGTCAAGGGAGGACGATGTGAAGCCTGCTCGGGTGATGGTATTATAAAGATAGAGATGCATTTTCTTCCTGATGTATATGTTCCTTGTGAGGTATGTGATGGAAAGCGTTACAACAGGGAAACACTTGAGGTAAAGTATAAGGGAAAAAGCATTTATGATGTGCTTGATATGACAGTAGAGGATGCTGTGGATTTCTTTGAAAATGTTCCATCAGTAAGAAGAAAAATAGAAACTCTTAATGACGTAGGACTTTCATATATTAAATTAGGACAGCCTTCAACAGAACTTTCAGGAGGAGAAGCACAACGAATCAAGCTTGCAACAGAGCTTTCTAAAAGAAGCACTGGAAAAACAATATATATTCTTGATGAGCCGACAACAGGACTGCATTTTGCAGATGTACACAAGCTTGTAGATATTCTTCATAAGCTTGCGGAGGGCGGTAATACGGTAGTTGTCATAGAGCATAATCTGGACGTAATAAAGACAGCAGACTATATTATAGATATGGGGCCAGAAGGCGGCGACAGAGGTGGAACTGTTATTGCCAAGGGAACACCAGAGGAAGTAGCAAAGGTTAAGAAGTCATATACAGGACAGTATGTTAAGAAGTATTTGTAGAGTGAATTATGAAATTAAGCATAATTATGCAATTGGCGTAGTTTGCTTAGTACGTATAGTATGCATAGTATGTGGTTACTAAACAGGAGAAATTAAAATGATATCAGGCATTATATTTGATATGGATGGAATTCTTATAGATTCAGAGAGACAGTCGAATGAGGGATGGTTATGGGCAGCTAAGCAGTTTGGCGTTGATATGCCTATGTGGCTTATAGACAGCTTTAAGGGGGCTCCGGCAGAGCTTTGCTGTAAGTATTTTGATGATTACTATAAAGGAACCATAAATTATTGGAAGGCAAAGGAGATTAGGACACAGCAGGTATACAGGATAAGAGAAACAGAGGGTATTCCTGTAAAAAAGGGCGTGAAGGAGGTTTTTAAGTATATAAGCAATAATGGACTTAAGTGCGCAGTTGCAACGTCTACAAGGCGTGAAAGTGCGGAAAAAACACTTCATACAATCGGTGTATGGGATTATCTGGATTCAGTTGTCTATGGCGATGAGGTGGAACACGGAAAGCCGGAACCTGACATATTCTTACGAGCGGCAGAAGCTATAGGAGTTAAGCCTGAGGAAGCAATAGTTGTTGAAGATAGTATTAATGGCATAAAGGCGGGATATGCGGCAGGCATGAGAGTGGTGCATATTCCAGATACTATATCAATAGATGATGATATCAGAAGTCTGACATATACGGTGTGTGATAATCTTTGCGGGCTTATTAACGTGGTAGAAAGCATTAATAAACCGGTTATAAACAGGGAAAATGTTATAAATGTATTTGCAGAGTATGTAAGAAATTATGATCCTTCAGATGGTAAAATTAAGTTAAAGATAGATCATACTTACAGAGTTGCAGGATTATGCCAGAGCATTGCCAGATCACTTAAGCTGAGCGAACAGGATGTGGATATCGCGTGGCTGCTTGGAATGCTGCACGATATAGGAAGGTTTGAACAAATAAAAAGATATGGAACCTTCAATGATGCTGATTCTGTGGATCACGCTGAGCTTGGTGCGGATATTTTATTTAAAGAAGGACTCATCAGAAAGTTCGCAGAGGGCTATTATGAGAGGTGTGAGAGTGCAGAGAGTGAATATGAGAATGCAGAGCGTGAGAGTGCAGAGAGTGAATATGAGAATGCAGGTCTGCTGGAACTGGCAATAAGACAGCATAATAAGTACAGAGTAAAGGAAGGCTTAAGCAACAGACAGCTTATGTTCTGTAATATACTGCGTGATGCTGATAAAGTTGATATATTTAAGGTTAATTCAGAGATTCCGATGGAGATAATATATGATGTTACTACAGAAGAACTTAAGAATGGTGCGATAACGGCAGAAGTGCTGGATAGCTTTTATAAGAATGAAACAGTATTAAAAAGCGTAAGAAAAAGCGCTGTTGACCATATAGTCGGACATATTTCGCTGCTCTTTGAACTTGTTTACCCTGAAAGCTACAGACAGGCTAGGAAACAGGGATATGTATATAAGCTACTGGAATTCAGGTCAGAGGTTACAGAGGTTAATGAACAGTTTGCAAAGATGAGAGAGCACGTTGATGAATTTATGAATGGAATTATGAACGGAATTTATGAAAATTAAAGAATAGGCTTGTCATTATATCGCAGGTTTACTATAATAAAGACATATATGTGTTGTAGTTATATTGCATATGCAGATAGGTATAGTTGTTAATGATAAGCTGTAGCAATCCGCATCAACAATTTACAGCAATGTTAACAGTCAGCAGCGAAGTGCAGAATGCTTAACAACAAGAAGCAGGCTGCAGATATCAGTTGTATGTGCTGTGAATATTCTGGATGTAGGAATGTGCAAGCATCAGAATAAGTATAGGTACAAGTATTGTTGTAATTGTAACCTGTTCTTATGCCAATAACCATTACGGTCTGCATCGGTATAGGTACAAGTATTGCTTTAACTGTAACTATAACTATAATTGCAACATGAACTTATGATTAGGAAAGGAACAATATGAATCAGGAAAAGGTTATTGTTATTGACTTTGGCGGACAGTACAATCAGTTAGTTGCACGTCGTGTCCGTGAATGTAATGTATATTGTGAAATATATTCTTACAAAACACCCCTTGAGCAGATTAAGGCTATGAACCCTAAGGGTATTATTCTTACAGGCGGTCCTAATAGCTGCTATGAAGAAGGTGCTCCTACATGTACTAAAGAGTTGTTTGAACTTGGCGTACCAGTGCTTGGTCTGTGTTATGGTGCACAGCTTATGCAGCACGTACTTGGTGGAAAGGTAGAAAAGGCTCCTGTAAGAGAGTATGGAAAAACAGAAACATTTGTAGATAAGAGTAGTGCTTTATTTGGAGATGTTTCAGAAAAAACTATCGTATGGATGAGTCATTTTGATTATATTTCCCAGATAGCACCAGGATTTAGGATAATAGCACATACAGCAGACTGTCCTGTGGCAGCAGCCGAGTGTAAGGAAAAGAATCTGTATGCAATCCAGTTCCACCCAGAGGTTCTTCATACACAGGAAGGTACAAAGATGCTTCATAACTTTGTACGTGGTGTGTGTGGATGTGCTGGAACCTGGAAGATGGATGCATTTGTTGAGAATACAATTAAAGAAATACGTGAAAAGGTTGGCGATGGAAAGGTATTACTTGCACTTTCTGGTGGTGTTGATTCATCAGTTGCAGCAGGACTTCTTTCAAGAGCCATTGGAAAGCAGCTAACCTGTGTATTCGTAGACCATGGTCTTCTTCGTAAGAACGAGGGCGATGAGGTTGAAAGTGTATTTGGTCCAGAGGGACAGTTTGATCTTAACTTTATAAGGGTAAATGCACAGGAAAGATATTATTCTAAGTTGTCAGGTGTAACAGAGCCTGAGGCCAAGAGAAAGATAATTGGTGAGGAATTCATCCGTGTATTTGAAGAGGAAGCTAAGAAGATAGGTGCAGTAGATTTCCTTGCTCAGGGAACTATATATCCAGATGTTGTTGAGAGTGGACTTGGCGGTGAATCAGCAGTAATCAAGTCACATCACAACGTAGGAGGTCTTCCTGACTTTGTAGATTTCAAAGAAATTATCGAGCCGCTTCGTGACCTATTCAAGGATGAAGTTCGTAAAGCTGGTCTTGAACTTGGAATACCAGAGCATCTTGTATTCCGTCAGCCATTCCCAGGTCCAGGACTTGGAATCCGTATTATCGGTGAAGTAACAGCAGACAAGGTTCGTATCGTACAGGATGCCGATTATATTTACCGCGAAGAGGTAGACAAGGCAGTTGAAGCCTACAAGAAGGAAAATGGCAAGGTTCCAGCCTGGATGCCAAACCAGTACTTTGCAGCACTTACTAATATGCGTTCAGTTGGTGTAATGGGTGATGAGAGAACTTATGATTATGCAGTTGCATTACGTGCAGTTAATACCATTGACTTTATGACAGCGGAAAGTGCCCAGATACCATTCGAAGTGCTTCAGACAGTTATGAGTAGAATTATAAATGAGGTGCGTGGGGTTAACAGAGTATTCTATGACCTTACTAGTAAGCCACCTGGAACGATTGAGTTTGAATAGTGTAGTGGCCTGTAAGAAGCCAGTATTTATGCGGATTCCAAGCAAATATGCTTAAGTACTGGCAACAAAATGGCAACACAAATACACGATTCAGAAAATGATTTTATCTGAGACATATAAAAACCTTACTGATTTTCAGTTGTGAGGACTGAAGTTGGTAAGGTTTTTTGTTTTAAAGTTTTTCTTCAATATCTTTGATAGATTTATGGTCTTCCGTTTTCCATTCGGTTCTTCCGTTTGCGTTTCTGCCCATAACAATAGCAG
>ERZ1026776.1436-NODE-1436-length-13344-cov-6.426142_pt1 | contig 13344 bp, 8 predicted proteins | sample MGYA00380125_ERZ1026776 | MGnify/ENA primary metagenome ERZ1026776 (study PRJEB33269, sample SAMEA4719761) | human gut metagenome | biome: human-associated habitat; feature: organic feature; material: feces | place: Cameroon | collected 2013-10 ...
CACGAAAAAAAATGCACAAATTCTATCTTTTCATTGAATCTCGTTTATCCATATGTTAGCATATATATTTAACTATTAAAATAAATACAAAGACTAAGGAGAACGATTATGCAACAGAATACAACTGAAATTTTCAGGGATGCCCCGGTTCCAAAAGCCGTTTTAAGTAATGTCATCCCTTCGATCATCAGCATGATTATGGTTCTGATCTACAATCTCGCTGATACATTTTTTATTGGACAGACAAAAAACGCACTGATGGTAGCCGCCGTGTCCGTAGCAACCCCTGCTTTCTTATTATTCATGGCTGTCGGCATGTTATTCGGTATCGGCGGAACATCTTTTATCTCACGTATGCTTGGAGAAGGTCAGGAAGATCGTGCGAAGCATGCCTCTGCTTTCTGCTTCTGGACCGGTCTGGCTGTCGGAATTATATCCATGATCCTGATTGTGATTTTTGCCGAACCTGTCTGTAAAGCAATCGGTGCAAGTGCAGATACAGTAGAATATGCAACCCAGTATCTCCGGATTGTTGCCATCGGAATCCCGTTTCTGATCATAAGTAACGCATTCAGTAACATCATCCGTTCCGAAGGACGTGCGAAGACTGCAATGTCCGGTATGATCATCGGAAATATGGCAAACGTAATCTTAGATCCGATCATGATCTTACTTCTCGGCTGGAATGTTGCCGGTGCTGCGATTGCAACCGTCATCGGAAATATTTTATCCGCGGTCTTTTATGTATCGCATCTTCTGTCAAAGAAATCACAGTTATCGATTCGATTACAGGATTACAAAGCCGGAGACAAAATTGCAAGCTCTGTATTCGCCATTGGTATCCCGGCATCACTGAACAGCGTGCTTATGAGTGTCAGTAATATCTTCATCAACAATCTGATGGCTCACTATGGAGACATGGCAGTTGCCGGACTCGGCGTTGCCATGAAAGTTAACATGATCGTTGTTATGCTGTTGATCGGACTTGGTACCGGAATCCAGCCATTGCTCGGTTACTGCTTCGGTGCCGGAAACCGGAAACGATATTTTGCCGTATTGAAATTTTCCATTTTACTTGCATTTGTATTAAGTGCCATTATGACCTGTGTCTGCTATTTCGGTGCAGACGGATTAGTCAGCGCCTTTTTGGAAGATGCAGACGCATACGATTTTGGATTCCGTTTTTCCCGTATTTACATTCTATCCGGTCCGATCCTTGGACAATTATTTGTATTTATCAACGCAATCCAGTCCACAGGTGCCGCACTCCCTTCCCTGATTTTATCAATCAGCCGGCAGGGACTTTTATACTTACCAATCCTGTTTATCATTAACGCAACGACCGATTCCGCCAGACTGCTTGCATTGGCACAGCCGGTCACGGATTACCTTGCTACCGCACTTGCGGTCATCCTGTTCGTAATAACTTGCAGGAAATATTTTCCAAAGAGTAAGGCTTAAGTAGAAAAAGGATGCTGCAATTCCTTACAAATTACAACATCCTTTTTATTTATTCCGAAGATTCCGGTTCCCGTTACAGTTTTATAAAATGGACTCTTTAATTCTATGTCCATGCATCTATTCTATGTCTATGCAACACCCGGGAACTCTACCTTCATATCTTTATTTACTTCATCAATATGTAATCCCAGATAGCTGTCCGGAACAACTTCATATGCTTTCCGCATATCATCAATACACGCAATCATCGAAAGCGGAACACCAATATACATATCATCCACAGAGATTGCCACATCACCGGCATTTAAAGAGATGTTACTGCGTTCTTCCTTATATGGTGGTGCTGTCAGAAGCTTTGTTACAGCCTCACTGAAGAACGGCATGATCGCAGGAAGGGAAATATACTTATGGTTTGTGATATTTACCTTAAATCCGGGTTTTAGGATACACAACTTCTTCTTAGCTGTCTTCTCACTGGCACCTTCCACAAATGCTTTTGCAGCACGATCCATAATCTCTGCCCGTGTCTCATTCGTCGGAGACACAAACATCATATTAAGTTCTGCCAGAGTCGGACGCTTATCTGCAAATGCAACGGAAATCATCTTTTCCGGTGCATACATTCCCACACCAATCAGAATATTTTTATAGACACGCTCCATCTCCTGCTTTACAGGTACGATACGACCATTGTCAATATTTGCTTCATTGTCCGCAAGCAGCTTTACGATGCCCTTGTACAACTCATCAACTCGATCCTCTGTGATATAATCAGATGGCAGATATTCCTGTTGCTTCGCATCTTTTAATAAGAATCCGGTAATCCGCTTTCCGTTTGCCGCCAGATCCTCTACTGCGTTCTTCAGATCTTCGTTGAACTGTGCATACAGTTCTTCCAGCCGTTCTGCTTTTGCCCGCAGGAATCGGATAATATCTCCAAACATATCCTGATCACTCATACCCTCTATCAACATATTTCGCTGCAAAGTCAGACATTCCTTGACACACGCATCATAATATCCATTCTCTGTCTCACGCTTTGCTGATGGAAAGGTAAAGAAACGCTTTGCTACGATATCCTTGATTGATTCAATAATACGGCTATATTCCCCGGTCGGCTGGTACTGTTTCATCAGTTCGGAAAGACGATCAATGTCTGCAATCATACCACGGTCTTTCTCACTGCTTCCAATACCGCCACAGCCGATGATATCCATAACTGCATATGGTCCCTTTTTCTGCATAAACCACTCCAGCTCTGCATTTAACGTATCAAGCACATGATTCTTCAGGGACTTGATCATAATTGGAATACGGTCCTTCATCGAAGTAAGCTGACGACCCATGTTCTCACGCAGGCCATCCTGATTCTTCTTAATCATCTTGTAAACAGGCTTTTCAAACTGCTTGATTGGGATGATTCCATTTACAGAAAGCCTGATCTCATCGCCCGGTTTTCCAGACAGGAAAGCATCTAACTCTCCAAACACTTTCTGTCTGGCTTCCTTTGCCTGCGGATCATCCTCTGCAAGTTCATGCAGCTTCTTATATGCCTCAGTGAAAATCTCATATTCACAAATATTTTCAATCTGTTTGATAGGAATCTTATAATCGGATTCATTAATGATCTTATAATATCCCCGATCTTCCCCATCAAAGAATACATCTCGCAGCAATTTGCCCTTTTCACCACCGTCACCCTGTCCAACATGTTTGACGGAAGCGAGCTTTGTCAGGAAATAAGCTACATCACTGTAGATAACTCCATCCGGAATATAGCCCTGCTCATCCTTCTTACCCGATATAAGCAGACAGGCATCAAATATATTCTCACGGATTGTAAGCTTATGCGTTGTACTCTCAAATGTATATCGTTCGTCCTTATCCTTGCTTGTCAAACGCATATAGTAATCAATCTCTTTCAAGGTTGCATATCCATTTGCATTTAAGTTTGCAAGCAGATCCGGATTCGATACAATCTCCCTTTTACTGTAAAGAACATCCGGCATCAACAGGCAGGCTCCGACACGGATATCTTTCCATTTCTTAGAACGAATATACGCTCGGATATTGTAGGTTAAATCTGTCAGAATGCCGCCACTTGTACCTCCGGCTACACCAGATACGATAATGATATCCAGTTTTCCTGTTTTTGAACGGGTATGCGCCTCTTCAAGCTTATCAAATAACAGCATACGCATATCCTCATAAGCGTTTGAAAACATCAACCGTCCAATCTGACGATTCCCCTTTGCACCATCCGTATCAATGTTAATCTGTGGAAAATCTTCACGCATCCAGTTCGCAAGGTTTGGATGTACGGGATTTTCCTTGATGCCTCTTACCAGAAGATTCTCCAGATTTGGTCGATAGATACTGATGATCTCGGTTGCATTTAAGCCAATACCGTCCCGGCTTGCCTCGATCATATTCTCCATTGCCGGAATATCCGAATCTACCATCAGATAATGAATATTATCTTCCGGTGTGATCTCTCCCATCAGCATACCCTTCATGTCACAGACGACCTGGCTTCCCATGCCTCCAAGCCCGATTACAAGCAGATCACCATTGTATCTCTGCTCGTTATCCAGCTTCTCGAAGATACGAATGTCCTTTAATTTTGTAAATTCCTCTTTTTGCGTGTCAATTAAAATCATGTTACCTTCTCCTTTTATATCAACGCTTCTCCCAATATTGATACAACTATTAACCCCGGATTCACAATTTATTGATTCTCTAGTTCTTACGGAATTCTTCTAATTCCAATCCTTCGTTATGCTCCAGCATCAGGCGGATAGACCATTCATTTGCAAACAGCAAAAGCGGATTGTCCTTCATATCCTTCACCTTCTTGCAGTCACTGATTCTCGACAGCTTATTCAGATCCGTGGAAGGATCCTTTACCCATCGAATATAATTATATGGAAGCGGCTCTAAGCGGATGTCACATCCATATTCATTTTCCAGTCTGTATTTTAATACATCAAACTGCAGTACGCCAACTACACCAACGATAATTTCGGACATTCCAAGTGTATAATCCTGGAACATCTGGATTGCACCTTCCTGTGCAATCTGTGTAACACCCTTGATAAACTGCTTACGCTTCATCGAATCCAAGTGCACCAGTCTGCAGAAATGTTCCGGTGCAAAGGTCGGTATTCCCTCGTACTGGAATTTCTTTCCCGGCGTACATAATGTATCTCCGATAGAGAAAATACCCGGATCGAATACACCGATGACATCACCGGCATATGCTTCATCAATAACCTTACGATCCTGTGCCATGATCTGCTGTGGCTGGGACAGTCGAAGCTTTCTGCCACTCTGCACATGATAGACTTCCTTTGCCGCATCGAACTTACCGGAGCTGATCCGCATAAATGCGATACGGTCATGATGTGCCTTGTTCATGTTCGCCTGAATCTTGAACACGAAACCGGAAAATGGCTCTGTGATCGGATCGATCAGACCTGCATCCGACATACGTGGAAGCGGACTTTGTGTCATCTTCAGGAAATGCTCCAGAAATGTCTGCACACCGAAGGTTGTCAGTGCAGAACCGAAGAACACCGGAGATAACTCTCCCTTATCCACCAGCTCCTGATCGAACTCATCGCTTGCGCCATCCAGAAGCTCAATCTCATCCATCAGCTGTGCATAAAGCTCATCGCCGACTGCATCCTTTAATGCCGGATCCGTCACATCATAATCGGTCTCTGCCGCCGACTTCGCACCACCGACAGACACCGCCTGAAACATCGATACTTTCTTTGTATCTCGGTCATAAACACCCTTGAAACGCTTTCCTGCACCGATTGGCCAGTTAATCGGGCATGTCCGGATTCCAAGGACATTCTCGATCTCATCCAAAAGCTCAAACGAATCTCTTGCTTCAAGATCCATCTTGTTGATAAATGTAAAAATCGGAATATGGCGCATCACACAAACCTTAAACAGCTTGATTGTCTGCGCCTCCACACCCTTTGATGCGTCGATTACCATGACCGCGGAATCTGCCGCCATCAAAGTACGATAGGTATCCTCCGAGAAATCCTGATGTCCCGGTGTATCCAGGATATTGATGCAATATCCGTCATAATTAAACTGCAGTACGGATGAGGTAACGGAAATACCTCTCTCCTTCTCGATCTCCATCCAATCGGAAACCGCATATTTGGAATTTGCTTTTCCCTTTACCGAACCGGCTGTATTGATCGCACCTCCATAGAGCAGAAACTTCTCTGTCAAAGTCGTCTTACCGGCATCCGGGTGGGATATGATTGCAAATGTTCTTCTCTTCTTAATCTCTTCTTCTAATGATGCTCCCATCTGTTCCTCCACCTTTAAACTCACTTCATGTTATTATAGCATTTTAGAGATGGCTTTCAAAGTCTAATCTGAAAGATTTTTCAACTTATTTTGTTTTTTTGCATAAAAATACAGTTCCTGATTGTACGAATTGCACACACCAAACTCCGTACACGGACAATATACCGTCTCACAGGCATCAATCAACGCTTCTGCCTGTGCCAGCATCGTATCATCCGGCATCGAAAAAGCCGGGATTTCAAGTACACTCTCACAGAGTGCCTTTGCAACCGGATAGTCCCGGTCATGTACAGGTAGAATCCCTGCCGCACACGGTATTGCCTGCCGCTGCAGCTTCCGATAAATCGGAATTCCGTATCCGCCTCCGCCAATCACAAAGGTATGGACATCCCCCATTGGCTTCGGGAATTCCACACTGCCATATGCCGCATCGTAGACGCCATCCTGCATCGCATAGAGCTCCTGTATATATTCGGTCGTCATGACCTCTTCCGGTGTTCCGACCCGGTCGACGCGATGTTCCTTCACACAGACAACACAATCCGAGATCTTCTGTGCCAAATCGATCTCATGCAGGGACATCACAACTGCCATCTGCCGTTTTCTAGCAAGCGACCGTAACAGCCACAGAAAGTCTGTCTTATAGCGGATATCCAAATACGAGGTTGGTTCGTCCAACACTAAGATCTCCGGTTCCTGACAGATTGCTCTTGCCAGCATCACACGCTGGCGCTGTCCATCACTGATCCGTTCAAAGTCCTGACTGCCAAGCGCTTCGACCTGCACCTGCCGCATCGCTTCTTCGATTTTTTCTTCATCTTCCTTTTGCAGCATCCCCATCTTCCCAGTATACGGATACCGTCCGGTCGCCACAACATCGTAACAGGTATATCGTTCCGGATGAATCCGCTCTGTCATCACGATTGCCATCTTCTTCGCCAGTTCCTTCGGCGCATAAGAAGACAGCTCATTCCCGTCAACACTGACCGTTCCTGCAATCAGGGAAAGCTGCCGGATGATACTTTTCAGGATCGTCGATTTCCCGACACCGTTTGGTCCAATCAAGGTCAGAATCTCACCTTTTTTCACATGGAGATTCACATGATCTATGAGTGTGCGCTTTTGATAGCCTACACTTGCTTCTTCCGTTATCATATAATCATTCTGCATAGCCATGTCTTCGCCCCCTCTCCTTCACCATCATGTAAATCACAACCGGAGCCAGAAAAACTGCCGTCACAGAACTGATGGAAAGTTCAACCGGCGCAAATATTGTCCGTGCCAGCAAGTCGCACAGCACGCAGAACACACCACCGCCAAGAAAACTGACCGGTATCATCACGATCGGCTTTGTCGTTTTTACCATGTTCTTTACAAGGTGCGGCACCGCGATTCCGACAAATGAGATCGGTCCCGCAAATGCCGTCACACAGGCGGATAATAAACTGGATAATAAAATCAGCATCACACGCAGTGGGCGGATGGATACACCGACATTTTGCGCATAGCTTTCTCCCATCTGATATGCCCCGATCGGCTTGGATAACAGAAAAGAACCGGCTACAGCCACTACAACAACGATTGTCATGATCTTTACATGCGCCATTGATATTCCCGCGAAACTGCCAAGTGACCAGTTATGCAGATTCACGATATTCGAATCATCCGCAAAGGTCACCGCAATATCCGTGATTGCCGAACAAATATAACCGATCATCACGCCACATACAACCAGCATAGACATCTCCTGCACCTTCTTCGACACTACTAGTACGAAAAGCATCGAAAGAAGCGATCCGATAAATGCCATCATGATCATAAACCACGAACTCATTGTAATACCATGTGAGACGCCTACAATCATCGCAAGTGCAACAACCAGCTTCGCCCCGGAAGAGATACCGAGCACAAACGGACCTGCAATCGGATTTCTAAAAAATGTCTGCAGCAAAAAACCCGATACCGCAAGTGCCCCTCCTAAGATTGCTGCCGCAAGCACGCGCGGCAGACGGATGGAAAGAATAATCTGCATCGTCTTCGCATCGGTTCCATGTCCCGTCAATACATAAAATACCTGTTGCGGGGCAATCGATACACTGCCAATATAAAGCGATAGCAGGATCGCACCGAGCAGCAGCACAAATAATACAATATATGTAATTACAATACGTGTCTTTTTTGTCTTCATCTGCATATTATTTCACAATTCATATAGTGCATGTTCCATGCATTGATTTCACGATTCCGCTTATTCCTCTGTGAGCTTATAAAAATAATCGCTCTTTAGCTCCTGTCCGGTAAAGATGGCATGCATATCCGCAATCATCGTACCATATCCGGTCGTCTCCTGAAACATATTTTTTCCGGTTCCGTACACATGTCCTTCCTTAACGGCTTTGAAATCCGCAAATAGTGCATTCTTCTGCAAAAGTTCTGATACACTCGTAAGCTCACTGTCGATCGTGCTGTTGTAGATGATATAGTCTGCATCCTTCGCCTTCTCATAGAACGTCTCCATCTGGATCGTCATAGTCGAAAGTGCATTTTCCTCGTCCGAGTCATCGAACGTAATACAGGTTCCTCCGGCGAGTTCGATCATCTTCGATACATAATCACCCGACTTGCGCACATTGACACCGCCGTTTGTCGTCACATAGAAAAATGCAACGGTCTTTCCGGTCGGTGCCTCGTTCAGAATGTCTGCGGTCTTCGCTGTCTCTGTCTCAAATAACTGCTCAGCAGCATCCTCCGCATCGAACAATGCTCCATAAAATTTCACCCATTCCAGTCTGCCAAGCGGATCTGTCTCATAGCTTGAATGTTCCACGATCACAGGAATTCCGCACGCTTCTAACTGCTCCTTTACCTCCGGATTATGCAGGATCATTGTCGACTCGATAGCAAGATCACAATCCCCGGCAAGCATCTGCTCTACATCCGGCGCATTATATTTGCCTGCGTAGGCAAGCGTCTGTGCCTGCATCGCCTGCTTTGCCTCCGGAATATACCAGCCATCTTCCTTCGTGCCTGAGAAGGAAAGGCGATCCAGACACCCGATTTTCACGATGAAGTCCATGCCGGACGTTGCAGCCAGATATGCATGCTTCGGTGTTCCATCAATCACTGTAATATCCGAAGGAAGTCCCTCCGGTACATTCTTACCATCTGGTACAAGCAGGTAATCCCCGATATCACAAATGGAAATAAGCTTATACCCACCCGTATAATAATCCACGGAAAACTGTGTCGCATAGCTTAATTCCATACTCTTTTCTATTTTCAAGTTATCCCACCGGATATCCGCATCCGACGCGGATGCATCTGTCACTTTTTCTTTTGGTCCTGCATCCTCTGTATATGCAACATTCCCCTGTGTTGCACAAGCACAGGGGAACGTACATAACAGGGCGAACAGGAGGCAAAAAAGAATTCTTCTTCCTCGTCTCAAATCCAACACCCTTACTTTATTGTTTTAGAATCAAAATATAATGTATAGTCGATCTCATGTGGCGTACTCATCGCAGTCGTATCCGCAGAGATCGGCATATTGTAGTCAAATCCGGTAACCGGAATCTCAAATGTAGAATTTCCTTCCGTATTGACCGGCAGATACTTCTCCTCACCGACAATCATATAATCATAGTTCGAAGAACTCATGACGATCGTTGCAGTCGCGATTCCATTTTCCACCTTGATTTTCGTCGGGCTTTCCACCGTAGCACGGCCGGAGCCTCCGGACAGGGTTACCTCAACCGTATATTCACCATCGGCGATTCCTAAATCCTCTGCCGTTTTCATCGACGGATTATCTATGGCACCAACCGGAAGTGAATCGGAACGGAACACCAGCGTCCGCTCATACCATTTTTCTTTTTTGTTGCTGAATGCGGCACAAGCAATGCCCTCATCCAATGCATCCACAGGAACTGTAAATGTATGCGCACCATCTGTATCCTCTACATATGGGATATACTCTGACTCATCTGCAGCAACTGCCTCTTCGCCGGTACCCATATACAGATACCGATAACCTTTTCCGCCCATCGTCATAACGGCGGTCATCTTGCCGTCTGCTACCGTGAGCTTGCAGGCAGTAATGTTGAACATTGAAGAGCTTGAATCAACCTCGATGTCATATTCACCATCTGCGACATTCTCTGCCGGAATCGGAACCATCCAATCCTCTACCACATCGCTTGCCGATGCCAGATCCGAACCGGTTGCAATCTGTGCATCTGCTGTAGCCACCTGCTCTGTTGTCACTACTTCCGTCGTAACCGCGGCAGTTGTCTCCTGTGTTGTATCATTTTTTCCACATCCTGCAAGCAGGCAGGCAAGTACCACGCCTGCTGCAAGACCTACATTCCATTTCTTCACGATTAATTCCTCGCGTTTATTCTATTATTTGTTTAATTTATCAATAGCTGCCTGTGCATGCTTAACAAAGATATCCTGAATTGCTGGAAGCTCACCAAGTCCACGAACGAGGCATGTTACATCATAACCGGCATCCTCGAATGTTGTCTTCCAGGAGCCTTCCTCATCGCCTGCCATATCGTTGTTTGCATGGTCACCGGCTACAATCATCAGAGGCTCAAGAACAACCTTCTTGTAATCGCCTGCCTGTACCTTTGCAAGTACATCATCCACAGAAGGAGTTGCCTCAACGGTACCTACAAAATAGTTCTTAAAACCTGCATCTGTCAGCTTATCCTGCATCTTCTGATATACAGCGTTGCTGTCTGCCTCTGTACCATGTCCCATGAAGCAGATGGCTGTCTCACCATCATCATACTCAGCTGTTGCATCTGTGATAGCCTTCACAACCTCATCGAAATCCTCATCACTTGTAAGAAGCGGATCACCGATTACAACCTGATCGAATGCATCTGCATAATCGCCAACTTCATTTACAACATCTGTATATTCCAGACCATTCATCAGATGTGTCGGCTGGATTACAAGATTCTTGACTCCGTTATCCACCGCGCGGTCGAGCGCTTCTGTCATATTATCAATGGCAATTCCATCTCTGCTCTTTACATGATCAATGATGATCTGGCTTGTAAAGCCTCTTCTGACGGAATAATCTTTACCGAATTCTTCATCAAGCTTGCTCTCGATTGCACCGATCGTCAGACGACGGCTGTCGTTAAAGCTTGTACCAAAGCTTACAACAAGCAGTTCGTTGTCGCCAATTTCATCCTGATTACGAACGTTATCCAATGATGCATCTCCTGTCTCATAATTCTCATCGTCCTCTGCCTCAGATGCAGTTGCATCTGCAACCGTTGCCTCTGTTGTCGTTGCAGCTTCTGTAGCTGCCTCTGTGGTTGCTTCCGTCGTTGCCTCAGTTGTCTCTGTCTTCTTGTCTCCACATCCTGCAAGCAGAGTTGCTGCCATACATGCTGTAAGGAATACTGCGCTTAATTTCGATTTCTTCATTTTCTGTACCTCTTTCCTTTTGTTTTTTATCCAGTCACTTGTTAAGAATCAATTCAGACGCACAGAAAAAAAGCCGCCAGCGAAATCACAAACTGACGGAGCAACGGGCCATAGAACTTAATCTACAACGGTACGACCAATTACTCGTGATCTGGAAATCCTTCCTGTACCAATACACGGCAGGTTTCCTGACTTACCGATCCTCATACACATTCCCCTTCCCAGCCTTGCGGCCAGTGGTTATCTTCCGATATCGAATGTATACTCCCGGCTTACAGTGACGAGATCGTGCAGGACTTCCACCTGCTTCCCTTTTAACACATGTCTGCTTTTCAAAAGTAAAAAAGCTCCACGGCACCGTATATTATGAATTCAATTCGTCGCAATAATAACACACGCACACGAAATGTACAAGTACAAATTTCATGTGCGTGATATATTTAAACTATGCTATTCATATCTTTTAACTATTTTCAAGCAGATCCTGCAGCCGCTTCTCATAGACATAACAGTGTCCATGCGCCTCGATTGCCTTCTCATAGGCTTCCATGGCCATCTCCCGCTCTCCCATTACCTCATACAGAATTCCAAGCTCATAATAACCTTCCTCGCAGCCATGATACCCACAGCTTGAACAAACCTTCATCGTAACTGCCTGCCGCAGATATTTCTCCGCATCTGCATAATCACCGATCACCCGGCAGTATCTTGCAAGCTTGATATAATCAAGCGGTGTCTTCCGGTCTTCCTCCGGTATCACTGCTTTACTTAAATACTCCGCATACTCAGACTTGATTTCTCCATCCCGCAGATAGAGCGCCTGCAACAGTTCCCCATAATAATTGGTTTCTTTATTTAAGTTGACTGCCTTTTTGTATGCATCGACTGCGTCCGCATACCTGCCATTCATGATAAGCACTCTTCCGTACTTGCTGTAGATGCTTGTATTATCCGGCTTCAATTTCATGCCAAGCTGATACATCTGATCCATCATCAGCGTATCGTCCTCTTCCCCGGCAAGCTCCATCAGAAGACTCGCGCAGTCAAACCGCAGGCTTTCATCCGTGCCTTCCTCCGCATAGCTTTCCAGCAGCTGCTCTGCCTCCGGATAGCGGTCTGCCCGTGTGAGTGCGAGACCTGCCTCGATACGAAGCTGCGAATCCATATCATCCCCGTATTTATGAATTGCATCCAACAGAATCTGACACCCTTCCGTAATCCGGTTCAAGCAGAGCAGAACACGGGATTTGAAGCGGATGACCTCTGTTTTCCTCTGTATATCCCGGTCCGATCTCTCCGGAGCGATTGCCAGTGCCTGATCAAAATTCTCCAACGCTTTCCCGTAATCCCGCCGCTCCCAGTAGATAAATCCGAGATTCGTATAATATGCTGCATGTGGCCGTACTTTAATCTGATCCTCATACGCCTTGATTGCAAGCTCTGTCTCATGGACCTTCCGGTACATATATCCCAGATATCCAAATACGTCCGGATTCTTCGGATTGATGGACACAACTTTGTTATACATTGCGATTGAATCCTCATTCCGGTTTGCTTCATCATAGAGATCTGCCAGCTCTAACAACAGATCTTCATAATTCGGCAGATCGGATTCATCCGCCTTGTAATTTGCTTCCACCTTCTCCAAAAGCTTCAACGCTTCCTCTGATTTTTCCTGTGCACGAAGGCTTAATGCCTCATAATAATCCATCGCATCGCTCTCCGGACGGAACTCCCGGTACTGTGCCATTACATTTTCGGCATCCTCATACTGTTCTGCCTGCTGGAAGGTCAGTATCTCCTGTATGTACGGCTCCACACCATATGGATAGATCCGTATCGCCTTCTCCGCCGAATAGATGCATTCCTGCAGATAATCTAACATATAACAGCATTTTGCCCGGTAGCAATGCGCCCAGTATTCATCCTCATAGACCATAGATTCATAATCAATATGCTCTAACATCTCATCGCACGCCTTCATACAGTTGCCATACTCCTGCAGTTCATAGAGAATCCGAAGATTCAGGATGAGTCCGGTGATCTGCTCCTCATGCTCCGTCTCGACCGGAAGCTGTATATATTCCTTCGCTTTCTCGTACT
>ERZ1026776.1437-NODE-1437-length-13339-cov-5.276122_pt1 | contig 13339 bp, 13 predicted proteins | sample MGYA00380125_ERZ1026776 | MGnify/ENA primary metagenome ERZ1026776 (study PRJEB33269, sample SAMEA4719761) | human gut metagenome | biome: human-associated habitat; feature: organic feature; material: feces | place: Cameroon | collected 2013-10 ...
ATATACACTTAAACATTTTTATAAAAATACTGCCTTTAATGTATAGAACTTCCAATTTCTGACTATACTTTATAAAAAATAAAAACAAGGAAATGAGGTAACGGACTTGAAACTATTCTGCAAGAAAAAGGAACCTGTTACATACGATGAAAAATATCTTGTTGAGGAAATAAATCTGACGAAAGCTGCACTTAGTGCCGCATATGCCAACTTCGATAACGCTACCGATCCAGATCTTATAGACTGTTACATCTATCAGCTAAACTCTGAACAGAAGCGATATAAATACCTTCTCCAGAAGGCTAAAGAATCTGAAATATATTCATATATTCCAAACATCTGATGTATATTATAAATATGGTGTGCTTTATATATACTATACATTAACTATATTGTCAATATTTTTTTACAATTATTTCAAATTATTTTAAATCATTTTATGTATTTAGTTCAGGCTTTCCACCTGTTATCTTAAAAAGAAGCCGAAAAACAGCCTGTGAGCTATATACAGCTTCCAATACCGGAATATTTGACTTTTATATATTCCTCATATACACTTAAGGAAATTCTATAAAGCTGAATACTAAATTACATTGGAGGAATATATATGAACAACAATATAGATAAGTTTTCACCAGATACGCTGTCTGATGACTACGGATTAACTGATAATAAAAGAAAAAGAGGAAAGCCTAAAAGAAGTGATAAGAACAAAAAAACAGCACCAGCGATAACTATTATTCTTCTTATAACAGCTATAATATCTGTTGCTGCGAATATCTTTCTTCTTGTTACTGACCACACACGTACCCAGAGTACTGTTGCAAGACTTGAAGCTAAAGATATAGAGGCTGCTAAGGCTTCTGAAAAGGATGAGCTGCTTACTACAATACGTGGACAGTTTGAGGACGGTTCTTCTACTCTTTCTGTTCTTAAGCAGCTATATCCTGATAACATAGTATATGTTAATAAAAGTGGCAGCTATGTATTTGCAGATATCGACAATTCTCTTGCCAGAACTGAATACAGCACCTCAGGCTTCAAGCGCGAAGCAAATGGTTTCATGTCTTATACTGGTGACAATGTAACTAAAACCTATACCGGTGTCGATCTTTCAAGATATAATTCTGACATTGACTTTGCTAAAGCTAAGGCCTCAGGCATTGACTATGCTATGATACGCTGTGGCTACAGGGCTTATGGCTCAGGACTTCTTGTTAAAGATACCTCATTTGAAAAGTACATTACAGATGCACTTACTAACAATGTAGATGTTGGAATATATTTTTATACACAGGCTGTAAATGCCAACGAGGCTGTTGAAGAGGCTGAATATGTGCTTGACCTCATAAGACCTTATAATGTTACATATCCTGTTGCTATTGATATAGAAGCTATTGAGAATGACACCTTCCGCCAGCAGAAGCTTAGTGCAAGCGAGCTGACTGATGTTGTTATAGCCTTCTGTGATACTATTAAGGCTGCCGGCTATACTCCTCTTGTATACAGCAATCTGTTATACTTTATGGATAATGTTGAACTAAACCGGCTTGAAGCCTATGACAAATGGTTTGCCGGATATCAGACTGCTGCACCTTACTATCCATACAGATACACTATGTGGCAGTACACAAGCACCGGCTCTGTCCCAGGCATAACTGGAAATGTAGATATCAATATATGCTTTAAGAATTACAAGGGCTAGTTTTACACCTGTTACTTATCCCCCGTTACTTTCACTTGTTACCTTTAGCCACTATTTAAGATTATTTAAGCCTTACATACAACGCGCAAGGACTATACTTGCAAGCACTCCTGCCAATGTTGCAAGCAGTGCCCCAGCAAGTGTCCAGCGCGTTTTTTTAATCCCGGCTGCCATAAAATAAACCGACATGGTGTAGAATACTGTTTCTGTGCAACCCATAAGTATAGATGTCACCAGACCTACATACGAATCTGTACCAAACCTGCTGAATATATCAAGACTAAGACCGGTTGCGGCAGATGAGCTGAACAGCCTGACAATTATAAGTGGTATCAGCTCTGCCGGAATTCCTATTCTTTGTGTCAGTAAACCTATGCCTGAGGCAATAAAATCAAGAAATCCGGAGGTCCTTAACACCCCGACAGCCACCATAAGCCCTATAAGTGTAGGTGCTATTTCAACTACCGTCTTCATGCCATCAGCAGCACCCTTTACAAAGTTATCATAATTATTGCTTCTTTTATGTATTCCATATCCAACAATTATAAGTATAACAAGTGGCATAATATATGCTGATATTCTGGTTATCACTTTAAGCCTCCATTATAAATATTATTCCCTCTCCCTGCCACTCTATGGTTTAACGGTGTTCTTTTCTTATCATAAAACGGCAGAATATAACAGCAGCAAGTGTACTGATTGTCGTTGCAATTATAGAAGGAAACAGTATAGCCGTAGGATTGGCGCTGCCATACTGACTCCTGTAGGCAATTATATTAACCGGAATTAACTGGATAGAGGATATGTTAATAACCAGAAAGGTGCACATATCACAACTGGCGGTCTCACACTTCTTATTAAGCTTTGACAATTCCTGCATGGCTTTAATCCCTGCAGGCGTTGCCGCCCAGCCCAGCCCAAGAACATTAGATATCATATTAGTTGTTATATACGAAAATGCTTTCGATTCCTTAGGTACATCAGGAAACATCCAGCTAATTACAGCTCCAAGCTTACATTTACACTTATCTATAAGTCCTGATTTCTCTGCTATTTCCATAAGGCCACACCAGAATGCCATAACGCCAAGCATCGTTATGCATAATTCAATGGCATCCTTCGCACCATCCAATGCACCGGCTGTAATACTGTCTATATCACCTGTAACCGCAGCATATACCACACCTATAAGTATCATAAAGCCCCACAAATAATTAAGCATAGAATCATCCCACACTCTTTTGGATAATTCTATGCTTATTATTTTATAAATATTCTTATATTTTGTGTAATCTTAACTATAAAGGCTATTGGCACCATTCATCCCTGAACTTTAGTATCATTTCTCTTGTAAGGCTGATTCCATCATCCTCTAAGTCAAGCTCCTCTGCTTTAACCCAGGTTCCTAAGGAAAGTTCATCCTCCTGAAGGGTTATCCTGTCAGTTCCATCAAGTTCACAGTAAAAGCCTGATAATACTGAGCCTGATAAGCCCCATGGCTGGCTATTGTAGTAAGATATATTCTTTACCTTAAGCCCAACCTCCTCCATAACCTCTCTTTTAACAGTCTGTTCAAGTGTCTCTCCTGCTTCGTTAAAGCCTGCTATAAGTGCATAATTCCTATATGTTCTCCCTGCATACTTGGTAAGAAGTATTCTGTCCTTATCAGTTACCGCAACTATTACTGCCGGACATATCTTAGGAAATATCATATTTTTACATACCGGACATCTTAACATACGCTGCTTACTATCATGAACAGTAAGTGTGCCACATCTTCCACAGAACCTGTTATCCCTGTACCAGCCATATATATGATATGCTGTTATTGCTGCAAATGCGGCTGCCTTTGGCTTAGCTCTTCTGAACACATCTACACCTATAAAATCATAGCCCTTTATCACCTGGGCATACTCCTTGTGTATACACGAATCAGCCATTTCTCCTGCGTATTGTCCCTTTAATAACTGATTCTTTTTTTGAGCCAGAAAATATCTTGTTTCATCAACGCAAAAAAGATATGTGAAGGTGTAATTATCCACCGTTTCTTTATTATCAGAAGCATTTATCCCCAGAACGAATTCATTATATTGTGGATATATAAGTGTGTTCTCATCCTCATACTTCGCCAGCAGCAAAGAGCCCTGAAACAGGAATATAATATCTTCCTTCTGTGGACTGCAGGCTACATACTGATTGTTTAATCTGCTTGGATATATATCTTGTATCATCTTAGAAATACACCATCTCTTCCACTGGTGGTTCAGCCTTTTCTACCTTCTCGGCATAAAGAACAGGTCCCTTCTTCTTATAAGCCATCTGGAACTCTACCTTAACAGTAGCAGTAACCATTACCCATTCTCTGTTTTCTAAGGCTGCAATATCATTATAAAAGCTGATATAACCAATAAACTGTGTATCCTCTGCGCAGCAGGTCATAACCTTACGTCCCGGAACGAAATTCTTATCCTTAAAGTACTTATTCTTAAGCACCTGTCCTTTGAATCTTACCTTTTTTCCAACATATACATCTGGTCTTTCAGATACATCCATATACCATATGCCATAATCTGCATCATCAATTTCTATAACGTCCGCATTAACATCATAAGGAAGCTGCTCTGCTATCGACATCATTTCTCCCTTATCATCCTCAAACACTATCTGCAGAGTATTATTAAGTGCTCTCATGCTTCTTCTGTAGCTTCCAAGATCCATGCCCGACTTACATCTGTTAAATATGACCATATCCGTATACTTAACTGTTTCTGCAATAATAGACTTCATATTATTCCATTGAAGATTAAAGGCTTCTGCATCTATAAGTGTAATAGACTGATATATTTCCCAGCCTCTTGGCTTAGCTGTTGCCATAATAAGGGCTGGATCCCACATTCCATTATATTCCACTATAACAATCCATGGATCATATTTTTTATCAAGCTCATTCAGCTTTTCTTCCGTAAGCTCTTCCTTTTCAAGAACAACCATATCCACACCATTATCCTTTAAGAGCTTTTCACTATATTCTTCTTCGCCTTCTTCACATACAATCAGCAGCTTATTCTTTGCTTCTGCAAACTGTCCCATTGCTATTGTATCCTGAATAAAGCTTGTCTTACCACTATCAAGCTGACCATTTATTAAAAATATTGGAATCTGATACTCTTCTTCCTTTGCCATATTATACCTCTTTCTACACACATTATTAGTTATTCGTTATAATTACTTCATATAGTCACTTCATATAGTTACATAATCCTAAAAATGCAGTCCATGTCATTATGTGCAAAACATGGACTGCACTTTATCATGTCTGATTTATTCAATAATTATGCATTAAATAATTCTTTAAGAGCAGCTTCCTTAAGCTTAGCTCCTATAACACATATTCTTCCTGTGATTTCTGGTTCGCCATCACGTATTTCATACTCTTCTGGAACAAGATCAAAGAACATCCACTTACCATCTGGTGTAGGAAGCATTCCCTTTGCTCTTAATATGTCGCCATAATCGTCTGTTTCTGAAAGCTTTCTAAGTATTTCTGAAAGAGTTTCCTTATCATACTTATTAGGTGTTTCAACACCCCAGCTTGTGAATACTTCATCAGCGTGGTGATGTCCATGATGATGGTCATGTCCACAGCCGCATTCCTCTCCGTGCTCGTGATGATGCTCATGCTCGTGGTCATGTCCACAGCCGCATTCCTCTCCGTGCTCGTGATGATGCTCATGCTCGTGGTCATGTCCACAGCCACATTCTTCTCCATGCTCGTGATGGTGCTCATGCTCGTGGTCATGTCCACAGCCGCATTCTTCTCCATGCTCATGATGGTGCTCATGCTCGTGGTCATGTCCACAGCCGCATTCCTCTCCATGCTCGTGGTGATGATGATGTTCATGCTCCTCTGCTGCCTTAGCTGCTGCCTCTGCAAGCATTTCCAGCTCAAGATTAGTAACATTTTCCATAGCATCGAGAATCTGTGTGCCATTAATATCATCCCAAGGTGTAGTAATAATATGTGCATCCTTGTTAAGCGATCTGATAAGCTCAATATCTGTCTTTAACTTAGCTTCTGAAACATTCTGTGTTCTACTAAGAATAATAGTTCCAGCATGCTCAATCTGGTTATTAAAGAATTCACCGAAATTCTTCATATATACCTTTACCTTAGATGCATCTGCTACTGTTGATGCACTATTTAATCTGATTTCATTCTCAATATGAAGATCCTTAACTGCCTTTATAACATCTGAAAGCTTACCAACTCCTGATGGTTCAATTATGATTCTGTCTGGATGATATTTCTCAACTACCTCCTTAAGTGAAGTACCAAAATCACCTACTAAAGAGCAGCATATACATCCAGAGTTCATCTCTCTTATTTCAACTCCGGATTCCTTTAGGAATCCTCCATCTATACCAATTTCACCGAATTCATTCTCTATAAGAACAACCTGCTCTCCGGGAAATGCCTCCTTTAAAAGCTTAGCAATAAGTGTTGTCTTTCCAGCTCCTAAAAAGCCTGAAATAATATCTACCTTTGTCATTTTAATCCTCATTTCTGCGCACTATTTTCATAACGGGCTTTATGTCAGGTGCGCACAGCAATTTCATAAACCTGCCCTATCTAATTTTAATTATACGCTTGTTGTCAATACCCTTTACCGGCTGCCATATGATACCAGAGTCAAAAATACTTTGAACTTTACTAATATAACTCTACACATCACCTCTTGCAGCCCTTATTTCCTCTGCCAGTTCACTAAGTCTTCTAAGCCGGTGATTAACACCAGATTTACCTACTGGTGGATCTAATAGCTCTCCGATATCCTTAAGATTCATATCCTGGTGTTCCAGACGTATCTTAGCCACCTGATATAAGCCTTCCTTAAGGCTTGAAAGTCCTATTGTATCCCTTATATATTCAATATCTCTTGTCTGCTTTACAGCCGCTGATATTGTTTTATTGAGATTGGCAGTTTCACAGTTTACCTTTCTGTTAACATCATTTCTCATCTCTTTAAGAATCATGACATTGTACAGATTCATCTGTGAAACATATGCCCCCATAATATTCAACGCATCCGTTATATTGTTTCCTTCCTTCATATATACTATATAACTGTTCTTACGCTGCGTAATCTTTGCATCTAGTGCGAAAAAACATAGCATCTGCCTAAGGCATTCTGCATCCTCCTCATAATCGCACACTATCTCATAATGATAAAACTTGTTGGGATCACTTATTGAGCCAGCGGCTATAAAGGCACCTCTTATAAAGGCTTTCTTACAGCATTCCTTCTGCACTATCCTCTGATCAACAAATACCGGTTCTATATGTTCAAATGTATCATCTGCCCACTTAAGTGTCTGTAATATCTTAGCAACCTGCCTCTGGTCACATATTCTTATACTCGTATCCCTGCTGCTCTCCGATATATAAAGTATATCTGACGAATCTATGTCAAATATAGTTTCCAGCAGTACTATAAACTTATATCTTGCAACCTCATTCTCTGTAAGCAATTCAACCTGCATCTCACCACCTGATGAACGTCTGATACGTCCTGACATCCCCATAATAGCTGCAAACTCAGCTATCTGGCAATGTCTTGATGAATCAAGTCTTGCACTTAACTCTTCCTTAACCTCCGAAGAAAACGACATCAATTATCTCCATTTCACATCTATATCTTTAATTCAGCTTTTCCGCTTTGAATCCTTTTCAATATCCCTGTGTTCCACCTTACAGCCATAAGGAGTCTTTTCAATTCTGCCTGCTATTGCGTTTGCAAGAGTTACAGAGCGGTGCTTTCCACCTGTACAGCCAACTGCTATAACAAGACTTGACTTTCCCTCCTTGACATAATTAGGCAGTAAAAACTGTATAAGTCCATCTACGCGGTCAAGAAATTCTCCAGCCTCGGGTGCTTTCATCACATAATCCTGTATAGCCTTATCATTACCTGTTAGTGGTCGTAACTCTTCTATATAATAGGGATTAGGCAGAAACCTGACATCTAATACCATATCTGCATCTGATGGTATTCCATACTTAAACCCAAAGGATACAACAGTAACCATAAGATTGTTAAACTCTTTCCTGCCAAGTACTATTTTCTGAAGCTCCTCCTTGAACTCTCTTGTAAGAAGCTGGCTTGTATCTATAATAACATCAGCTCTCTGCTTAAGAAACTTAAGCTGTTCTCTTTCAAGCATTATACCCTTATCAACTCTTCCATCCTTAGCAAGCGGGTGAGTCCTTCTTGTTTCCTTATATCTTTTTATAAGCACCTCATCACTTGACTCAAGAAACATAATAGTATAGTCGTAATTCCTGCTTTTCATATAATCAAGCACCGAATCGAATTCAGCCAGTGAATGCCCGCTTCTTATATCTACACCAAGCGCTATATTACTGTAGCCGTTATCCTGCTGCTGGCAGTCAGCAAGCTCTGCAAACTTCGTTATTAGCGATATAGGCATATTATCAACACAATAATATCCTTCATCCTCTAATACATTCAAGGCTGTTGACTTTCCTGCTCCTGACATTCCTGTTACAATAATTATCTTCATATGCTGCCTCGTTTCTAAAATTCTCCAAGCTTAATAACCTCAAGTTCGAGTTTAACTCCATCTTTCTTCATAACTTCTTCCATTATCTTATCTGTCAGCACACACACATCCTTTGCCGTTGCATTTCCTTTATTAATAACAAAGCCTGCATGCTTTTCTGACACCTGTGCATCTCCTGCTGACAGTCCCTTAAGACCTGCCTCCTCTATAAGCTTCGCCGCATAATAGCCCTCCGGTCTTTTGAAGGTACTTCCTGCACTTGGATACTCCAGCGGCTGCTTTGTTCTTCTCTTAACTGACAGCTCCCTGATATACTCCTTTATCGTATCTGTATCCTTCTTTTCAAGTCTGAAGGTTGCACTAACAACTATATAGCCCCGCTTTATTATACAGCTTGTTCTATATCCCAGCTCCAGCTCTGCTTTATCTAATGTGATTATATTACCATCAGCATCCAGCACATCAGCGCTGACTATAATATCCTTTATCTCACCACCATAGGCTCCGGCATTCATCCTTACTGCTCCACCTATAGTTCCAGGAATTCCCGTTGCGAATTCAAAGCCTGCCAGCCCTCTGTCTGCGAGCTGATTTCCAAGCCTTGACAGCTTCATTCCTGACATTACCTTTACAGTTACGTCATCTATATAGCTGACTTCACTAAACTCATCAGAAAGCTGTATTATCACTCCCCTGAAGCCTTTATCCCCAACCAGCAGATTACTTCCATTACCAATAACATAATATTCTATGTCTGATTTTTTCAATAAATCTACTATTGATTGTAATTCAGCGATAGAAGAAGGCATCACGAAATAATCCGCAGTGCCTCCTATCCTGAATGTAGTATGATTACTCATAGGTTCATCCGTTCTTACCCGTGACTCCCCCACTATACTCTTAATACTTCCCAGCACATCATTCTGACTCATGTATTATCATACTCCCTGTCTATATTCATTCTATAATGTAAAATCCTGCTGCCTAATCAGCAAGCACTAGTCTGGCTGCTCCATACATACCTGCATCATTGCCTAATGCAGCCTTAATAATATTAGTATCTCTTGAGGCATGGAACACGTACTCCTTATAATACTTTCTTACTCTTTCTAATAGAAAATCACCAGCCGCAGAAACACCACCGCCTATGCATATAACCTCTGGATCGACGATACATGCAGCACAGGCAAGACCTTTACCAAGATAGCGGCACACATAATCAACAACCCTTAACGCCAGTACATCCCCTGTCTTAGCCTCGTCAAATACAGCCTTAGCTGAAATATAAGGTATATTCCTTAATGCTGAGGGTTCTTCTGATTCACTTAACATACGTGTTGCTGTCTTAACTATACCGGTAGCAGAAGCAACCTGCTCAAGACAGCCTTTCTTTCCGCAGTTACAATACTCCTCCTCATCCTCAACCACAGGAATATGTCCTATCTCTGCTGCCGCACCATTAAAGCCGCACAAGGGCTTTCCATTGACAATAACACCTCCGCCAACACCTGTTCCAAGTGTTACTAACAGACTGCTCGAATATTCTTTAGCGCTGCCCATCCAGTATTCGCCCAATGCTGCCATATTAGCATCATTGCCAACCTTTACCTTATAGCCTGTCATATCGCTAAAGGTCTGTGCAACATTAAACACGCCCCATCCAAGATTGACACACTTATTAACTGTTCCATCCTCTTTAACAGCACCTGGAACACCTATTCCTACTCCGGCAATATCACTGGCAGCTTTATTAACCTTTCCCAGCATATCTGGTATATGTTCTTTAATATCCGATAATATAAGACTTCCTCCCTCTGCCTTACGCGTTGGGATTTCATCCTTATACAGAAGCTCTCCTGATATGCTGAAAACTCCACATTTGCAGGTAGTTCCTCCAATATCTATTCCAAGCACTATACCTTCACTATTATTACCTGTATTGCTTACATTATCCTTATTGCTCATACGCCCTCCAGCTCTGCTAATTAGAAATCGTCCTCTTCATCACCCTTCATAAGGTTTTCCTGAACTCTTCTATATAACTCCTTGGCTGCATTGTATCCCATCTTCTTCTGTCTATGGTTTACGGCTGCTGCCTCCACGATAACCGCAAGATTACGTCCTGGTCTTATTGGAAGTGAATGACATACAACCTTGTTGCCAAGATATTCTGTATATTCCTCTTCAAGTCCTAATCTGTCATATTCCTTATCCTTATTCCAGTCCTCCAGCTTAATGACCATATCGATTTCCTGTGTTTCTTTAACACTTTCTACACCGAACAGAGTCTTGACATCAATAATACCTATACCTCGAAGCTCTATAAAGTACTTAGTTACACCAGGAGCTGAGCCGACCAGTGTTTCATTACTTACCTTTCTTATCTCGACAGCATCATCTGTCACAAGACGATGTCCTCTCTTAATAAGCTCAAGTGCAGCCTCACTCTTACCTATACCACTTTCACCTGTTATAAGCACACCCTCTCCATATACATCTACAAGCACGCCGTGAATTACTATACAAGGTGCAAGCTGTACCTTAAGCCATCTTATAACCTCTGCGGAAAATGAAGAGGTAGATTCCTCTGACTTAAGAATAGGTATCTGATACTTCTTTGCAAGCTCTATAATCTCAGCCTCTGGTTCAAGATTCCTGCAGAATATAAGGCATGGGATGTTACTTGATAAGAGCTGCATATAACGTTCATAACGCTCTGTATCTGAAAGACTCTTAAGATATGAATACTCAACATTGCCTATAATCTGTATACGGTCATTATCAAACTGGTCATAAAATCCAGTAAGCTGAAGTGCCGGTCTGTTAAACTCCGGAACATGAATCCATATTCCCTTTACATCTATATCAGGTGTGAGATTAACAAGATTCATCTTTTCTATCACCTTGGATAAATTAACTCTTTCTTTTCCATTCATACACTACTCCTATCCTGCACATTAAGGCTACTGCCCTGAATGCCGCAATTATATATTTAATTATTAAAAATGTATATCAAGCTTTATCTCTGTCTGTTAGTTATAAGTGTAACACAGTAATCCTCATATTAAAAGATTTTATTTTTAATGAAAATATGCATAAATATTCTGTGCAGCCCTCTCAGTTATGCCATCTGCCTCCATAAGTTCACTCACACTTGCAGTTCTTATCTTTTCTATATCAAGAAAATGCTTCATAAGCGCTTTTCTTCTTACAGGTCCGATTCCTTCAATATCATCAAGCACTGAGTTAACCTGAAGTCTGCTTCTTAATGACCTATGGTATTCTATTGCGAATCTATGAGCTTCATCCTGCACACGCGTTATTAACTTAAAGCCTTCACTATGACGGTCTATCGGTATCTCTACATTGTTATAATACAGGCCTCTTGTATTATGATTATCATCCTTAACCATGCCACACACAGGAATATTAATTCCAAGCTCTGATAACACCTCCAGCGCTATATTAACCTGACCGCGTCCACCATCCATCATAATAAGATCCGGATATACCGCAAAGCCTCTTGCTTCCTCTTCTCCTGCACGTTCTCTTATCCCTCTCTGGAAACGTCTTGTCAGTACCTCCCTCATGCTCTTATAGTCATCAGGTCCTTTAACCGTCTTTATCTTGAACTTACGATAATCATTCTTCTTTGGTCTGCCAGACTCGAATACAACCATAGAACCTACAGATTCCACGCCGCTTGTATTAGATATATCGTAAGCCTCTGCTCTTTTTAGTTCTGAAAGTCCAAGCCATCCTGCTATTTCCTGCATAGCTCCCATAGTTCTTTTTTCTTCCAGCTTAATCTTCTCGGCATCCTTTGTAAGTACCATAAGTGCATTCTTGTGTGCCAGCTCAACCATCCGTTCCTTATCACCCTTTTTAGGTGTCACGATTGATACCTTTCTCTTCTTTCTGCTGCCAAGCCATTCTGCAATAACATCTGCATCCTCTATTTCCTCCTGTGTCATAATAACATTAGGAATATAAGGCGTTCCACCATAATATTGCTTCATAAACTGTGATAATATAGCACTTCTGCTGTCATTCGTGGCAACCTTCATATGAAAGTGCTCTCTTCCAAGTAACTTACCCTGTCTTATAAAGAACACCTGCACTACTGCATCCTCTGCATCCATAGCACAGGCTATCACGTCCCTGTCAGTTGCATCATCCGCTGTAATCTTCTGCTTCTGGGCTATCTGCCGTACACTGCTTAGAAGATCCCGGTACCTTGCTGCTTCCTCATACTCCAGTCTCTCAGAGCAATCCATCATCTTATCCGTAAGCTCATCTATTATCTCGGAATAATTACCATTAAGAAAGCTTATAACAGACTCTATATTCTCCTTATAGGCGGCCTCACTCACCATTCCCTGACAGGGTGCATTACATTGTCCTATATGATAATTAAGACAGGGTCTTTCCTTCCCTATATCCTTTGGCAGCCTTCTGTTACAGGTTCTTACTTTGTATAGCTTACACAAAAGCTCTATCGTTTCCTTTACCGCACCTGCTGAGGTGAAAGGTCCAAAGAACTTTCCCGTACCATGCTTCATTGTTCTTGAAAACAGCACTCTTGGATATGCTTCATTCACTGTCACCTTTATAAAGGGATAACTTTTATCATCCTTAAGCATAGTGTTATACTTTGGTCTGTGTTCCTTAATAAGATTACACTCCAGTACAAGTGCTTCAAGCTCAGAATCTGTAACTATATATTCAAAATATGCTATATGTGAAACCATCTGTACAACCTTTGCAGAGTGGTTCTTATTACTCTGAAAATACTGTCTTACACGGTTCTTTAACACCTTTGCCTTACCAACATATATAATCACATCATGTTTATCGTGCATAATATATACTCCCGGTTTATCAGGGAGCTTTTTTAACTCTTCTTCAAGATTGAACATATGAAACCTCATTTCCGCATATACATATGCGTACAATAATACAATTCTTCTTTGTGCCTCTTATGCACATTATAACATTCTGCTGTTATACCTGTCTCTTATACACATCTCCGAGCCCACGAGACCGTACTAG
>ERZ1026776.1441-NODE-1441-length-13314-cov-8.598537_pt1 | contig 13314 bp, 11 predicted proteins | sample MGYA00380125_ERZ1026776 | MGnify/ENA primary metagenome ERZ1026776 (study PRJEB33269, sample SAMEA4719761) | human gut metagenome | biome: human-associated habitat; feature: organic feature; material: feces | place: Cameroon | collected 2013-10 ...
ATATCCTCACAATACAAATCGATTCAAAATAAAAATTCCAACTTATAGATATATTTTAACACAGAAATTAAATATTGACAAGTATCATGGAAAAACTATTTTTCAACCATGAAAGTAACAGGTCCGTCATTAATAAGCTCAACGTCCATCATAGCACCAAATACACCGGTTTGAACCGGTACATTATACTCTTTGACTTTGGAAATAAAATATTCATACAAGTTATTTGCAATTGTTGGGGGAGCCGATTTGTCAAAACTTGGACGAGTCCCCTTTTTGCAATCTCCACATAACGTGAATTGTGAAACAATAAGCATTTCTCCTTTTTCGTCAAGTAGGGATTTGTTCATTTTTCCATTTTCATCTTCAAAAATTCTCAAATGGACAAGTTTTTCTGCTAATTTATCAGCATTTAATTTTTCATCACCTTTTACAACTCCGAGCAAAACTAACAAACCATGCCCTATTTGAGAGCAAAGTTTTCCATCAACTGTTACAGAAGCTTTTTTAACTCTTTGAATTAATGCTTTCATTTAAACCTCTCTTGTTAAGCATTTGCCCTACTTAATAATTCCGCTTTTGTAATTTTTCTACCACAAGATTTGTCCTCATCACAAAATCCGAATCTTTCGCATTTTGGAACAAGGTATTCTTTTAGCCAAGGCTCTTTTTTAATTAATGCTTCACACATACCTTTTACAAGGCATCTAATTTCATACTGTGCTCTTGTGCATAATCTCAAATTAGCAAGGTGAATAAGTTCTCGCAAATTCAAACTTGCAACAAGAGAACTAGCTGCCGCATTTGGCATTACAAACCTAGCATCTTCAGCAGGTATTCCAGCCTCTACAAATTCTTGATACTGATCAGAAATCTTGCCCATAAAAGCAATAAATTTTTCTCTTAATTCCGGATTTTTATCTATAGTTGGCGGAATTATATAATCAAATTGACCTTTTTCTTTAACATAACGTTGAGACTTTTGAGAAAAAGACATGTGTCTGTGTCTTACGAGCTGGTGCGTGCATGCTCTAGATACATTTGAAATTGCAAAAGACACTTGAATATGTTCTATTGTTGAATAATGTCCTGAGCCGATTACTCGTTTTATGAGTTTCAACATTTTTTCTTCATCAGTTGCATTTTCATAAATGTTAATAGGGGCGTCCGCACTATAACAAGTTCTGCAAGCTGTATAAATTGTTTTTAACATATTATCCGGTTTAGAAATTAAAGCAACAACCGGTTTGTTATTATTTTCCATTTTAACCTACTCCTAACCTTTTTTACCATAATAGCTAAAACAGAAAACATGTGCAAAATATTAATCAAATGTGAACAATTTGTTCGGTTCAACCTCAATTGCAGTCATAATTTTGTACAGAATTTTAAAAATATGGATTATCTCCATAAATATAAGAGAGGCGGTCAGCAAGCTGACCGCCTCTCTTATACCTTTCGAAAAACTTATTAGTTTTTCTTTCCGTATCTTTTGTTGAATCTTTCAACTCTACCTTCAGAGTCTAAGATTTTTTGTTGACCGGTATAGAATGGGTGACAGTTGTTACAAATTTCAACAGTCAAACCATCTACTACAGATCCTGTTTCGATTTCGTTACCACAAACACATTTGATTGTAGTTTTCTTATAATCTGGGTGAATACCGTTTTTCATTTTTACCTCTTTCTTTCAAGATTCCAAACTTGAATAATTAATTTACATTCGACTAACACAATTCTATAATACTAAATATTTGAAATCAAGTTATTTTTACAAATATTAACCCTTACCACTTTTTAAAAATAAAGAAAACCGCAAGAATGATAAAACAGAAACCCACAAGATAATTCCATTTGAATTGTTCTTTCAAATAAAACACTGAGAAAAAACTAAAGACAACAAGCGTTATAACTTCTTGAATTGTTTTTAATTGTGCGGCATTATAAACCCCATAACCAATCCTATTTGCCGGAACTTGGAAACAATATTCAAACAAAGCAATACCCCAACTAACCAAAATCACGACCCAAAGTGCCGTACTTTTAAATTTCAGATGACCATACCATGCGAAAGTCATAAAAATATTTGAAATCAATAACAAAAATATTGGTGTAATTGTCCTTATCATAGCCTTTAAATCCTTATATAATCTTATTTCTAACTTTTTTATTATAAAACAAATAAAAATGCTTGACAGTGAATTTTTTTTTGCATATAATCAATATACAAGCACGCGCCGGTATAGCTCAATTGGCAGAGCAACGGTTTTGTAAACCGTAGGTTGTAGGTTCGAGTCCCATTACCGGCTTTTTTACTGAAAAATTGAGCCTATGCAAGTCTTTCAAAAGAAAGTAAGGCCGACTTTAATTAAAGAAAACTAAAACCTTAACAGGTACTTGCCAATGACTCTCAGTAATAAAACTCAAGCCCTTGTGGCTCAGAGGTAGAGCACTCCCTTGGTAAGGGAGAGGTCACGAGTTCAAGTCTCGTCAAGGGCAAATTTAATTGCCTAAGACAAGCAAAGCAACAACTAAATATGGGTAGGTGGCCGAGTGGCTAAAGGCGACAGACTGTAAATCTGTTCTCGCGAGAGTACGGTGGTTCGAATCCACCCCTGCCCAGTACTAAAAACCTTGATTCTGTTTAAGTTTCAAGGTTTTTATTTTTTATTAATTGCCACTCTGCGTCCATTACCCATTTTAAAACAAATTCTGTTAATAATCTAAAACAAACATACTTCTGGAGGATTGAAGCATTAATAAAAAAATGTCATAATAACACATGAGATAATTATTTTGGATGGAATTACAAATAGTTAACTTTTGGAACATATACAAAAAATTTTAAAAATTTTTACCAATTCTGTCGATATGAAAAATGTCTGCAAGTAAGTATGAGGATAGTCTGACATGAGAAGAAGTATGAAACGTGTTAATGTAAAAAAAGAAAATAAACCGTTTAAAACCTTAGCGATTGCAACTATTGCGGGTTTATCTATTATAGGTATTGGACAAGCTCAAGCAGCAACTCTTGACGATATTGATTTGTCACAAAAACAGATTAATACTCCTACTCTTGATTATCTGCATGACAACACTGTATTCCTACCTCAAAAAACTTTCCAACGAGATGCAGATGGGAATATTGTTAAAGATGCGAATGATAAACCGATTATCCAAGAAGGTACACCGATTTTAGCTCCACAAAGCGGATATTCTTTAACAGAACTTGAAGCAAAAGAAGACGGTTCAAAACCTGACGGGAATAATGTTATTACCAAGTTTGAAGTTAAAGATGTTACCAGATATTATGACAAAACAACAGGTGCAATTGTACCTGTATATTACCGTGTGGACCTAAAACAGACCACATATGGTGACGGGAACCAGAGTAAAACCTATACCGTAAACGGTATAAACGGCGGAACATACGATATTACGGCAAAATATAATGATTCAGCATCAAAAACTTATACAACAGAGTATAAAGACCACAAGTATGAAGATACAGTAACTTCAACTTCCTATGGTACAGAGATCCATAGTGCATTAAAAAACTCATCAGGTTCAACAATAACAATAAAAGATGCCATATTTGAAAACAATTCTACTGCTATAAAAAATAATTCTTATTATATCCTTAATGTCTATGGCGGTGCATTGTATAATGCCGGTGAAATTACAGGTATAACTGCGGATTTTATAAATAACTCTGTAACAGCAACAGGTTCTTCTACCTATGGTTATGGCGGTGCTATATATAATGGTGGAACAATTGGCGATATAACGGGTCATTTCATTGGTAATAGTGCAGGTTATTATGGTGGTGGCGGTGCTATATATAATGGGTATAATAGTACAATCGGCGATATAACGGGTGATTTCATTGGTAATAGTGCTAAATCTTCCGGCGGTGCTATATATAATGATGGAACAATCGGCGATATAACAGGCGATTTCATTGGTAATAGTGGCGGTGCTATATATAATGATGGAACAATCGGCGATATAACAGGTGATTTCATAGGTAATAGTGCTGCAAATAATTCTGGCGGTGCTATAGAGAATTTTGGAACAATCGGCAATATAACGGGTAATTTCATTGGTAATAGTACTAAAGATGATGGCGGTGCTATACGTAATTATGATGGTACAATCGGCGATATAACGGGTGATTTCATTGGTAATAGTGCAAGTTATGGCGGTGCTATATGTAATAATAAGGGTACAATCGGCAATATAACAGGCGATTTTATTAGTAATAGTGTTGCAACTGGTTATGGCGGTGCTATATATAATGGTAGTGGTAATACAATCGGCAATATAACCGGTGATTTCATTGGTAATAGTGCAACAGGTACTTCGGCCTTTGCTGGAGGCGGTGCTATAGATAATAGAGGAACAATCGGCAATATAACGGGTGATTTCATTGGTAATAGTGTAACTGGTTCTGGCTATTCTGGCGGTGCTATATATAATGGGTATAATGGTACAATCGGCAATATAACAGGTGATTTCATTGGTAATAGTGCAACTGGTTATGCCGGCGGTGCTATAGATAATAGAGGAACAATCGGCAATATAACCGGTGATTTCATTGGTAATAGTGCAACTGGTGATGCCGGCGGTGCTATATATAATCGGGATACAATCGGCGATATAACGGGTGATTTCATTGGTAATAGTGCTAAATCTTCCGGCGGTGCTATATATAATAGAGGTACAATCGGCAATATAACGGGTGATTTCATTGGCAATAGTGCAGTTGATAATGGTGGAGCTATATATTCTTATAGCGATTTAAGCCTTGTTGCAGACAACAGAACAAACACTTTTAAAGATAACTACACTGAATCTGCAGGTGTTAAAGACGACAATGCTATTTATATAGATGATAATGCTACATTGAATTTCAAAATGAAAAACAATGGTAAATTCTACATGGCAGATAATATAGATGGGACTGTAAGAAAAGATAGTGATGGAAATATTACTGATACCTATAGCGTAAATATCAAAGGTGATGACATAAACAACACAACTTTCTATATGTTGAACGATATTCGTAACGCAAACGTAACATTTGACAACACAACAATCAATGCTGTAAATAATCAAACTCATGTATATAATTTCAACACATTGACTGTTAATTCTGATACAAACTTCGTTGCAGATGTTGACCTAGCTAATGCTGAAATGGATAGAATCACTGTAAACACTTACGGCACTCACCAAGGTAACTTGAACGTTGTTGGTATGAATTTGTTATCTGATTCAACAAAAGATGTTACTGAAATATATTTTGCTCAACCAGGGTTGAAAAATAATGTTGTTAACGGGATGCCAAAGACTGGTGAATACAACCTTCCAAGCACTGCTCAAACAACATTCTACACTCCTATCTACAAATACAACGCAATTTATGACAACAGAGATGATGGTGGTTATTTCATGTTCGCCAAAGGAGATAAAATTCTTACCCCTAGCGGTGGTGGAGGTATAACTGTTACTCCTACAGGAAATCCATCTGATGCATATAACCCGGCTATATTGAGTAGTCCAGTTGCCTCTCAAGCTGGTGCAAATGCAACTATGAACCAAACATTCAACTACTCGTTCCAAAACTCAGATAACTTCATGTCTATTCCATATCTTGAGCGTGTCGCAATTAAAACTTCTAACAGATACGCTCTATCTCCAACTGGAGATGCTACAGATGTTGGAACTTTCTCACAACTATTCAATGCTCAAAATGAAACATCTAGTACTTGGGTTAAACCTTATGCAAGTTTTGAAAATATTCCACTTAAAAACGGTCCTAAAGTTTCTAACATTACTTACGGAACTTTAGTTGGTTTTGACACTCCAATAAAATCTATCAGACACGGCTGGGATAGAACTTGGACTGGTTATATCGGTTACAACGGAGCTAGTCAAAGATACTCTGGAGTAGATTCAACTCAAAACGGTGGTCTTGTTGGTGGAACTTTAACTCTATACAAAGGTAATTTATTCAACGCTACAACTGTTTCTACTGGCGCTATTGTTGGCGACAACCGAACTATGTACGGAACAGATAATTACACTATGCTTATGGCTGGTGTTGGTAACAAAACTGGTTACAACTTTGAATTTAAAGAAGGGAAAATTATCATACAACCTAGTATGTTGTTAAGCTATACCTTCATTAACACTTTCGACTACACTAACGCTGCTGGGGTTAGAATTAAAAACGACCCATTACATGCAATACAAATTGTTCCTGGCGTAAAATTCATTGTAAATACCAAAAACGGTTGGCAACCATACATCGGGGTTAACATGATTTGGAATTTATTAGACGAATCTAAAGTTTCAGCTAATGATGTAAGATTACCTGAAATGAGTATCAAACCATATGTTCAATATGGTATTGGGGTTCAAAAACGCTTCAAAGACAGATACATGGCTTTTGGTCAAGCTATGATTCAAAATGGTGGACGTAATGGTATTTCTCTAACTGCAGGATTCCGTTGGGCTATCGGCAAAGATGGAAAACCACTTGAAAAAGTTCAAAGGGTAAATAACAAAGTTTCTAGCGTTACTCCTAGAACAGAAGTGAAAGTTGCAAACAATTCAACAGTTCAACCTGAAAGAAAAATTATTAAACAATTAACTCCGGAACAACGTGTCAGACTAGGCGCAAGACTTCAAGACTCAACTAGAACGACCTCTCTGGGTTCTTTAAGACAAATTTAACTAGTTTTTCTATCACTACACCATATAATTCTTTCCTGCAATATATGTAACAGCAGCGCGGGTTTTTACTCCAAATTTCCTCAAGATTGCAGCAACATGAGCTTTGGCTGTATGTGTTGAGACTTCCAATATTTCTGCAATTTCAGGATTGTCATAACCTCTACACATATACCACAATACTTGAAACCACCAAGTTTAATTTTTACGCCGAATTTTATTGAATCATAAAAATAAATTTTTAAGCATAATTGGAAATGATTGCTTCAAATTTTGACTTATATTTATTTAGTAAAATATTTTAGGGTATTTAATTACTTATCAAAAGTTGCATTTGTTAACTCGTATTTAATATCTTTACCTTTGATATGCGGAATAAAATACGCATTTAATGTTTTATCTGACGGATTTTTTTGACGCAAAATATTTTTTATAACTTCTGCAATTTTTTTACAATAATTCTTTTTAACTTTGGATAGTTCTGCATTGTCACTTTGAGGAATAAATCTCTTCGCTTCATCTAAAGGAATTCCGTAATATTCACTGATAATACCGGCCTTATCTTTTATATCAGAAGATTTGCGCTCAATTGATTTTGCCGCATCATCAATATAACCCGTTGTATGACCTGTCAAAATATAAGGAATAGTTTCTCCTTGTTTTTCGGAATGATAAAAAGAACGAACAACTTTATTTTGACGATAATCCCAATCATGATTTACAAAAAATCGAACCAGACGTTCTCTTAATGATTTATCTAATTCAGACTCGGATTTCTTGGTCTTAGGTGTTTTCCCACTCATAATATTTTTTGTTTCGTTATGAAGTTTATTAAGCCAAGTCACAAGCTTTCTTTGAACAGTTTTAATAACTTTGGGAGATTTGATTTGAACATATTCACCATTTTCGCACTTTATAAAATACCTGACAGGGTGAATTGAGCCAAAAGATTGAACTCTAACATTCTTCTTATTACCAGAGGTTATAGTTTCAACTTGCATAATAAACTCCAAATTATTTTATACTGATATAATAAAACCAAAAATAACTTTTTTCGCTGATATATTATTTAAAAGCAAAAAACTTGTTACAGAAGTTAACAAAGAGAAGATTAAAAACTATAAAAAAAGTTATCCTCATGATAGATTAAGGAAGTGTATATATTTAAGGAGGGAATATGAAGAACTTATTCAAAGCAATTCTATCATTAATGGTGTTTTGCCTTGCAGCAGCACCATCATTTGCATTTCCTGATGTAAGTGACAACTACTGGGCAGCATCGCAAATCAAAATTTTGTCAGAAAAAGGAGTAATTGTTGGATATCCTGACGGTACATTCAAACCTGATGCAAATGTTACAAGAGCTGAATTTGCAGCAATGGCAATTCGAGCTTTAGGACAAGAACATACAAAAGTTGCTCAACCTGTACATTTCACAGATATTGACGAAAATTATTGGGCTTTTCAAGATATTCAAAAAGCTGTTTATTTTGACTTAATTTCAAACACAAAAGCAAACGAATTATTCAGACCAGAAGATTCTGTATCAAGAGCCGAATCTTTATCTGTAGCGGTAAATGCTCTCACAACAGAACAAATTAGCCCTGCAAAAGCAAAAGAAGTTCTTGAAAGAAAGTATATTGATGCAAACACAGTTCCTGAATGGTTTTTAATTCCTGCAGGTAAAGCAGAAATTTTAGGAATGATTGTTGTAGTTCCAAGTGCGAAAAAAGCAGCTCTTGAAGCTGATAGACCTGCAACAAGAGCAGAAGTTGCAGCAATATTGTTCAATATGATGGAAGAAGCAAAACTTAATCCGAACGCAAAACTTGCAGAAGCAATGAGAAAGAAAACCGGAGAGGGTTTTGTTGTTGAAAACGCAACAGTTCAAGGTAGTGTAGGAACAATTCCAGCAGGAACAATTTTACCTGTAAGAATGAACTCATACATCAGCTCTCAAACTTCTGAGGGTGGAGCTATGTACACCGCAAGAGTTCCTCAAAACTACGTAACTCCGGAAAAATTTATTCTTATCCGTGAGGGTGCAGGATTAAGCGGTCAACTTTTAGACGTAAGAGCAGGTAAATACTTCGTTAGAAATGGTGTTTTAGTTTTGAAAAACAGCCTAATCACAACTGAAAATGACCAAACAACAACTTTCAATGCAACCGCCGAAATCAAAAAAGATAGAAACTGGTTCATGAAATTCGTTCGATGGGCATTCAAAGGAGAAAAATTAGAAGTTCCTGCCGAGGGTACAGCTAACATGAGATTGTTACAACCTCTAAAAATCGACCTTACTAACGGTTGGATTTACGAAAACTAATTTTTAATTTTATAACTTTTAAAGGGCGATTGGATAAAATCTAATCGCCCTTACTTTTATCTTGAAATAGAAAAAAGTTTTTGATAGGATAGAGGCATAGGGATTAGAAAAAAAATTAAAGAGGTTAAAAATGTCAGGACACTCAAAATGGGCAAACATTAAAAATAAAAAAGCAAAAACAGATTCTCAAAAAGCTGTTGTATTCCAAAAATATTCAAGAGAATTAATCGTAGCAGCAAGACTCGGCGGACCTGATCCTGCAGGTAATTTCCGATTAAGAACCGCTATTGAAAAAGCAAAAGCAGCAGGACTTCCAAACGATAACATCAAAAGAGCAATTGACAAAGGAGCCGGAGCCGGAGCTGCAGACAATTACGAAGAATTAACTTACGAAGGGTACGCAGCAGGCGGTGTTGCCGTTGTTCTGGAAGCAATGACCGACAACAGAAACAGGACTGCCGGTGACGTTAGAAGCATATTCACAAAATTCAACGGAAACCTTGGAGAATCAAATTGCGTAAGTTGGATGTTTGATAGAAAAGGGAGTATTGAATTTGATTCTTCTGTTGATTTCGAAAAATTATTTGAAGCAGCAATCAATCTTGATGCTGATGATGTTACAGAAGAGGAAGATGGCTATAAAGTTCTAACTTCTGTTGAAAATTTCCAAAAAGTTGTTGAAGGATTGGAAGCGGAAGGGTTCAAGAGTGTTAGCGCAGAACTTACAAGAATTCCGCAAAACACAATTGAAGTTACTGACCTTAAAACAGCAACTTCTGTAATGAGATTAATCGAAAGGTTAGAAGAACTGGACGATGTTCAAAATGTTTATGCAAACTGCGATATTCCAGATGAAATCGCTGATCAGGTTGAGGTTTAAATTTGCTTGATAAAATAGAAAAGCTTTCAAAAGTTCTTAATGAAAGTTACAGTGAAAAAACACTGAGAGCTTCTTTGGAAACTTTTTTTGCAAAAAATCTGGGCATCAACAAGTTTTCTATAACTATTGAGGGTAAAGATACTCTTGAACAGCATTATAACTTTAAATTCCCAATGTTTAAACATAAAAAATGTATTGGTTTTTTGGAATTTAATGAAGAATCAGATGATTTAAACAGATTTTTAGAAATCGCAGCACCTTTTATTTCCTTGAAGATTCAAAATATTGTAATGAGTGAAAAAATGCAAAAAAACATTGATTTTCACGAAACAATGAAAAACATTGCAAAAATTATTGAAACACAATACGAACTCAATTATGTAATCCCGATTATTGGAGAAATGTTAGATAAATTCTTCATGGATTATCTTATTTATATTTTTATTACGGAAGAAAATCTTGGCTTGAATGCCCTTGCTTGGCCAAGTGCTTGCAATGACAAGAAAATTCTTAAAATGGTTGAAGATATCAGCGATAAGACATTAACCGACGATAAAATGACTTATGCAATTCCGTTAAAGAGTGAATCAAAGATTTCCGGTGTTCTGGTTGCGAAAAGTACCAATGAAGAAATAACAGAAAAAGACATTGATTACCTAAATCAATTGTCTGTGCAAATCGGAACAACCATAAATAGAGCAAATGTATATGCAGAAATTTTGAAACACGCGACACTTGATGCTTTGACTGGTTTTTATAACAGAAGACAACTTGAAGAACGTATCAAGCAAGAAGTTGCAAATGCTAAACGTCAAAAAGCTCCGTTGTGCGGAATCATGACTGATATAGACTTTTTCAAAAGCGTTAATGATACTTATGGACACGCAGTTGGAGATTTGGTATTAAAAACAATTGCCAAAGTAATAAGAGGGCAACTTCGTGAATACGATATCGCCGGAAGATACGGAGGAGAAGAGTTTTCAATACTTCTTCCTTTTACAAAAATCAATGAAGCACAAATGGTTGCAGAAAGACTTAGAAAATCAATTGAGAATAAAGTTATAGATATTTCAAAAATAAATCCCGAAAGCGAAGTTAAAACCATAAAAGTTACACTTAGCTTAGGTGTTTACGAAATTAAAGATAGTGATAAAGATGAAGACTTGCTCAAAAAAGCAGACAAAGCTCTTTATCAAGCAAAAAATACTGGTAGAAATAAGGTTGTAACAAATAACGATGACTAAATACGAAAAAATTTGTAAAAACTTAGAAGACACAAAAGAATTAGCAAAAAAGTTCGCAAAACTTGTAGAAGATAAAGGTTGTTTTGTTAGCTTGTATGGAGAAATCGGAGCCGGCAAAACTGCGTTTGTGAAAGAAGTTGCAAAAGAAATCGGAATTGAAGAAAAAGTCACAAGCCCGACATTCGTAATCCTAAACGAATATCACGGAGGAAAACTTCCAATGTACCACTTTGACCTGTATAGACTTGAAAATGAAGGTGTTAAAACAATTCTTGATGAATTGAACGAATATTCTGAGGGAAAACAATTGACTTTTGTTGAATGGGCAGAATTTTCTCAAAACGAAATTCCTTTTGACCATATAAAAATCAATGTAACTTATGAAGATAATGATGACAGAAGGTACTCATTTGAGGGCTTTGGACAAAATTGTATTGAAATAGTAAAAGGATTGGAATAGTGAATATATTAGTTTTTGACACTTGTCTTGACAAAATGTATGTTGCAATCGCACAAGATGATAATGTTTTGAGTTCAAAAATTGTAACAAACCAAGATAACAAATATCACTCAGCATTTTTGATTTCAACAATCAAAGGAATGTTGAAAGAAAATAATTTAACACCGAAAGACATAAATGCAATAGGAACAAATGTTGGTCCGGGGAGTTTTACAGGAATAAGAGCATGCACAACAGTTGCAAGAATTATGGCTCAACAACTTGATTTGCCGGCAGCAGGAATTTCATCTTTAGAAATTTTAGCTAAATTAAATAAAACAGACAAACCGACAATGGTAGCGCTTGATGCCAGAAAAAATTCCGCTTATTTGTATGTAAATGAAGAAATTCAAGGAGCAATTCAACTTGAAAAAGTTAAAGAAATGCTTGAAAACAGGGATTACAACCTAATAACAGATGATAAACTTCAAAAAGTTTTAGGAGGAACATCTTATCAAGCAGGAGAACATAATTTGGGTGAAATTCTGGCGAATCTTACTTATGAAAAACTCAAAACTTCAAGCTGCAAATGGCAAGAACTAAAACCTCTATATATCCAACCACCACCAATGGGATAAAATGTAATATTTCGTAAAAAACTAGCAAAAAAATTTTTTACACTTTTTGAAAACCACATGAATATTTGTAGTGTTCAGTTTGGGTATAATTGCGGTTCAACAAATTTCAAACAATCAAAGACGAATTTGTTGCAAAGTATTTTGCGCCCCAATTCTACAATGGAAAGACAACCTGTCACAGATATTTTTAAAGCTCAAACGCTTGATAGTGTTACTTTTCAAGGTCATTTAGCCAAAGCGGAAAGAATCTTTGAAAACAAATTTAATAAAATATTTTTTAGAAAAATTGCAAATGAACACTTACCTTGCGCTTACACCGGAATCGAAATGATTTCCCAAAAACAATTTGATGAACTTATCCAAACAAAAGTTTTAACTGGAAATAGTGCAGACGTTATTAAGGAATTAAAGAAATTTGAAAAATCTTTATTTCCGGTTGAAAATGGAATTTTCAACATTCTTAAATCTCTATCTGAAAAATATCCGGAGAAAAATCTGCAAGAACTTTTAAAACTTAAATACCCCATCGCAGAAAAGAAATTAATACAACAACAAGCTAACACTCTAAACCGAATCAATATGGTAATTAGAGATTTACCAAAAGAGGAATTTCTCAAAATTCGAGAAATTGTGCAAGAATCTTTTGACAAAATTTTTGCACCAAATCCAAACCCTCAAGACAGATTTAAAAGAAAGGCTTTATTATACAAATTAAAAACTCAAAACTTGACAAATAAAAAAATCCAAAAACGAATAATTAAACTAGCAGAAAAATTACCGAATTCTGAAACATCTGTAAATTCTTTTATTGTAAAATATTCTGAACCATATAGAATCAGATACGAAAATAAAAATCCAAAGCGAATTCCTCAAACATCAGAAGAAATTGCACTTCGTTTGCTTCGCCCATCACTGGCAACAGAAGAACACATCTACCCACAAGCAATGTACAGAGCAGAAGAACTCGCCGCTCGAAACGGAGATGAAACAGCAAAAAATTTAAGCAAATTGAGAGTAACAATTCTTACATCAAATTATATAAATGAAATC
>ERZ1026776.1442-NODE-1442-length-13305-cov-41.223396_pt1 | contig 13305 bp, 9 predicted proteins | sample MGYA00380125_ERZ1026776 | MGnify/ENA primary metagenome ERZ1026776 (study PRJEB33269, sample SAMEA4719761) | human gut metagenome | biome: human-associated habitat; feature: organic feature; material: feces | place: Cameroon | collected 2013-10 ...
TTTTGTATGTCTTTTCTTTTTATTTTTCCGACGCGAGACGCGTCGCCCCCATTAGTGCTAGCGTTTTGTGGTAGCGCTTGTTGGTGGCGTTTGGTGCTTGAAGAAACGCAAGCTCTAATGGGGGCGACGCGTCTCGCGTCGGGTATAGTGCAGCTGTCGTTTAGTGGGTTTTGTATGTCATTTCTTTTTATTTTTCCGACGCGAGACGCGTCGCCCCCATTAGAGGTAGCGCTTGTTGGTGGCGTTTTGTGCTTGAAGAAACGCAAGCTCTAATGGGGGCGACGCGTCTCGCGTCGGGGATAGTGCAGCTGTTGTTTAGTGGGTTTTGTATGTCTTTTCTTTTTATTTTTCCGACGCGAGACGCGTCGCCCCCATTAGAGGTAGCGTTTTGTGGTAGCGCTTGTTGGTAGCGTTTTGCCCCCTTGCACTTTCGCTCACGCGCAAGTTAGGCTGCGGCTCGGAAATAAAAACGAAAGTTTTAGGACTTTCGTTTTGTATTTCGCTCGCCTTGCACTAACTTTGCTATCTCAAACAATAAAACACATAATAAAACAATAAAGATACTATGACACTGATTAAATCCATTTCAGGTTTCCGTGGTACTATTGGCGGTAAAACAGGCGATACGCTCAATCCTGTCGATATAGCCAAGTCTGTTTCTGCATTCGCTGCACTGCGCGAAAATGTGGTAAGCCGTGCCTTCCGTCGTAAGATTGTTGTCGGCCGCGATGCCCGTATCTCGGGCGAGATGGTAAGCCACGTGGTATGCGGTACACTCATGGGTATGGGCTTTGATGTAGTCAACATCGGCCTGGCCTCAACACCTACCACCGAACTGGCTGTGACCATGGAACACGCTTGTGGCGGTATCATCATCACTGCAAGTCACAACCCGCGCCAGTGGAACGCCTTGAAGTTCTTGAACGAAAAAGGCGAATTCCTGCCGCCCGCAGAGGCATCTGAAGTGGTACGTTTGGCCAACAACTGCAACTTTGAGTTTGCCGATGTCGACAGCCTCGGTTGCTACACCAAAAACTTCAGCTACGACCAGCGCCACATTGAGCTGGTTAAGGATCTCGAACTGGTTGACATCGAAGCTATCCGCCGTGCACACTTCAAGGTGGCCATCGATACAGTCAACTCGGTTGGTGGTATCATCATACCCAAATTGCTCGGCCAGCTTGGTGTGACAGAGGTAACTGGCTTGAACACTGAGCCTACCGGCAACTTTTCCCACAACCCCGAGCCTTTGAAGCAGAATTTGAGCGAAATACGCAACTTGCTGCGTAAGGGACGTCACGACTTGGGCATTGTGGTTGACCCCGATGTTGACCGCTTGGCACTTGTATGCGAGGACGGCAGTATGTTTGGCGAGGAAAACACACTCGTGGCCTGCGCCGACTACGTATTGCGCCACACACCTGGTCCCACGGTGTCAAACCTCTCGTCAAGCCGCGGTTTGCGCGATGTAACCGAAAAGTACGGCTGCAACTACGCAGCAGCTGCTGTGGGCGAAGTAAACGTGGTAACCAAGATGAAGGAAACTGGTGCCGTAATTGGTGGTGAAGGCAATGGCGGTGTGATTTACCCCGCTGCCCACTCTGGCCGCGACGCATTGGTAGGTATCGCCCTTATCCTTACTTATCTGGCCAAGACCGGCATGCGCGCTACCGAACTCCGCAACTCTCTGCCGCAGTACTACATTGCCAAGAACCGCATCGACCTCGATCCGACTACCGACATCTTTGGCATTCTGCAGAAGGTTAAGGACCTCTACAAGAACGAGCAAGTTACCGACATCGATGGCGTGAAGATTGACTTTGCCGACAAGTGGGTACACCTGCGCAAGAGCAACACCGAACCTATCATTCGTGTATACTCTGAAGCACACACTATGGAGGAAGCTGATGCCCTTGGCAAGCAAATCATGGACATCGTTTACAACATGACACAGAAGAAGTAATGGCATAGTTGCTCTTCAATAAACTGATTATAACGCAAGTTGACGAGCTGTCGCTATTCGTACAAATAGCCGGCTCGTCAACTTTATTTTTACCAACCTCTCTTATGAAGAAGAATCTCCTGCTTTTAGCACCAATGTTGTTCCCCGCCGCTGCAGCAGCACAAGGGCACTACAACATTGTGTACATCATGACCGACGACCACACGGCGCAAATGATGAGTTGCTACGACAACCGTTTTGTCGAGACCCCCAACCTCGACCGCATTGCGGCCGATGGCGTGAAGTTTGTTAACTCCTATGTGGCCAACTCGCTGTCGGGCCCCAGCCGCGCTTGTATGATTACTGGCAAACACTCACACAAGAATGGCTTTACTAACAATGAGCACGGCGTGTTTGACGGTTCGCAGCAAACCATGCCCAAACTCATGCAAAAGGCTGGCTACCAAACCGCCATCATTGGCAAATGGCACTTGGTGAGCACTCCCACGGGCTTTGACTACTACAACATTCTGCCGGCACAGGGTGACTACTACAACCCCAACTTTATCAACATGGACGGCACCGAAACACGCGAAAAGGGCTATGTGACCAACATCGTGACCGACAAGGCCATTGACTGGATGGAGCACAAGCGCGACAAGAGCAAGCCTTTCATACTCTTTGTGCACCACAAGGCTTGCCACCGTGCCTGGTTGCCCGAACTCAAATATCTGCGCGAATATGAGGACAAGACATTTGCCCTGCCCGAAAACTTCTACGATAACTATGAGGGCCGCGATGCTGCCAAAACTGCTGAGATGCAGATTGGCAAGCACATGGACATTGTGTACGACACCAAGATGTACACTCCGGGCTCAAAGACATTCCTGACCGACAATTACCTTAACATGATTGGCCGTCTCGACTCAAGGTCGCGTGCCGAGTATGACTTCTTCTACGATTCACTGGCCTTAGACTTTAACAGCCGTCACCTCACGGGCAAGGCTTTGGACGAGTTCAAGTACCAGCGCTATATGCGCGACTATGCCAAGGTGGTGAAGAGCCTTGATGACAACGTCGGCCGCATGCTCGACTATCTCAAGCAGTCGGGATTGCTCGACTCCACGCTCGTGGTTTACACCTCCGACCAAGGTTTCTACATGGGCGAGCACGGGTGGTTTGACAAGCGCTTTATGTATGAGGAGTCGCTCAACACGCCGTTGGTAATGCGTCTGCCAAAGGGCTTTAACGCCCGTGGCGACATCAACGAGATGGTGCAGAACATTGACTATGCACCCACATTCCTGCAATTGGCGGGTGCTCCCGTGCCAGCCGACATTCAGGGTGTGTCGCTCCTGCCGCTGTTGCAGGGCAAACACCCCAAAAACTGGCGCAAGAGCATCTACTACCACTATTATGAGTATCCGGCCGAACATGCTGTAAAGCGCCATTATGGTGTGCGCAGTTCTGATGGTTACAAACTCATTCACTTCTACAACGACATCAATAAGTGGGAACTTTATAATCTCAACACCGACCCGCACGAGATGCACAACATCTATGGCCAGCCGGGTACTGAGAAAATCACTGCCCGCTTGATGAAGGAGCTTGTCCGCCTGCAAAAGCAGTATGACGACCAGGACGCGCTCAAACTTAATGCAAAGTGATGCGAGCATGGTAATGTGCCAATGCACCAATGTACTAATATGCTAATGGGCTGACGCCGTAGCGTTGCAAATAGTAACGCTACGGCGTCAGCTGTATTTGTACATTTGCATATTATTGCCAGTAAAACCGTACTCAAGCACCAAACGCTACCTCTAATGGGGGCGACGCGTCTCGCGTCGGGAAAATAAAAAGAAAAGACATACAAACCCCACTAAACAACAGCTGCACTATCCCCGACGCGAGACGCGTTGCCCCCATTACCGCATTCCCCTATCGCCACGTATAATAAACCTTAAATCTTTGCGGTTTTATAGTACTATGTATTGCACAGTACTAAGTTATAACCTATATTTGCACCATCAAACAATTAAGGAATACTGTTTATGAATGTAGACAATGCCAAACAGCAGATGCGCAAAGGCATGCTCGAGTACTGTGTATTGCTGTTGCTGAGTCGTGAGGAGAGTTATGCAAACGACATCATCGCACGTTTGAAAGAGGCCGAACTGATAGTAGTAGAAGGCACGCTCTACCCATTGCTCACCCGACTAAAAAAGGACGGACTGCTACAATACGAGTGGCGGGAGTCAACACAAGGACCTCCACGCAAATACTACAGTCTGACCCCCGAAGGGCGAAACTTTTTGTGCGAACTTGACAATGCCTGGAACGAACTGGCACGCACGGTGTCGTTGCTCAAGAATATGACGCCACAGTTGCCGCTCAAGGCGTAGCACTTTATTATTAAACAAACAAATCAGAAACCCGCATTATGAAAAAGAATATTACCATCAACATGTTTGGCGTGCTGTATGCCATCGACGACGATGCCTGTCAGCTGCTCGAACAATACATTGACAACATGCACCGCTACTTCGACAAACGCGAGGGTGGGGCAGAGATAGCCGACGACATTGAGCATCGTGTGGCCGAATTGCTGAGCGAACTTAAGGACCAAGGAGTGGAGGCCATCAGCATTGAGCACGTGCAGCAAATAATAAAGCGCATTGGCAACCCCGAACAAATGGACGAAACGGCCGATGATGCCGAATCTGCCAGCCATGACGGTGAAGCTTCCGAAAGTCAGACACAGACTGGTGGCGAAGGTACGTCGGCCGGCCAAGAAAAGAACGGTATGGGTGCCCGCAAACTTTACCGCGACCCGCAGGACAAAATGCTGGGTGGCGTCATGTCGGGCTTGTGCCGCTATTTTGGCTGCGACGACCCCCTGCCGTGGCGCATACTCATGGTGCTGCTGGCATTGGTTAGCTTTTCAACCATCGGCATAATTTACCTTGTGGCGTGGGCACTCATACCGGCAGCCAACACCCCCGAAGATCGCTTGCGCATGCAGGGCAAACCCGTCAATGCACAAAGCATTAGCGAGGAGGTTATGCGCGAAGCCAACCGGGCGGCCAACTATGTGCAGTCGCCAGAGTTTCGCAGTGCCGCACGCAGTTTTTGGGGCACATTGCTAAGCATCTTTGTGTTCTGTGTCAAACTGTTCGTACTGCTGATTGTTGGCACCTTCATCGCGTCGGTTTTGGCGTGCGCCGTGTTCCTTGCCATAGCCTATGGCGAGAGCAGTCACATAGGCAATGCCATGAACGACAGTCTGGGGTGGCTCATAGCCCACGATGCCATGATAGGTGTGTTGGGCTGGTTGGGTGTAATATCGTCACTGGTGTTTTTAGGCACACTTTTCTATTTGTTGGTGCGCTCGTTGTTCAAGTCGTCAAGCACCCGTCCGTTGTCGCCCGCTACAAGATGGGCTTTGGCCCTTGTGTGCCTCGTCACGCTCATTTCGTCAATAGCCTTTGGCAGCCTGTTTGCTTACAAAGTAAAATGGGTGAAGGAGACGAACCCCAACATCTACAATTTGTCAACCATACCACGTTCGGTCAACCTGTTGGCACGCGATGGGTGGAAACTGAACACGGCTGTCAACATCAATGCCGGCGACAGATGTGTGTCTACTACCGACGACTTTGGCAGCGGTGTAGAATTGCCGTACTACAAGTTTGAAAAGGAAATAGACACTAAGCCTATGTCGCTTGACATGGAGCGTAGTGAAACCTTGTCCGCCGGGCGTTACCACATCGAGGCCATTACGGCTGCCGATGGTCCTGGCATCAATCTGTTCTATACCGAGCGCGGCCGGCGCATTGTCACGCCAGTTTTGCCGCGTTTGAGCTCGGGTTTTGGCAACATGAGCACCATGCCTTACGACAGTGTGGCAAAACTCGGACTTTTCAACGACAGCATAACGCCTTTGCAATGGCATACCATGCAGGCTGATGATGCCGGTGAGTGGAGTTTGCAGCGTACCCCGTCGTTTGACCATGCTGGTGGCAAGCTGACCTATGGCTTTGCTGGCACACTGCCTGTGGGTGCCGACAAAATAAAGGTGTTGCGCATACGTGTGGTGTCTGAAACGTATGGGGCAAAATAAGATTGACTTTTTGTTTATCAGTTGATATATAACCATTATGTGGGTGCAGTGCTTTGCGATAAAGCGCTGCACTTTTTTTGGCTACAAGGTGATGGAGCCATGGAAAATAGAAACTTGCTTTGCCTCAGAAAGGTGATGACGGTAGGGTGGTGTAAGTGGCAGTTGGTTTATCCCTCCATATTATTTGTTTTTGCAAAATTGTCTGCACTCTGCACTCTGCACTTTTTGTCTGCACTCGGTTGATTTTCAATGCGTTACGCAGTGTATGTAGGTGCAATGTACCTACACTTTTGTCTGCACTACCTGCACTTTTGTCTGCACTGCTTGCACTTTTGTCTACACTGCCTGCACTACTTGCACTTCGTCTGCATTGTCTTGCATATACAAGCATATTATATGTTGTGCCGGCAAGGAATGCGGGTATAGAGAGGGCGTAAAATTTGTTGGAGCAACTGAAAATCTGCTCTCCCTATGTCCGGCAAACGCGTCCACTATGCTGTTGAGTTTTGTGGCTACGCGTGCAGGTAGTGTAGGTAGTTTAGACAAAAGTGTAGGCAGTGCAGGCAAAAGTGTAGGCAGTGTAGGCAAAAGTGTAGGCAGTGCAGATAAAAGTGCAGGTAGTGTAGGCAAAAGTGTAGGTATATTACCTCTACATACACTACGTAACGCATTGAAAATCAACTGAGTGCAGACAAAAAGTGCAGAGTGTAGACAAATTGCACAAAAAGTGCTGTGAGGGGGGTGTGAGCCATGCTTGTTGCACTTGCAGATGTGCAAATATTGCTGTCCTGTAAAATGTAAGCATTCTAACGTACTCAAGCCCCAAACGCAAGCACTAATGGGGGCGACGCGTCCCGCGTCGGGCATTAAGGCAAAGGCTCATACGCCAAATAAAGGCTCACAGACAGTGCTAATTACACGTCTGTCTGTGAATCTTTGCCTTAATGCCCGACGCGGGACGCGTCGCCCCCATTAGAGCTTGCGTTTGGAGGTAGCGTTTTGTGATAGCGCTTAGTGCTTGAGTCCGGTTTTACAGACTGCAATAACATGCAAATGTGCAAATATAGCAAACGCCGTAGCGTTACTATTTGTAACGCTACGGCGTCAGCCCATTAGCATATTAGCTCATTGTCACATTAGCACATTAACGTGCATCGCTCGTTATGGCACAACCACCTTGGTGTCGTTCACCACATACACGCCCTTGGGCAGGGCGATGGTGCGGGTGCCCTTAACCTTGCTGCTGAATAGTATGCGGCCATTGGCATCGACCACTGTCACCTTGGCTGCTTTGGCAGCGTTGAATGTCAGTGTGCCGGCCGCTGTGCTAAAAGTCAGCGCACGATCATTGGCAGCACCTTTAACGGCAGTAGCTGTAGCACTTGCAAACTGGCCGTCGATGCTTATGTCGCCATCAACATAGCGTGCATCGAGCGTGTAGGTGCCATCGGCAGCAAAATCGGCCGCACGCACTACCAGTTTGTCATACTGCTTGTTGCCATAGGCATTGTACTGGTTGCCTTCGAGGTTGTAGCCGTGGCTGATAACGAGTGAGTCGATTACAAAGCCGGGGGCAGGAGTAGCCTTGAGCTTTACCGACTTGCCAAAGGCCGTTTTGTAGTTGACAAGTTCGGTGCCATCGCTCAATGTGATGTAACCGTTGCGGCTGCCAGCCGACAAGTTTACTTGGTCGGCATGAACGTTGAGGCGCACGTCGACAATGTAACCACCATTCTGCTGAATGCTGTTGGTGCTGGTCATTCGGCCTGCGGGGTCGATGTTGCCCCAGTCCACCTTGTAGCGCATGCGGTAGAAACCAGGTGTCATGCCGGCAGGCAATGTAAATGCCGGTGTTGACAAGTTGTTGCGAGCATTACCGCTAACGGCTGTGCCATCGTATTTGTAACCACTTTGGTCTTCAACTGTTTCGTAGTAATAGTAGCTCATCAAGTCCGCCCCTTCGGCCACCTTGTGCGTGTTTTCGTCAAATGTGGCTTCGAACTTGCCGTTGTTGTTTTGGTCAACGTACACGTAGCCATTCATCCAGTTACCATTTTTATAGTCAATAGAGGGTGTGAGCGTTTCGCCCGCTTTGGCATTGAACACCTTTTCGGAAAAGTCGCGATAGATGAGTTGCGGCGATACGGAACCCACTTCGATAGTCTGATTGCCGGCAGAGGGGCTGTTCAGCTTGACGCTGGCAATGTAGCGTTCAGGTTTGCCCGAGGTGGCGTTATCTTCAAAGTTGAGGCCGTAGAAGGCTTCAGCCGTGAAACGTGGGTCGGGTGAGTCGTTTACCTCAATATCGTCGATGTATGCAGCAAAATCGCTGGTAAGCTCCTGTGGCGACGAGGCGTCGGGCACTACCACAAGGCTGTGTACCTGCACGCCATTGCAGCCCTTGATGGGGAACACGGCATCGAACCATTGGTTGGCAACCGACACAGAGGTGGAGTATGCCCAAGCCTGCTCCACATCGTTGCTCTGGCCTGCACGGTCGGGGCGCTTGCCAAGTGCCACCAGCATGACACGGCCTTTGACGGGCTTGTATATTTTGACGTGCACATACTTGTAGTCGGGTGTAATGTCGAAAGGCGTGTTAAGGTCGATGCGTGCACCAAAGGTGTTGCTGCCGAAGCGTGAACGCTGTACGCCCAGAATTTTTTTAGAGTCGTTTACTACTTCGCCTAATTCGTTGGTGGGAGAGATGAAGTTGTCTACCACAGCACAGTTGCCCTTGAGGGTGCCAAGGCGGAAGGGAGACTCCTCCCAGGTGTCGTAAACGCCCACACTCTTGTAGCCCGAAGCGTCCTCAAAGTCTACTTTTACGGTCTGTGCCATTGCTGCGAGGGGCAGGCCCAGGGCAGCAAGCGCTATTATATGCTTTTTCATTGAATAATCTATGTATGTCAGATGAACTCCTCAAAGCGCACCTGCAAAAGGTGTGCGTTTGGCAGTCCACTTGTTAAACCATGCTTTGTTTTATCGCAGTTCAATGTTCTCAATAGTAGGACAAGCGCGGCTGTCGAGAATGTTGACGCGCAGATACTTAACCTTTTGCGGGTTAGCCTCGTAGCTGTTTGAGGTGCTGCCGTTGAGCGGAATGATGCGCTTGTAACCAATGGTAGTGGTGGCAATGTTGCCGCCGCGCTTGGTCCAGTTAGTGCCATTGTTGCTGGTTTCGATGCTGAATGCCTTGACGCGCTGACCGAGCTGTATATGCTCTTGAAGCACTACATAGCGAATGGGTTTGGCCTTGTCCCAGGCAAAGGTGATCGTGCCCTTGTTCACGCCATCGTTGGTGGCCCAATAGGTGGCAGAGTCGCCGTTGCACACGTTTTCGGCCTCGAAGTTGCGGCCAGTGCCTGCACTGCGGGTTTCGTTGGCAGTGACGGTGGCCTCTTTGGCATAGTTAGTGCCTTGCAAACGTTCGGTGAGCATTTTGCCCATTTCCTTTAAGCGTTCGACAGTGGCAGCGGGCAGTGAGCCCGATTTGTCGGGCGGGCAGTTAAGAATGAGTGTGGCGTTGCGGCCTACGGTTTCGAGATACATCTGGAACAGACGCTCGGCACTGAGCTGGTCCTCGCCTGAGTGCCAGAACCAGCCACCGGTGGTCATTTTGGCATCGCTTTCGCCCGGTTGCCAGTACCAGCCGTCCATGTTGCCGTACATACCGTTCTTTTCGGGTGCATAGAGGTACTCCTCGGGGCTCCAGTTGGTTTCGCCGGCCCAGCCCTCTTCGTTGCCAATCCAACGGCTCTCGCCGCCTACGCCCCAAAGCACGCAGTCGGGGCATACCTTGTGCACAGTGTCGCGCAGGTTAGGCACATCGTAGTAGGTGGAGCGGTCGATGTTGCGTTTGCCGCCCTTGCCGCCATAGTAGCCATCGCCGCCATTGGCGCCGTCAAACCACATCTCGAACTGGTCGGTGCCGTATGCTGCCAATTCGGCACACTGGCGAAGGAACACGTCCTTTACGTAAGTGTCGTCGCCATAATGCTCGTTGTTGCGGTCCCACGGCGATACGTAGAAGCCGTACTTCATGCCCAACTTCTTGGCGGCAGCCGCAAAGTCGCGCGGAATGTTGGTGGCCTTGGCGTAGGCGTTGCTCGACGAGGTCACGTTGTGTGTAGTGGTGGCAGTGGGCCACAGGCAGAAGCCATCGTGGTGCTTGACCACGGCTATGCCGCCCTTCATGCCGGCAGCCTTTACCGCGGTGAGCCATTGCTCGGGGTTGGGGGCTGCAGTGGGGGCAAATTTGTTTTCGTCTTCATTGCCATATCCCCACTCATTGCCGGTGTAGGTGTTCATGCCGTAATGAAAGAACGCATAAAACTCGGTGCGCTGCCACTTAAGCTGACGAGGGGCAGGCACGGGGTGTACGGGGGCGGGCTCGTTTTCGGCATTCACCACGCTCTCGTTGACCAACTGCAACTGGGCGTTGGCGGTGAGCGGAGCTGTCAGTGCCAGGCACAGAGCCGAGGCCCAAAGGTAGATTTGCTTCATAATTTGTATGTGTTAGATGATGTTTCTCATTTCGTGCGCTAATATACGCATTATATTCCGTATCGTAAACTTATGGCTTGCTTGGAGGGGCATGTTTTTAGCTTTTTTGTGCATTTTCGTGCGCTTTGTAGTTATCCAGCTCCTTGCGGCTGCGGCTGGCCGTTACCAAATAGACACCGCCAAAAATCAGCACCACTGCCACGCCTTTTATCCAGTTAAAGGAGTCCATGCCCCAAAGCACGGCCACAATGCAGGCCACGAGCGGCTGTACATAATTGTACATGCCGGCCACTGTGGGGCGCAGTAATTTTTGACCTACAACAATGAGCATGTAGCTAAGGAAGGTGGCGCCTATCACTATAAAGGCCAGTGCGCCAATGTGGCTTGGCTGCAAGGCTGCCCAGTTGGTGCGCATGAGGTCGCCGGCCGAGAAGGGCAGGGTGCATATAAAGGCGTAGGTAAACATCCACTTCATGATGGTGGTGAGCGAATATTTGTTTACGAAGTTCTTGTAGAGTACAATGTATAGTGCGTAGCAAAGCTGTGCGCTCAGCACCAGCAGGTCGCCCCAGATGGCATAATTGCCGCCTGTTGTGGCAGTGGCCTTAACTTGGTTGCCGCTGCCCATGATGAGCAGCAGTGCACCAGCGGCGCCAGCGGCTATGCCGAGCACCTTTTTGCCAGTGATGGGTTCCTTCAGTATGAAGGCAGCCAGCACCATGGCCCATAATGGCATGCTGGTGGTGATGATTGAGGCATCGCCGGGGGTGGTGAGGCTTACACCGAATATAAAGCACCCTTGGTTGAGCACAATGCCCAGGAGGGCTGCGCCAAACAGGCGTGCCAGGTCGCCATGTGGCACGTGTTCGGGTTTTTGAAAGAATGATGCTATCCAAAATAGTACCATGGCACCGGCTATGCGCATATCTGTCACCACGAGGGGGGTGACGACACCGGCCGCCATGACAAATTTTGAGAGTGGGGACATCAATCCCCACAGTGTGTTGGCACCTAACATTGAAAGGTGTCCTTTTATTGATGAATTCATGTGTTTGTTTTTGTGTTAGTGCGTGGGGGGAGAGGAGGCTGTACTATTTATAGTGGAAGGTATGGGGTTATACTAACTTACCTGTTAACCCGTCACCCCGTCAACAGCGTTTGTATACAATGCCGGCCCCACACTTTAATCTGCTCCCCTGATTATTTAGAGAGAAGATTAAGGTGAGGGGCCGGCCTTGTTGGGGTGACGCGGGGGTCACTTGCCTCCTTTGTTATCGAATGATGGTAGCCTCGCGGTCGGGACCTACTGACACAATTTTGATGGGTGTGCCCGTGGCCTTTTCAATATAGGCAATGTAGCTTGCAAAGGCAGCGGGGAAATCCTTCTCGGCACGTATGGCGGTGAGGTCAGTTTTCCAACCGGGCAACTCCTCGTATACGGGTTGCCAACCCTCGGTGTCGTAAGGCATTTCGGTGACAGTTTCGCCGTCCTTGGTGTAGGCTGTACATACCTTGATGGTGTCGAAGCCATCGAGCACGTCGCCCTTCATCATAACGAGGTCTGTTACGCCATTTATCATGATGGCATATTTCAGTGCTACAAGGTCAAGCCAACCGCAACGGCGGTTACGTCCTGTTACAGCACCATATTCGTTGCCAATGTGGCGAATGGTGTCGCCAGTTTCGTCAAACAGCTCGACGGGGAAGGGGCCACCACCCACACGGGTGCTGTATGCCTTGAAAATGCCGAACACATGGCCAATGCTGTTGGGGGCAATGCCCAATCCTGTGCAGACACCACCACTTGTGGTAGATGATGATGACACATAGGGGTAGGTGCCATGGTCGATGTCGAGCAATGAGCCTTGTGCGCCCTCGGCCAGCACATTTTTGCCTTCGGCCAAAGCGTGGTTGAGCTCATATTCGGTGTCGGTCAAGTTGAACTTGCGCATGTATTCGATGCCCTGCATCCACTTTTGCTCCTCCTCGGTAATGTCGTAGTCGGTGTAGTGCAGGTCGCGCAGAATTTGCTCGTGGCGTGCTTTGAGCGCCTTGTATTTCTCGTCGAAGTTGTGCAAGATATCACCTACGCGCAAACCTACGCGGGCAGCTTTGTCGCTGTAAGTAGGGCCAATGCCCTTACCAGTAGTGCCAACCTTGTTCTTGCCCTTTGCAGCCTCGTAGGCACGATCGAGCACACGGTGGGTAGGCAGAATGAGGTGGGCGCGGCGGCTGATGTGCAAACGCTTGGTCAATTCATAGCCGGCAGCTTCGAGTTCGTGGGCCTCGGACATAAAGAGGTCGGGGGCTATCACGCAGCCGTTGCCAATGATATTGATTTTGCCCTCGTCGAAAATGCCTGAGGGAATAGAGCGAAGTACGAATTTCTTGCCGTCGAATATAATGGTATGTCCAGCGTTGGGGCCACCTGCAAAGCGGGCCACAACATCGTAGCGCGGTGTGAAGTAGTCTACAACCTTACCTTTACCTTCGTCTCCGAACACGATACCCAGCAGGGCATCAACTTTTCCTTTTGTCATATTTGTTATAGGTGATGATTAGCAATTTTAAGCAACACTATAGAGGCGTAACAACATCAATTGTCGCGCCTCCTGTCCTTTTGTTTGCCAAAGTTAGTGCAAGGCGAGCGAAATACAAAGCGAAAGTGCAAAAAACTTTCGCTTTTATTTCCGAGCCGCCGCCTAACTTGCGCGTGAGCGAAAGTGCAAGGCGAGCG
>ERZ1026776.1445-NODE-1445-length-13268-cov-4.554227_pt1 | contig 13268 bp, 10 predicted proteins | sample MGYA00380125_ERZ1026776 | MGnify/ENA primary metagenome ERZ1026776 (study PRJEB33269, sample SAMEA4719761) | human gut metagenome | biome: human-associated habitat; feature: organic feature; material: feces | place: Cameroon | collected 2013-10 ...
CACCAATCCCACAAAACCGCCTACAATGTCCATCAGACGTTTAAAAAACAACTGACGTGGTGTTGCAATACACATACTGGAAGTTAAAACCATATAATTTCCGCACTGCTCGATTACTTTATTCGGCATCAGCTTGGAAGCATGTACCAGATTAAAATGTACCGTAACGCCCATCTCCAGCAGATCATCTGCCAGTGCCTGGCTGCTGGCTATCGTATTGCCATTGATAAATACTTCATCTACCACATTATTTTTTACATATTCAAAGAAATCATCTGCATTTGCTACCACTGGAATGCCCCGGATAATTTCTCCCTTACGCATTGCATCCACTACAACAACTCCGTGCACGGCAAATTCCCGATATGGCAGATTTTCAAATTCCTTAAGACAGCTCTCCACCAGTTCATCTGTCGTTACCACTATCATGGCAGACAGATTTCTGTCATTCATCATCTTTTTCTTAATAAAATTCTTAAGCCCGGAACGACCGACAAATTCAAAAATCATAGACAGTCCCCAAAACATCAGGAAAATCTGTCTGGAAAAGTCAGACTGTCTGGTCCAGTATCCATATACCATCATTCCGGCAACAATGATTGTTGTATGAATAACAACATGCTTAAATTCCTGCGTATTCTTTCTCCGCAGAATGCTCTTATAGGATTCGCCGAAAAATACCACGCAGATATCAATCAAAATAAGGACTACCGCTAATCGCTGATATTCCTCATTTAAAAACTCATTTTTTCTTCCAAAACGCATAAAATAGGATAAGGCATATGCAAGTTCCAGACAGATAATATCCAGAATCGTAAAGTCAAGATGCTTCATCCAGCTTTTTCGTTCTTTTTTATACATAATCTATTCCCTCTTATGCAATACAAGCCATCTTTTTAGGAATATTATACCAGTCCTACCCTGTCAGGTACAACCGAATTCTTTCTTAATTTTCTGTGAAAAAAGTATGTTCTTCTTCTGTCAAATGCTGTTTCTGTGAATATACAGCCAGCTTTCCGAATAGTCTTTCCGTTCTTTCTCACTCATCTTCCCATATTTCTCATAAGGAATCTTTGCCAGAACCATCTTTTCATTTCCACATTTAAAACATTCCACTTCATTTCTTCTTGAAACCGTCCGTATCCAGCCACATTTCGGACAAATATAAACTTTCATCATGTGTAACTCTACCTCCCTGTTACTTGTTTTTCTCTATACTCAGTTACAAAGTTACCACTTTCTTACAAATTCTGCAATGCCTTAGTGCTTTTGTCCCAGGGAATAATCTGTCCGGTAACGGGTCAGTCCGGGATGATAATAGGGATCTCCCTGCTTTAAAATATCAATCCAGCGGGTTCTCATATATTCAATCTCTTCCTGAAAACGGCGTACTTTCTCCTCTGTATCCTCCTGTCCTCTGGACTTTGATTCATAATGGTACGCTTCTACGGATGGTTCATATATAATAAGATAACCCTTCTTCCGGATTTTAAGACACAAATCCACATCATTAAATGCTACTGATAAAGTTTCGCAGAATCCGTCCACCTCACGGAACACCTTCGCCGGCACCATAAGAAATGCTGCTGTTGCTGCACTTAAATTCTGCCGCAGGCTGGCTCTATACATATACCCACTATCGCTGCGTACCTGTCCTACACACATATTGGCTGCAATTCCTCTGGCATGTCCACCGATGCCTATGACAATTCCGGCATGCTGTATCGTATCATCCGGATAATAAAGCTTTGCTCCCACTGCTCCGGTATTTTCTTTTCCGCACAGGGTAAGCATCCGTTCCATGTAATCCTTTGTTATAATCTCAATATCATTGTTTAAGAACAAAAGATATTCACCCTTTGCATAGGATGCTCCATAGTTATTAATGGCTGAATAATTAAAAGTACCCGGTATTTCAGGTTTCCATTCTACCACACGGATATCCGGATACTGCATCTGCAGCTCTTTATAATAATCAAAGATTTCTTCGCTTTTACTGTTATTTTCTATAATGATAATCTCATAATTCCGGTAGCTGCCCTGCCGAATGGATGTGATGCATTTTTCCAAAGAAGCTTTTTCGTCTTTATTCGGTATCAAAATAGATACCAGTGGCTGCTTCTTTTCGTGACTGCCTGCTGCCATAGAGGCATGCTCTACTCTCGGTGCATGCTCCGCCTTTGTATGATAGAGCACTTTGGGAATATGGATGATACTATCGGACTGCTTTGCCGCCCGGCAGATTAGTTCTTCTATTGCAGGATTTCCGTCATTTTCTTTCAGTGCCTGCAGGAATACCGTTTTTCTGATGCAGCATAAATGTCTGATATAACAGTAGTTTTCCAGATAATCCGGGCTGAAGTCCGGCTTTAAAAGAGGCTCTGCTGTCTCCGTTGTCTTTGATTCATCCGGACATCTGACATCTTCATCCGTATAAATCAAATCCGGCTTTCCGATTTCTTCCCAGTGAATTCCTGACTGCTTTGTCTCTTTTGGAAAAGCAATGGCATGGGCAAGCTCGTATAAAGCATCCGGTTCTATGGTGTCACCCGCCTCAATAAGCGCTACATATTCCCCGGAAAGTTCTATTTCTTTTCCGGTACAGAGCTTATCGATACAGGTTAGATTCCAGTTGGTATAGCTCTGCTGTTCTAACATAGCCAACGCATCTTCTCTATTTTCTCCCATATAAACACAACTGATAAGCGGTCGATAGGACCACTTATCAGATTCTTTTGTCTGTATCTTAAGTTGTGCTTCTGTCACCTTATGGGCTGCTGCATATTCTGCATAGGAAATCTGCTCCGGTTCTCCTTTTTCTTTCAGGCGGATAAAGAATTCCTTTAAACCATAATTTTTTAAATATCGGAAACCTTTTCTGAGGTTATAAAGGCTCAGTTTCATCTTGTCTCCTTTTTTCACTGCTCTAATCTCACTGCGCTAATCTCGTCGTTCTAATCAGGCAGCTTTATTTTCTAAAATTAATCTCTGTCATAAATATCTCTGGTATATACCTTGTCCTGCACATCCTCTAAGTCTGCACTGTTACGGTTGGATACAATAACATCGGACACCTTCTTGAACTCGTCTAAGTCATGGATTACTTTGGAATTATAGAAGCTGTCATCCTTTAAGGTTGGCTCATAAATCACTACTTCAATGCCCTTTGCTTTCAAACGTTTCATAACGCCCTGAATAGAAGACTGGCGGAAGTTATCGGAATTGGTCTTCATGGTCAGACGATAAATACCTACTACAGAAGGATTTCTATCTAAAATCTGCTGTGCAATGAAATCTTTTCTTGTCGTATTGGCTGCAACGATTGCTCCGATAATATCATTTGGAACATCCGCATAATTTGCCAGTAACTGCTTGGTATCCTTTGGCAGGCAGTATCCGCCATATCCGAAGGACGGATTGTTATAATAGTTACCGATTCGCGGGTCTAAGCCTACGCCTTCGATAATCTGTCTGGTATTTAATCCTCTTACCTCTGCATAGGTATCCAGCTCATTAAAATAGGAAACACGCAGTGCAAGATAAGTATTTGCAAATAATTTGATTGCTTCTGCCTCGGTGAGGTGTGCTAATAATACCGGAATATCCTCTTTGATAGCACCCTGTTTTAATAAGCCGGCGAACTCTTCTGCCTTTGCCCTTAAGCTTTCATCCTCTTTCGGATATCCCACTACGATACGGGATGGATAGAGGTTATCATATAATGCTCTTCCTTCTCTTAGGAATTCCGGAGAGAAGATGATATTTTTGCTGCCAAACTGCGCTCTTACTTTTTCGGTATAGCCAACCGGAACTGTAGATTTGATAACCATAATTGCATCCGGTGCATATTCCATAACCAGCTTGATTACGGCTTCTACGGATGATGTATCAAAGTAATTCTTCTTCTCATCATAATTGGTCGGAGTGGAAATGATAATAAAATCTGCTCCTTCATATGCTGCCTTTGCATCTGTGGTAGCCCGCAGATTCAATGGTTTCTCTGCTAAATATTCTTCAATCTCCTTATCGACAATTGGAGATTTCTTATGATTAATCAGATCGACCTTCTCTTCAACAATGTCGACTGCCCATACCTCATTATTCTGTGCTAATAAAATGGAATTTGACAATCCCACATAACCGGTTCCTGCTACTGCAATTTTCATGTGTATCCTCCTTATTTTTCATTGTGTTTCAATTTTCCAAATATCATGCGTACTTCTTCACGCACCAGTTCATCCCCTAAGATTAAAAGCATAATGCCATAGGTTACTACTCCAATTATAATCATCAGTAACATATAAATCAAATAACTGCTGAAAGTTACCTTCTGAAACAGCACATATGCAATGACCATCGGAGCGGATGCGATGACATATTTCCAGACACCCTGCATCATTCCCTTAAACGGTATCATCTTATGTCCTAAGATAATGCAGATTAACATTACCATTGCCTCTGCCAGTACGGTAGCAATTGCTGCTCCATCGTAGCTTAATACCGGAATCAGCAGGTAGTTAATGATAAGGTTACTGATTGCGCCACCCAAGGTTGCCCAGAAAATAATCTTCTCTTTCTTCTTTGGCATAAATATCTGATATGCAATAAAGCCGTTAATCGGCGAGAAGAACAAATTGATGGCAAGAATTCTCGATGTTGTAACACTCGGGAAAAACTCGCTGTAATTCTTACCGGATATCAGATGAATGACTTCCGGCGAAATCAAAAGCATACCCACCATACATGGTACAATTAACATCATCATAAAACGGAATGCCTGTTTTAACAGCCGGTCAAAGTTATCCTTCTGGTCATTTTCAAGATAATATGCCATCCGGGGCATGATAACCGTACTCAGAGATTTAATCAGCGTACACAAAACCTGATTCATCTTCGATGCCGTTGTATAGATTCCCGCATCCTTATCTCCCTTCATCCATCCCAACATTGTAATATCGGAATTGAGATAAATAACAGATGCAATCGAAACGCCAAACATATATACCATCGGTTTCATATGAACCTTGATATCAGCCCAATGGACTCTTGTTTCAAATAAATGGATGTAATGTCTGCTGTGAATAAAATTCAGCACACCGGAGCCAACGGTAGATACCGCAGTCAATGCCACATACCATGCCACATCACCTTCATTCCGTACCAGCACAAATAGCATTACAAGTGCTACTACCTGGAAAATGACAGAACGAATCGTAATATACTCATACTCTTCCAACAGTTCATAGAGCCATTCCATACCAAGGGTGGTAAATAGAACCGTAGAACTGCTGATTAACAGCAGCATTTCATAGCCATCAAACTTCGGCAGGAACAACGCACCTGCAAATCCGATATAAGCAAGCACCGTAAATACCAGATTGATGAAAAACATCTCCGAAGCAAATTTATTTAATTTTGCCTTATCGTCACGGATTTTTGCACCCTCTGTAATGGCATAATTATTAACACCAAAGGATGCTACCAGCTGAAAATAGCTGACAATGGATGCTACATAGGCAGCCCGTCCCACTCCGGCAGAATTCAGTACCCGCGTTGCATATGGATAGGTAATCAGCGGGAATACTATCGTCATCAAAACCCGAATCAGATTCATTATAAAGTTAAATTTGATTGATTTTACTTCTTTCACAATATGTCCTCGCTGTTACTTCTGCATTACCTCTAAATGTTCCAAGAGAATTCCAAGCGATTTAATCTGATTCTCCAGATTAAAGATTTCTTTTTTACGCTCGGTCTTATAAATATAATCCGTAGAGATATCCTCAAGATGAAGAATTCTTACCTCCGGACAGTATACCATCGGTATTCCCGCTTCTTTACATCTTAAATATAAAAGTTCTTCTTCCCGGAACATAAAGGTATCCGGCACGAATGCATCTTTATATTTTGTAAGATAAATCGGCGAGAAAATCAGACAGCAGCCATGCAGTACCAGCTCATCCTGATATTCCAAGGAGCCTTCTGTGCAGTCTTCATGTTTCTTTAATTCCGGCATGACATGAATCTTTCCAAGGAAGATGCGAAGCAGCAGCTTTGCTCTGTCCCAAAGATTCCAAAGCGGATAAATGGAAGAGGTAATGTGTTTTAATCTCGTCTCATATACATGGCGTTCTTTTTTCAACCCCTCAATGGATGCAATTTCATAATACATGGCATTTTCCCTGCCATCCTTTAATTCAATATGCGGTCCCATTACTGCAAACTGATGTGCTTCATAGGCTGCCTCCACCAGCTGCGCAAAGTTATCCTGCAATAAAATCACATCATTGTTCATTACACAGATAAAATCGCAGTGCAGTTCTTCTCTTGCATATACATAGCCTAGATTGTTGCCTTTGGCAAAGCCGAGATTTTCCTTACTCAAAAGAACACTTACATGCTCTGTGTCTTTATAGCACTCCGCTAAATCTTTACCGGTTCCGTTGCCGGACGCATTATCTACTACCACAATTTCATAATCAGCCTGTGCCATTTTCTCCTGAATTGCCGCAATACACTTCTTTGTCATATCAAGAGTACAGTAATGCAATACCACAAAGCCAAATTTTTTCTTCTCACTCATCTTTGATTCCATCCATTCCAGATATCCTAATTGTGTAATAATAAACTGTCAATGAACAGCCATTTTACATGGCATACAAAATACCAAAGCATTGCCTTCCGGTATAATTTTAATGCCTTTTTATCAGACATCTTTCCGGTCTTGCAATATTCTAACCACGTCTCGGATACTGTAAGTCCGTCTTTTTTTATCTTTTCCTCATAGAAAGCCACCTTTTCTCCGGCTGGCTGTTCCTTACATTTATGCATAAAACTCATATCTGCCCGGTGACGTACGAGACTGTAGCGGATAAATTCCGGTGCAATCTTCTGCTCCAAGTCATAGTCCATCAAATTTCTAAGATAGTTGATAAACCGGGAATTTCCCGTCCAGATGCCGTCTCCGGTCTGACGATAGCTCGCCATAATATCCGGCATATAATATACATCCCCATGCTTGACAAAACAGAACGTAATGGTATTATCATTAAAATAATCTGCTACCACATCCATCGGAATATCCTTGATATAGGCACTTCGCATCAGAATAGAATCCGGATGGAAATAGAAACGTCCCCAATAGGTTGTTCCCTTTAATTTCATCGTATGATTGCAGTTTAAAAATGGGGTATTTTCTTTCGTCTTCTCATCATAGGCATAGACATTGTGGGCACAGACTGCATATTTTGCATTTTCCGGCTGATCCATAATCTCTACCTGCTTCTGCAGTTTATGGTCATCGATATAGAAATCATCCCCATCGAGATAAGCAAAATACTCTCCCTTTACATGCTGTAAAAGGTTCAGACGGTTTCTTGACGCCCGCTGGCTGCTGTTATATTTCACACCAGGCTCCCGGTCCATCACATAGATTTCCATTCTATCCGGATATTTCTGCTTCCACTCCTGCAATTTTGCCATAGTTCCATCAGTAGAACCATCGTCACCAATCAGTACTTCAAAATCAAAATCACATTTCTGGTCAAAGACACTCTGCAATGCCTCATCCACATAATCTTCCTGATTATAAAAAGTCACAAGGACGCTTACTTTCATACTATCCTCCAGTGCCTACAATGTAATGGAGTAGGTCAGGTTATTACAATAGGAGCTTCCGAAGTCTTCTTTGCTGGTAATCAGTCCCATGTTCAGATAATTACCCAAATCTTCGGTTGCTGTTCCCCAGGAAATCCGTTTATAGCCACGATTCTTCATTTCCACAATCATGGAATAATACATAAAGGTCATCGGGCTTAATTTATTAAACGCCTGTCTTGCAGCAAGATACTGTGTATGGGCACAGCCTACTTTATCGAAATAAAACATCATGGAACCTGCTAACATTTCATCCTCTTTGAAGATGCCAAAGAATCCACATTCCTCCGGGAAACGGTCATTCTTGAAATCTAAAAGCTCTGCTAAAGTATGTACCGGTTTGGTATCATACTTGGAAAGGTTCTCACAGAGAATATCATAGAATTCTTTAATCTCATCATCTGTCGTCAGCGGTCTGCATTCTAAGCCTTCCTTCTCACAGTTGTGGACATTGGTACGTTTTCCCTGTGCAAAGTTTGAAAGAATTGCCTCTTTATAAGTCGCGTAGTTTACATAAGTACTCAGCTCCTTATGCTCCGTATAGCCTGCATGCTGGAAAGCATACTGGAATAAATCACTTTCCACTTCTGAGAAAATATCAGAAGTCATCTTAAGATAAGCCTCGTTATAGCCCTGCTCCTTAAGATAGTCCTTTAATTCTTCTACTAATACCACGACATGTTTTGCATTGTGGTGCTTCTTATCGATAATGATGCCACCAAAGGTGGTTCCTTTGTGGGAGAAAAACACTTTTTTTCCATCCTGCTCTAATTCACATGCCGGAATCAGGGCAGCAATATTATTTTTCTCATTATATACTACCAAAGATACATCTTTAAATCTGCCTGCCGGATGATAATTGAAGAACCGGCGGCTCTGTAAAAAGGTTCCGTTTATGGATTTTTCTGTGATAAATTTATCCCACTGTTCCTCTAAACTGTCCTCATATTTTTCAAATCGAAACATAGTCTCTCCTCTTCTATTTGAATGCATTGATTGCATCAATGACATATCCGGTTTCTTCCTCTGTCATTCCATAATACATCGGAATGCTAAGCTCTGTTGCAGAAATCTCTTCTGCCAGTGGAAGCTCTCCCTTTTTGATGCCAAGGCTTTCATATGCGCCCTGCAGATGCATTGGAATCGGATAATGTTTATTGGTTCCAATTCCCTTTTCATTTAAGAACTTCTCTAATTCATCCCTGCGTGCACAGCGGATTGCAAAGATGTGGAATACATGCTTCGTATCCGGCATTACAGTTGGCAGAGCGATTTCCGGATTCTTAATTCCGGCAAGATATTTCTCTGCTGTCTCAATACGGTTTGCATTCCAGCGGTCTAAATTCTTTAATTTAATTCTTAAGAAAGCTGCCTGCATCTCATCCAGTCTGGAGTTATTTCCCTGATAGATATGATGATATTTATAATCAGAACCATAGTTGCCAAGGGCACGTACTTTATCTGCCAGCTCTTTATCATTGGTTACAAAAGCTCCGGCATCTCCTAATGCACCTAAGTTCTTGCCCGGATAAAAGCTGAATCCAGCTCCGTCTCCAAGACTTCCCACATGTTTTCCCTTATAGAGTGCACCATGTGCCTGTGCAGAATCTTCAATTACTTTCAGATTATGGCGTTTTGCAATCTCCATGATTTCATCCATTGGTGCCGGCTGTCCATAAAGATGTACTGCCATAATTGCTTTGGTCTTATCGGTAATCTTCTCTTCGATTCTTGCCGGGTCAATGTCAAAGGACTCTAAAGTCGGCTCTACAAATACCGGAGTTGCACCTGTATAAGAAACTGCCAGTGCAGTTGCAATAAAGGTATTGGATGGAACAATGACTTCATCGCCTGTCCCGATTCCATATGCTTTCAGTGGAAGGAACAGTGCATCCAGTCCGTTACCTACACCTACACAGTATTTCACGCCACAATATGCAGCATACTCTTCTTCAAACTTTGCTAATTCTTCTCCCTGGATAAACCAGTTTTTTGCTAAAACCTGCTGAAATTTTCCGGTAAGTTCCTCCTTGATTTCATCATGCATTTTCTCAAATGACACAAATGGTATTTTCATGGCAATTCTCCTTTACTTATCCTTATTTTCCTCTTTTACAAATGCAAGGAATTTATCGTAATCCCTGATATAATCATTTTCATCATAATATTCTGATGCCAGTACCATCAGCACTGCATCCTCGGAGAAATCATACATTTCCCGCCACATATTATTTGCAATATATAAGCCTTCATATGGCTTGTCCAATAAGACCTCTGCCGTCTCACTGCCGTTATCCAGATGAATCTTACAGGTTCCATGAATCGGAATCAGAATCTGTTCTAAACACCGGTGTGCATGATAGCCTCTTCGTACACCATCTACGGTATCATACATATAGTAAACACGCTTAATTTCAAATGGAATATCACGCATCTCTTCCAATGCTACCAGCTGACCGCGTTCATCCCCATGCTGCTGAAATCTGTACTTAATCACTTCCATGGACATTCTCCTTCTTCCACATTGCTGTGCTTCACTTTTCTATTTTAATTCTTTTCTTACCCTTACTCTGCTTTTTCTTTGCCGAATTCCGGATTATCCAAAAATCCCTTCTGCTGATGTGATGGCCGGTATGCACCTTTTCGTGCCTGCAGCATATGGCTTATAAGATAACGAATGGCATCCGGATTGCGGAACAGCCGTAACAAAGTACGAAGATAAAGGTTTCTGATTTTATATAATCCCAATACCTTTTTCTGCTTCTTCACATATGGATTATCGCTGTACTGCTCCTGAATCATGGCATAGAAACGGTCTACATCCTGTGCAAGAAGCTCCGAGAAGCTGCTTTTCTTCTTAGTGGATACTCCGGTATCGGCTTCATACCATACCAGATAATCCGGGAAGAAATGCATCGGTCTGCCATCTAAGCCTGCCATCATCTGAAAAATATCTTCTGCATAAATGACCGTTCCCTCTATCTTCTTAAGATAAGTCATATAATAATCTACGGTATAACAGGTACATGCACCAGAAGCATTGTCCCGATACAGCACCAGATTCTTTACAATCTTATCCTCATTCCAGTTCTTATATGGAGATAAATCAAAGGGATGCGGAAATTCCACATAATCTACACCGCCATCTTCCCTGCGGCAATAGCCCCTCATCAGCCCAAAACAGGACTCATACTGATTCTCTTCCATAAAGTCATACACCTGCTGCAGGGTATGTTCATTATAGAATGCATCCCCCGGTCCAAAATCCCGGACATATTTACCCTTTGCTTTTGCCAGACCATCTATGAGGTTCTTTACTGTTCCCTGATTCTTCTCATGATGAATAAGGGTATAATTTGCAAACTGGTGTGCCGCAAAATATGCTTCTATCTTATCAAAACAGTTTTCTTCTGAACCATCATCTGAGACTACGATTTCATAATCCTTAAAGGTCTGTGCCATGACAGAATCCAGTGTAACTAATAATTTCTTCCAGTCCGGATGATAGGTTACGATTAAAACAGTAAATTTCATCGTTGCTCCTTCTTGTTAACTTATACAGTTTACTATGTTTTCTTAAAATTTGCAACTTATAGCCTTCCGATGAGGAACAGTACTCTGACAAAGATTTCATCAATCATTCCCTGACGCAATTTATGCGGATAAAACACTTTTTTCAATGCTACTATTGGATGAAATCCCTCTTGTGTAAACAGATAAAGAGTCTTTCTATCTTCTTCACTCAGCTTATCTTTATATAATTCCGCATATTCACGAATCTGACGTCTGATATACTTAAAATAGTGATTCAGGAAAAACTTTTTAAACCTCCAAACTTGTGCTTTCCAAAAGCTATCCCCGCTGTTACTAACATTGCTCCCTGTTCTACGGTATTTTACGGTTGCACGTTCATCATATATAACCTTTCCCATGCCAACACACACCATATACATCCACCAGTCGTGTCCGGTAGAATATTTTGGCATCTGTTCTGTTACCATGTCCTTAGCTTTACGGTTAAATACACTGTTAAAGCCCAATGAAACACAGTCTACCATTGAATTCGCAAAAGATATATTAGGATGTTTACAGTCCCTATGTGCCACAAAATTTAACCCGCCATCATAATAATCATAATTTGAGAAATACAAAACAGGAACATCCGATGGGCTTTTATCCAGCAATTCCAATGCCATTTTTATCTTATCCGGAAACCAAAAATCATCCTGATCACTAAAGGCATAATAATCTGCTTCACCGCCATTTGCAATCAGCCACTCAAAACTTTTCACAAAGCCGACATTTTTTCCTGCTTCAAGATGAACTAGGCCTCGTTCTTCATACTCTTTTAAAATAGTCAGTGTTCCATCTTTTGAACCATCATCTCTTACATATATTTCAATATTTTTATAAGACTGTTCCAATATACTTTCTATCTGTTCACGAATATACTTCTCTCCATTATAAGCCGATAATAATACATTTACTTTCTTATCCATATGAATCATTCCTTACTTTTCATTTAGCTTACCTACAAAGCCGATTTCCGTATCATATATCCTTTCCAGTGAATCAAAATATGCCTGTTCATCCTGATAAATCTGGCTGTCTTTTAATACCAGTATATACTCTGCTCCAGAATCATTCAAATGATTAAAATAATCTGTGTGATTCGGATCACTCTGTCCCCAGCCATAATATCTTTGATTCGTAATTGCCTGATACCACAAATCATCCTCCCAGTATCCTGCCATCGGAACAAGTTCCTCTCCTTGTTCTAAAAGTTCATCGTAAACCCAATGATATAATTCCTCTTTCTCTTTCGAATATCCTGGCATCCAAAACGTTATGTAATTATAATGCAATAAATCATTATATGCTTCTGCCTTATATGACGAAACCATAAGACTATTATGTATCTGGATACGTTCCTCTACTTTTCCCAGATACATTCCAACCAAAAATACCCAGGTAATAAAGCATCCTGTTATCAGGACTCTGGTCTGCTTTTGTGCATAAACGACTCCATAAAATACTAATACAAAAGCTATTAACCACAACAAAAAATATATTTTATAGAAGTAATATGTAGATGCCTTACCTGTAACCGTTTTCCAAAGCAGTAACAATGTAAATACAAATGTGTAAGGTGCCAAAAACAATACAAGATTATTATCCCCTTTCTTACACATTGCATAGAATCCAAATAAAATCAGCGGTATATATATAACAAAATTAGAAAAAAGATCCCTGTAGCATGCCCCTTCATTCACAATTGCACTGGATACCGTTACCCCATCTTTAAATACACCGGCATATGTATATACAAATCCAAGAATACACGGAATCAGGAACACTGCCAGACAGGTTACCACGGTGTCTCGTGATACTAACTTATGCATTTTCCATTGTTTTACAAAAATGCAGGTAATTAGTGCAAAAAAGGTCACCGGCATAAACATCACATAGCATTCAAAAATAGCAAGGCACCCCAGCATCAGGAAAATGATGTTCATCCATTTTCCCATATTCTCTTTTAAATACATATCAGTTAAAATAATCAACATACCTACAACGGTAACACCCATTCCAAGATATGTAAAACCATAAAT
>ERZ1026776.1448-NODE-1448-length-13245-cov-48.286657_pt1 | contig 13245 bp, 10 predicted proteins | sample MGYA00380125_ERZ1026776 | MGnify/ENA primary metagenome ERZ1026776 (study PRJEB33269, sample SAMEA4719761) | human gut metagenome | biome: human-associated habitat; feature: organic feature; material: feces | place: Cameroon | collected 2013-10 ...
TCGAAGCCCTGACGAATCCATTGTCTAATTCTATCAATGAGAAATGTGCCCGTATTCGCCAAGCCTTCACGCTCCAGTTTGATGAAAGTCTAGCCGAGAGTTATTTCATTGACGGTAATCGTGGCGAACCCAAGAAGATACCATTGGATAGAAAGTTGGTAGAGTGGAAATAAACGAGAAATCCTCCTTGTTGTACATCGCAACAAGGAGGATTATTTTTATTCATCTACACCAAAGCAGGATACAGGAATCTTGCCATCTACTCTGTTTGGGTTGCTAATCATGATACAGTATTCACCAGGTTTTTCGATGTCGGCATCTATTAGGAGAGAGGAGGTACCATATTTCTTGGCTTCGAAGAACAATTCTTGCTTGTTCTTACCGCCATACGTTACTTTACCTGAAAGTTCATTCTGTCGAGCAAGGGAAAGTTTGCGAGTTGAGCCTGCGGAAAACTTGGAAATCTTGATGAATGAATAAGGATCATCGTTGATGTTGGGTACTCTGATGACAAACTGGATATGTCCTTTTTTCACTCTCACGGAAGATTTGCTAGGTTTTACGTAAAGCTTTCTCTCTGGTCCCCAGAATTGGTCTTTGGTCTTCATTTGTCCGATAGCCTTTTCTGCTTTCACATAGGTGTTGGCAGACAAATCGCAGATAAAAGCGTCACCGTTAAACCCAGGCTCAGGAATCGCCACGTTACTAACACTTGCCTGTCCGAAGGCACTGATGCATGACATCATAATCATGCAGATACATAATAACTTCTTCATTTCAATGATATTTTAAAGGTTTGAAATTTTCGGCAAAAGTACTGAATTGTTTGGAATGCATCAAATCTTTTGGCTCCGCAAGCCTTGTGGAGGTATGATTTTTCTCAATAAGCAACCTTTTATGCAAGAAAAGTGCTAATTTTGTGACCTCATAAAGTATTAATTAAAAAAATATAGTTATGGTGTTTCCTTTTATATCGGTATTGATTGGAATTAGCTTGGTGTACTACATTCGCCAGAGAAAGGCTGAGAAAGAGATGGATGAAATTGTAAGTTCCCTTCCTCAGCCTAGTGATAATAGTCAGCCTATTGGTACTAGAGACTTGTGCCTTGAGTTGCTTCGCCAGCTTAATTGTGAAGTTCGTATAGAGCACGATGACATTTACTTCACGTATCAAAATGAGAAGTTTATGATAGAGGCTTCAAACGACTCTGTCTTTATTACAATTTGGGACCTTCATTGGGATATGGTGGATTCGGAGAATGTCCAAGATGTCGAGAATATGAAAAAGGCAGTTAATCGTACTAATCATTTAGTGCATAATACAGTCTTGTATATCCTGTATAAGGAAGAAAAGTCTTATTATATTCTGTCTAAGTTACAATGTTTGCTAATGCGCAACATTCCAAATACAAAAGCCTATCTTGCTGCGACTCTTGATGATTTTTTCAGAACCAAGCAATGTTACTCTCAGGTTCTTGATGACATTGGTAAAGAGGGGGCGTAGATATAAATGCCGTTGTAGCTGGTGTTATCTTGTAAAATGAAATAAACCAGTTTCGTCGTTTTATAAGTTGTGTTCCCAACAACAAGTCGGTAAAAATCGAAACAACGACTGGGGCAATTGCTGTATCTGTTTCAGCATTGCCCCAGCAGACTTTATTAGATATTATTATTCGAACCATAAACAAACGTTAAAATATTTAGTTTCCTCTACTTTTCTCCTTATATTCTTCTTTGGTCTAATTTAATTTTATTATTTTTGTAGTTAAATAACGGCAATTCTATAAAATAAAGACCAACTGGTTTTATCTAATTCTTTAACGAAAATGGACGATTTTGCCAATCAGCCTCTTATGGCTGATGCTTCATTGTATAATGGGCAACCTACTGACACAGGTTCATCGTGTCCAAGTGCAAGACTTACCTCTTGTACGCCCTCCATCCAAAATAACAAGGATGGGGTGTCGGTAGAGAACGTGCTTGATGCAAACAAGCAATGGTTCGTGCTACGAGTTTCGTATGGGCGAATCATCAAGGCAAAAGCATTTATTGAAGCTAAAGGATTGGAATGCTATGTTCCTTTGCGATATAAAGAGGTAAGAAAGCATGGGAAGAAGCGAATCATTACAGAGCCTCTTCTCTCCTCATTTCTCTTTGTTTATGCTACAGCAGAACAAGTTGAAACCTTGCTTCATGACAACAATGTTGTGGCAAATGAAAGCAGAGCCTTGCTCAGCTACTACTTTGATCACACAATCCATCGTCAAGATAATCCAGATTACAATCCTCCACTCACCATCCGAGATAAAGCGATGAACAACTTCATCAAACTCACATCCATTAAGAATCCGCATATAATTCCTGTAACAACTGACATTATCAAGTTTAAATTGGGTGATGAGATCGTTGTGACAGAGGGGGAATTTAAAGACATTCATGGCAGAGTGGCAAGGATTGCAGGACAACAGAGGGTGGTCGTAGAAATATTTGAAGAATGCTTTGTGGCAACAGCTTACATACCGAAGAATGCCATAAAATTGTATGTTGAACATTAAATTATTACAATATCAATGGATGAAAAAACGAAGAATATACTTAGCCTTAATCATAAGGAGGCAATGGATTTCTTTTTGAAATCAGAACAATATCATGGATTTGAACTCCCTGAGTATTTTGTGTTTGATGAGCTTCTTCAGAATGTAAAAGAAGTTGTAGGAGATAAACCGTACGAGGAATGCTTACAGGAGGGGCTATCACCAGAGAATCTTTCAGGAGTGAATTTGGACATCTTACTCAATAAGGATGGTAGATATGCAGTTCGTCCTATTATTCTGGCGAATCCATTCTTATACTATTTCCTTGTGAGAGAAATATGCAATGAGAAGTCTTGGACATTGATAAAGAAACTATTTGAGAGATTCCTGGTTCCGTATATTACATCATGTGCTTTACCCATTATTCCAAAGGATAAGGAATCTTTTCATAAATCTACCACCATCCTTAATTGGTGGAGCTCTATGGAACAACGGAGTATTGAGTTATCCCTCGAATACCGTTATATGTTTGTTACAGACATAACAAACTGCTACGGCTCGGTAAATCCGCAAGCATTTGATTGGGCATTCTCATTCAAAGATACAGAGTACAGGCAGAAAACTGAAAATCCGATTGCTAAGAATATTCAGAAGTATCTTCGCGCATTTCAACAAGGGAGGAACATCGGTATCCCTCAGGGAAGTGCAATATTTGATTTTATAGGTGAAATTATTCTTGGCTATTCAGATTTATTGCTACATGAAGCAATACAAAGGGAAGGCATCATTTCTTCGTACGAAATAATACGCTATCGTGATGACTACCGCATATTCTGCAACGACAAGGAAGAACTCGAAAAGATTTCATACATTCTTCAACACGTATTGGAAGGTTTGAATTTCCGCATGAATAGCAAGAAGACCAAGATTAGCGAGAGTATTGTTACTGATGCTATCAAATCCGATAAGCTTGCATATATCTACAATACACCTATAATTAATAAGAAAGGTTGTGATTTTGATAGTTTCGAAAAGCATCTGCTCTTCATTTTGATGTTCGCTCGCCAATATCAAGATAGTGGTTCCATTAAGATGATGCTCTCGGATATAGATAAGCGTATGGAGGATAGGCTTAAGTCTTATGAAGAAGAGGTTACTACAATACCTGTGTTTGAAGAATGTGAGCTGACAACTGAAAAGATAGTCAAACAACGCAGACTTGTAGGTGGTAGCTTTCGTGCGATGTCTGCTGTATGTACTAGTATTTGAAAATGTTGGCTGTTGCCATTACGCACTGCGTGTTCTTTGCTGAATGGGGGATTCACAGAAAGATGAAAAAGATAAGCATTACATTATAAGTAAGGTGTATATAAAACTCTGCAATCAGCCGAACTCTGACTACAACCAGCTTTGGCTGCAAAATATGACGTATAGTCAAGATGTTAAGAATAACGTGTCACCTTATAAAATAAGATTGTGTAAGGTTGTAATGGGTGAAAAAAGTTCAATTATGGAACGACACATGGCTTAAGAAAGATGTAATTAAAGATTTTCCACAAGAGAACGTTGTTAACAAGGATGTTCTGGATAAATTTACTCCTGTTATCACCTTCCGCGAAACTTGTACTTATGCAGGAGCTCTTGAAAATGATTTTGAAATCTCAGACAATGCTATTGTAGAATATTAATATATAAATGATTATGGTTATACTAAATAAACCCAAAGTTGGAGATATTATTCATGTCAAAATTACTGGCATCGTTGAGCCAATTGGCGCTTTTGCTAAAATGCCAAATGGACAAGATGGATTAATCCGATTGTATGATTTCGCATGGTTCAATCAGGCTAACATTTTAAAATCGTTTTCTGTTGGCGATGAACTAGATGTTAAGGTTATCAAAGAGTTGCCAGATGGGAAACTCAATTTAAGTCGAAAAGAATTGTTGCCCAATCCAAGAACACTTGAGATTGGTGTGATTTTTAACCTCATTATTAAGCGAATTGAACCATTCGGCTTAATTGTGGTACTTGGTGATTCAACGGCTCTCATTCCTAAAAAAGAAATTCCTCCTGGAGCTATATATTCGGAAGGGAATATTGTGACTAGTGTTGTAATAGATAATACTTATGATACGGAAAAGCACTACAATAAAATCTCTATGAGTATTCTTGCTTTACACGACTATGTGGCAAAAAAGCATAAAAATCATGAGATAGTAAAATGTGTATTTAAGAAGTGTTTGCAAGAAAACGAGAATGTTTCTGCAATTATTGAGTTTGACACATTAGTAATGTTAAAAATTCCCGCAAATAAATTTGTTGAGCCGTATCGAGAAAAACTAATTGCTGATGAGTTATTAGAAGGAGAAGAACTCGAATTTGATTTCTCTTATAATGAAAACAAGAGATCTATAAACTTGGATATGCGTCCGATAGAGCGTGGTCGTAAAGCTCAAGAAACAGAAAGGTTACTTTCTCAATTGCACAAAGGGGATATTGTTGAAGCAGAAGTTCTGAGTGTAAACGACAAGAATGCAAAGGTGAAAATAACCAACACCAATGTCGAATATTTAATTTCTCGGGATGAACTATCTCTGAATAAAGTTGTTAGAGCTAGTGACGAGGTCTTCGTTGGCGAGCATATTGATATTACTTATATCGGCGAAGGTGATAAGTTGTATTTTACCCGCAGATTTTTTGTTAAGGATAAGTATGAAGATTCTTTGTATGATTTGTCGCAGAAAGATCTCCTCGCTACAATGGGGTTGACTACAAATAAATTTGTAGGTAAGATTATCGAAATAAAGTCTGATTACTTTATAACGAATCTTATGACTGTAGGCCAAGTTGATGATGAACAGAACGGTAATCTGTTGATAGATCCTATCAATGGAAAGAATCTTATTGCAATTATCGACAGAAAGTTAAAGAATTTCTTTGTTGTAGGAGAGTATTACGAAGTAGAACTTGAGATGGCTCGAAAAGAATACAGACGAAGTTCGGGCACACCTTATATGTTTAGTGTTGTATCAAACAACATCAAAGAGAGTCATGATCCTTATAAGGACTCTGTTTCCGTTGCATCTAAGCAACATATGAGTCCTAATACAAATACCAGTATCGCAAATTTGTTAGAAGAAGTTGGTAAAAATCTATATTCTAGCAAAAAGAGAATGTTTTTCGAGTTACTCCAAAATGCTGATGACGCAGCATCTGAAAATGGTGTAAAAGTTAAACTTCAAATGATCGACAACTATTTTGTATTGACTCATGATGGATATGCTTTTAATAAGCATGATTTCGAATCCATTACATCAGCAGCAAAAAGTACTAAGAGAGCAAATGAAAAAAAAACCGGTTATAAAGGAATTGGTTTCAAGTCAGTCTTCACTAACTCGCAGTCTGTAATTATTTATAGTGGTGGTTATAAGTTCTCATTCGATAAAACTTACCCATTATACAAAGACTTTGATAGGTTTTATTTTCGTGCAAACAAAATAGAGAATGATCCAGATCGTCAAAATGAGTTTCTCCATGATTTCTCAAAATATCGCAGGGAGTTTAATGGCGTAAAAGATATTCCTTGGCAATTATTACCCATTTGGGTTGATGACTTTAGTATTGAAGATAATAAATCCATATTTAATAGCAAAGAAAATGTTTCCATTGCGTTAAAGATGGATAAAGACACTCTTTCTGATTACAGCAATGCAATTGAGGAAGTATTTAAGGAACCACGCTTTATGTTGTTTCTCAGAAAGACAAATCGTGTCCAACTGATGCGTGATGACAATTGTTGGACGATTCAAAAGAACAAATCAGAAGACGGAAGAATTATATCTTTGGTTAATTCATTTGATCCTATTAATCGAATTGAGAATTATACTATTCAAACATTTGATCGATTAGGGGTGAGTGATGATACATTCTCTTCTGCAGGCATATTAATTAAAAGAGAGGCTAGACATAATAACAGAGGCGAAGTAGAAAATTATTACGTAAGAATAGATGATTCAGGTTCTGTACTTGGCGAAGTTACAGGTATACCAGATAGAATAGCGTCAACCAAAGACACAACAATATCTTTCGCTATCAAGCTTGATGCTGATGGTCATATTTCCCCTTTGGAGAAAGAAACACTATCTCTGTATGCATATCTTCCAATGAATGAGCATAGATTCAAATTTCCTTTCTATGTAAATGCAGACTTTATCCCCAAATCGGATAGAGAGGGTGTACAGAGCGATAACCCTTGGAATCATTTTATCTTCTATACAATAGGCAAGTCTATTGTAAAGATGGTTGCTTCATTTGCTTCTGAAAATGAACCTGAATATTTGAAATTACTTCCTACTGAATATTTAAAGTCTAGTAGTCAAGATACAGCAGCGTTAGTTGATTCTTTCAATAGAGGATACAAAGAAGCTCTAATGCAGGAGCAATATATTATTAACGATAAGAACGAACTCGTTAATTCAAAAGATGTTATTTTCGATGCATCTAGACTTTCTAATGCTATCGGAGCTGATGCCTTTTACAAATTAATTGGCACGACTAAACGTCTGCCAAATCCGAAAATTAATACGAATTGTCTTTCTAAGACATTGTTCGAAGTTGAGAAGTGCTCGGAAGATACAATTTTCAATAGTTTATCAGCTAATATTTCTATCTTGTCTCAATGGATTCAAAATTGTCCAGATACTCAAAGAAATGATTTTTATAACTGGATGGTCTCTGATGAAAAATCAAAGTCACTATTGTCATCTATTCCAATGTTCATTTTTGGAGAACACTGGAAAACCATGGATCAAATATCAACAAATGGCAAGTGCTTGATCCTGACAGAAAAGATAGCACCTATAAAGGACATTCTCGCAAAGTTAGGATTTATCATCTCAAATGATTACTTTGAGAATCATCCTCTTCACTCTTACCTCACACCTCAGAATGAGAAAAGCATATTCCAGAAAATTCAAGAGTCAAGCATTTTGGGTCTTACATTCCAAGAACGACTTACCCTATTCCAAGGCTGTGCGGATTTGGACGAAGTTGGCAAGGAAACGCTTAAGAAATGGCCGATTTTTAAGAACCAAGACAACGAATTCGTACCGCTGCTTAAATTATTCTCGCACTATAATTCGTGTCCATATTGGCTGAATGCATATATGCTGAATGCTGCAGAAGTAAATACATATCTTGATTCGTATTTGATTCCACAAAGTGAGATTTATTTGTCGATAATTGAAAATTATATAGATGAGATTCTTACTAAAACCGACATTTTACAAGTCTATAATGAATTCAGGACATTTTGGAATCCAGGATTCACTTCTAAATTACTCTCAAAGACAAATATTTCCGACCTTAGTAAGATCACTTTGGTAGAACAATCGGATGATTCTACTAAAACTGATTATGTCCTTACGTTTAACCATCTGAATCTTAATAGTTCATCAATTTATGATTCTTCTGCATTTGAATATCGATGGATCAAGCTTGCAGCATTAGCAGACTCAACTATTAATCACGCAAGATCTATTGTGAAAATTGATGGTAAGAGCTTATCCTCGTATACAATTAAAGATGAGCTATCGATTTCCTACAATGGCGTTAAATATAAATTTCTGCTTTCACAGTTACTTTCTTCTTATTCCTCGACTTCTGTTTTGTCGAGTGTAGTAAAACAATTTATAACAATCGATAGATATGATGAGATTTTTGCTCAGTCAGAAGCCTCAATTTTGGATGTTAGAAACAAATTGTATAATGAATTAAGAGTTTCAACATCATATATAACAGAAGAACAGTACTGTTTTCTGATGTTATATAGGATGTTGCAGAGGTGTCAATATTTTGATAATACTCTTAAGTCCGTTATACGTGCTAATAGTGAGTCTGTGTTTGTAAATATCTTACAAAAGTGTTATGAGGATGGGTTAGGTGAGTATCTAGGGGCATTTGTCAAGAATGGTGGAATTGTTTATCCATTTACTAGTTTGATAGGAACCTACTTTAATAGCGATGACTATACATTACCATCGGAACGAATCCCGGATTTCGTTAATCGTTGGGCAGACACGCCAGAAAAGAAACAATTCCTTATCCAAATGGGATTGCACGATGAAAAAAGTAAAGAAATTACACGTCGCAAATCTTTCAAAGAAAAGAAGGGCGAGAACATATGGAATATAAATGATGCTAGTATCATTCGTACTTTTTTGAGATGGATATGTCAATCATTTACCCTCCCAATAACAGACGAAATTCAAGTTGGCATATTAGAACCATTATTTTCTGTATTAAATATTTCTAGTGTTTATAACTACCAAGATTTTGGCAATGCAAAAGAATGGACCAATAAGTTGTATCTAGAATGGAAGAAAGACAAGCAAATTAAGGTTTATGTTATAGATGGTAAACTTCCATATAGAGGCATATTTGAAAACATCCATCTCTTTAGTGGCAATACTGGCGAATACACTTATTTTAATGATATAAAAACTATTTATATATCATCTAATAGGGAACCTGCAGCTCTCTTGTCTGACGTCTATTCAGATATAAGATTCGGTAATGTGTTTACAAAAGATGACTGGAATCAGATATTTCTAGTTTCTGCTGATGTTATTCAAGAAAAAGATTTGCGAATTGCCGAATTAGAGCGTATGCTTGAAGAGGCAAAGAGTAGAATTCTTTCTAATGATGATATTGATGAAAAAGACTATGGCAATGCTACAGATCGAGGATGCTTAGATGAGAAAACTCGTGTCGAATTAAATCTAGAGGCACGAAATGCAGCTAAGGACTATCTCGATTCTTTGGAAGATTACGACTGCTCCGAGTGGAATCCTTGTATTGGAAATGGTTTGGTTAAAGGCATTGTAAAGCATAAGGGCAAAACGATTACAGTAGTAGTGACAAGTTCTGTTGGAAGAAAGTTATACCTTCATCCTAGATTATTCTCTGAATTGATGATAGATTCAGACAATGTGCTGCTCAATTATGGATATGACCGAAGGATTCACCGTATTAGTTTTGATGAAACTTTCAAAGATAATAAGGATGTCAACCTGATATTTGACACAGATGTTATCACTCCAAAAGAATTTGCATATCTTGCAAATAGATACAAGTACTCCAAAAAGACATGTTTTGTCATAGAGAATATTACGTATTCTATATCAGAACAAATTAAAGGCTTCGGTCTTGATGAAAAAATGTCAAATTCTGAAGTTTATACCAACATAGATACGGATTACTTGTTTGATTTTTAATGATTAGTTTATAATGTATTATACAAGAGAACAACATAAGAGATTTCTAGATAAAGAACTTGTAGCTATTAGCGAAGGATATTTAAAGAAACTCAATTCTAATGCTCTGGCATTATTGGCAGACAATGAAGTATATGTTGCCCAGTTTGTAAAACTGGATTTGAAAAAAGATGATTCCAATATAGCAGATCATAATGTCTTGGAATCAGGTCAGCTGTTACTTCGTTTTAAGAAAGACAAGGGCATTCCACGTAAGAATGAATATTTCACAGCTTTGATTCTTGAAGGAGACATGTGTTTACCCAGAAAATGGGGAGAAATAAGTTGGGGCAACTTACGCCGTCATCAAGTTGAATTTTCAGAAGTACATTGTGTATGGCAAGGAAAAACTGATAATAATGGCTTTCTTCTGTGTGGTTTTACAGGACTATCAATTGAGATGGCAAAATTTCTTAAAAACAAAGAGGGCTGTGTAATCGTTTTGGGACCTCAGAAACCACCTATGGATTATTATCAAAACCTCATTGAAATAGTCAACAACAATGACACAAAAATGGTTGCAAAAGAAATCTTGGATTTCGATAAAAAAACAGTCGTGTGGAATCCTGTCCATATAAATTCAAACAAAGAGCAAGTAGATGGGATTGTCAAAGCTTTGGAATCTACTCCACAATTGATATTTCAAGGCCCTCCAGGAACAGGTAAAACATTCCTAATGGCAGAACTAGTAGAACATTTATTGAATCAGAATAAGAGTATACTGGTTACGGCTATGACAAATAGAGCACTTATGGAACTTGCAGAGAAAGACTGTTTAAAGAAATTATTGTCAGAGAGGCGTATAATGAAAACAAGTGTTTCTTCTGATGAACTTGCTGCCTGTAAGAATATAGTTCCTATAGATAGTAAAAAAATCACTTGTGTTCCAGGTTGTTTAACATTGTCGACTTTTTACAATTCTAGTGGTTGGGCAAAACAATGTTACAACGAGCGTCCTTTTGATTATGTCATTATGGACGAGGCTAGCCAAGCATTGTTTGGAATGATTGCAGCATGTAAAAACCTTGGACAGAAGGTGATGTGGATTGGTGATCAAAATCAGATGCAGCCTATTGTGTTACTTAGCGAGGAATCTCTAATTAGAAATGATTTTACTATGTTGGCAAATGGCTTTGTAACTCTTTGTGACAACTTTGACTTTAAGTCATATATTCTAACTGAGACTCACCGTTTGCTAACAAAGTCTGCAAAATTAACTAGCTTATTCTATCACACACCAATTAAGTCGGTTGCCGACTTTGATTACATTTTTGCAAATAACAACTTAAACTATCTTTCTAAAGATGGTGGAACTGTTCTTTTGTATAAAGAGATGCCTATTGGTGCAAAAGCAGACAAAGAAAGTTGTGACTTCACTATTGGAATAGTAAATGATATATTATCAACTCAACCAAAGATAAAAATTGCTGTATTGACAAAATTCCGTGCATCTGTGAGAATGTTACAGAATTGCTTTATTAGCAAATATGGTAGCAAGGAGAATGTGCTTATAGATACTGTAGAACGAGTTCAAGGTATGACTTGCGATGTATGTATCTATTATATTCCTAATACAATGATGGGCATGTCGCTTGACAAATCTTTGTTCAATGTGGCAACAAGTCGTGCCAAACAGTTGACAATAATTATTGCGGATAATTCTATACTAAATACATCATGCCATAGAGATGTACACTCATATTTATTAGAAATAACCTCTGGCATAATCCCCAATCAACAGAAAGAAACTTCTGTAGAACAGAAGGAAAATGTAATTGAAAAAAGCAATATCAAGTTACATATAAAAGGGAAAATTGACCTTTCGCAATTTGAAACCCAGAAGCAAAAAGCTGTAAAATCTTCCACGAAGAAGAATTTATACATCATCGATACTAATGTTTTTGTTAATTGCCCAGACATCATCTCGAAAATTGATTCGAAATATGACATTGTTTTGTCTGCAAAGGTAATAGACGAACTTGACAAGTTAAAAATAAAACTTAGTAATGACGAGAAAAGAAACGTTGAGACTGCATTGAGATTAATAAACAAGGCAATGGATAAAGATAATGTTTCCATGGAATTATCAGATCCTAATTTGTTGCCAGAAGATTTCAGTAGAAAATCTCCCGACAATAATATCCTTACTGTTGCTTTAAAATTCAAAGATGAGAATCCAATCTTGGTTACTTCGGATAACGGCTTACAGGTAAAGGCTAAAGGACTGAAGATTGCAACCATTACACTTAAAGAGTTGTTGAAACGATAATCGCCATTTTAGTCATAAAAAGTGTATCCGGGTAATCGGTACAGTACTATCGCCAGATATGGATGACTTTACGATTTGTTGGATGTATAAGCAATAAAATATGGAAAAAGAAACTTTAAAAGAAAGATTCCTCGGTACCATCTTCGGGCAAGCTGTAGGAGATGCCTTGGGACTGAGCACGGAGTTTATGTCCAAGCAAGAGGTGGATCGTCTTTATCCTAATGGGATAGAGGAATATTCACAAATCGTGCAGGATGATCATCGTCGTCGTTGGCAAAGAGGCGACTGGACTGATGATACCGATATGATGCTATGCATCTTAGATTCCTTTGTGGCTTGTCAAAAGGTAGATATTCTTGATATTGCCAGAAGGTTTAAGGAATGGATGATGAATGGAGGCATGGGAATTGGCCGGCATACATATAATGTAATGGCTCTTGGCGACTATACTTCGAATCCACAGAAGGCAGCAGAGATTATCTGGAAGATGGGAAAGAAAAAAGCTGCAGCTAATGGGGCTGTTATGAGAACTTCGGTGGTAGGGCTTCTGAAGGACAATGTGGCTAATGCAGCAGTAGCAGGAGCTATCCTGGGTGCTAAATTTGGAATATGCCATATTCCTGACGAATGGAGAAATGGTCTTCTCTATGCTTCTATGCTCCATGACAAGGTGCAGGAATTCTACGCAATGTATCAATAAAAACGTATCCTATCAACCATACTTCACCTGTATTCTCATCTACCAATGTGGTATATGTGATAACTCTAGCTCCTCCAGCTTTACCTTTTCTTTTGGAATCAATAGCCATACGGATTTTTATAGCTCATCGAAAAGTTCGTCTGCGGATTTTGCTTTCAATTTACCCTCCTTTATCATTTTTACTTCACGTAGAAAAAGCGTAGAATCCTGCCGGCATCACTGCCAGCAGAATTCACTTTCAAAAACCGAACCTAAAAGTCTACCTTGTAATTTCTATCTATGCAATATCTATTATTATCGAACCCGATATTCATAGTCACAATCTGCGTGCCAAAAAGATGGGGAATGTAACCCTTTATGTAACAATCACAATTTAATAATTCATTCCGAATGTCCAGAGAGGAATGATATTGCCGAAACCGGTTTCA
>ERZ1026776.1451-NODE-1451-length-13243-cov-4.150364_pt1 | contig 13243 bp, 14 predicted proteins | sample MGYA00380125_ERZ1026776 | MGnify/ENA primary metagenome ERZ1026776 (study PRJEB33269, sample SAMEA4719761) | human gut metagenome | biome: human-associated habitat; feature: organic feature; material: feces | place: Cameroon | collected 2013-10 ...
GTTGCACTCACCATTCCTAAGGAAGCTGCAAGGCAGATAGGACGCCGTGTGGCAGATGCAGGTATTAAGGCTATCTGGAATTTTGCACATACAGATCTTAATCTTCCAGAGGATGTGATAGTTGAGAATGTTCATTTATCTGAAAGCCTTATGAGACTTTCGTATACAATAGCAAGTAAGGAATGATAGATATCAATAAGGGGGATTGTCAATGTCTGAAATTACATATGATATATTAAAGGATAGTGGTGTATTTACTAATATTCCTATATTAACACTTGATGAAAGATGGTATCGTCTTGTTAATAGTAAGATAAAGACAGATGAAATAATCTATTGGGAGAAGCAGGTTAATGAGCTTTTAAAGAAGCAGGGCAGAATCAATAATGATATTAAGGATATCAAGAAGTTAAAGAAACAGCTTATTAACGATGTTGTTGAGAATATGGAGGAGGATGATGACAGCAAAGCAAAGCAGAAGCTGATGAATCAGAACCAGAGACTCATACAGGAATCAAAGGATAAGATATCAACACTTGAGGATGAGCTTATGGAGCTCCCAAGAGAATTAGCAAGGGCAAACGAACGTCTGTTAACTGAAACTCTTAAGGTATGCTATGATAAGATTAATTCCAACAGCGAGGACATACAGGTGCTTGCTAAGTGGATAGATGCCACAAGAGTTAAACTTAAGAAGAATATTCTTATAAAGCAGGATAAAGAAACTATTAATGAAAACATGTACTCACTTATTCACGATATTATAGGACCTGAGAATTGCAGTAAGGTTGACAGGATCAATGAGGGAGAACAGAATCAGCAGACGGATTAATGGCTGGAGGTGTCTATGAGGTATATACTTGATGCAGCACAGATGAAGGAAATAGATGCTTATTCAATAAACAATATTGGAATACCATCGGTAGTGCTTATGGAAAGAGCAGCTCTTAGCGTAACTAAGAAGCTGATTAAGCAGTATGACAGGATGCATACAGATAAAAGAATACTATGTGTATGTGGAAGTGGTAACAACGGAGCTGATGGACTTGCGGTTGCAAGACAATTATATCTTAAGGGCTATAAGGTTGATGTAGCACTTAATGAGGGAGGACACCCGACAGAAGAATATAGAATACAACTGAACATAATAAGGAATCTGGGCATACAATATATTGATGGCCCGGATTTTTCTGCTTATGGAGTTATAGTGGATGCTTTATTTGGCAATGGATTGTCAAGGAAGCTTGAGGGAAAGGCACTACAGATGGTTGAAGCTGTTAATAGTGCACATGCTGCTGGGGCTTATGTGGCTGCAGTAGATATTCCCTCAGGAATAAGCGCTTCTAGTGGTGCTGTTATGGGAAATGCAGTTATGGCTGATATGACCATTACATTTGGATATATAAAGACAGGACAATTGCTATATCCCGGTGCAAAATACTGTGGAAGGCTTGAAACAGCAGATATAGGATTTGCAGAATATGATAAAGTCCCAAGTGGCAGATACATGTATGAGCCATCAGATATTGTGCGTAATCTGCCGGTAAGAAAGCCGGACAGCAACAAAGGAAGCTGTGGAAAGACACTTATTATAGCAGGCTCTAAGCAGTATGCAGGTGCGGCGCTGCTTTCATCAAGGGCAGCATACAGGATGGGCTCAGGACTTGTACGGCTTGTAACACATGCTGATAACAGGAACATAGTTCTTACGGGGAATGCAGAATGTCTTGTTGATACTTATGAAGATACACTTCTTAAAGAAAGGGCTATGGATAAATATCTTGACTGGGCAGATGCAGTATGTATAGGACCAGGCTTATCCTTAGATATGCAGGCAGAGGAATTCGTCAGGGCTATGATTAAGGCGGCAGATAAGAAAAGGCTGTTTGATGCAGATGCCCTCAACATAATAGCCGGGAATAACTTAAGCTTTACAGGCGGTAACGTAGTGGTAACGCCGCATATAGGAGAAATGTCAAGACTGACAGGAAAAAGCATACCGGATATAAAGAAGGACATAATAGGGACTGCTGTTGATTACGCAAGAACACAAAAATGCATATGTGTATTAAAGGACGCAAGAACTGTTGTGACAGATGGTGATGAGGTATATATTAACACCTCAGGTAATGACGGAATGGCAACAGGCGGCTCAGGAGATGTATTATCAGGCATAATTACATCACTTATGTCACAGGGAATGGAATGCTTTGCGGCAGCTAAGCTGGGAGTATATATACATGGTCTGGCAGGTGATATGGCTGCCAGTAAAAAAGGCAGGTATTCAATGCTTGCAGGAGATATTATAGAGAATATATCAGAGGTTATAAATAACGAAAAAGATAATTGCTGACAAATGATTATCTGTGAATAAACACCTGAAACCTGGCAATACTTTAACTATAATCAATTAAGTAAATGCTTTGGGAGTGTGATATAGGTGGTAATCAAGCGTGGAGATATATTTTATGCCGATTTAAGACCGGTTGTTGGTTCGGAACAGGGAGGAATAAGACCTGTTCTTATTATTCAGAATGATACGGGAAATAAGCACAGCCCTACAGTAATATGTGCAGCCATCACTTCAAAGATGAATAAGGCAAAGCTTCCAACACACGTAGAAATAGATGCATGCCATTATGATATAGTAAAGGATTCAGTAATTCTGTTAGAACAGTTAAGAACGATAGATAAGAAAAGACTTAAGGATAAGGTGTGCCATCTTGATAATGATATAATAGGACAGGTGGATAAAGCACTAGGTGTAAGTCTTGAGATGAATCTGAAGTAACGGGGGCTGGACTTATCAAAGTGTGGGTAATGTTTGATATGTTGTTTTGGTTGATGGAGGCTGCAAGATATTTCAAAATATTGCAAGGCGTTGCAGGATATTGCCGGATATTTCCATAAATATTGACGTTATGGATATATATGTGATATTCTTATGACAATTATATACACCAATATAAGTTATTTTATAATTAGATGAAAGGATTTATACGAATTATGAACGAGGGGCATCCCGCGGAAGGAAATGAAGGATTGTTTTCAGGATTGTTTAAAAGATTAACAAAGGGAAAACGTGATGAAGATGTAACAGAAGAAATTATGGATATGGTTAATGAAAGCCACGAACAAGGAGTTATAGCAGAGAATGAAGCTGAAATGATAGGCAATATATTTGAATTTGCTGAAAAACAGGCTGAGGATGTTATGACACATAGAAAGAATATTGTCGCACTTGATGCATCGCTTACAGTTAGTGAGGCATTTGATATAGTTATGGAGGAAAGCTTTTCAAGATATCCTGTATACGATGGTGACATAGACAATATAATCGGCATATTACATATCAGGGATCTTCTGAAGGTATACGTTAAAGGCAGCGATAAAGCTAAGAAGCTTTATCAGGTTAAGAATCAGGTTATGTTTGAACCGTTTTGTATACCAGAGACAAGAAGTGTCAGCGTTTTGTTTAAGGAGATGCAGTCTAAGAAGAATCACTTCGCAGTAGTTGTGGATGAATATGGGCAGACAACAGGAATAGTCACCATGGAAGATATTCTTGAGGAGATAGTTGGCAATATCTTTGATGAGTATGACGAAGAGGAAGTACAGATAAAGCAGCTTTCTGATAACAGCTATGAGATAGATGGGCAGACACCACTTGAGGATATAGAACAGAAGCTTGGAATAAAGTTTGATTGTGAAGATATAGATACGCTTAACGGCTATATGATATATAAGCTTGGAAAGATTCCGGCGGAGAATGAAAAGTTCGAGACGGAATGTGGAGGATATATATTCAGGATATTATCAGTATCGGATAAGATGATTCAGAAGATTCTTGCTTTTAAGGATAACAATACAGGAGAAGATAATGAAGCACATTAGAAGAATCCTTATGGTTCTTATATGGCTTATAATATGGCAGATTGCCAGTATGTTGACAGGACTTGAGCTATTGCTTGCAAGTCCTGTTGCTGTATTAAGAACTATTGCAGGGCTGCTTACACAAAGCACCTTCTACATAACACTTTCACACAGCCTTATTAACATAGGCAGTGGACTTATGGCTGGTATTATAATAGGGATAATTCTTGGAATAGCCGCAGGCTGCTGCAGATATATTGAGGAATTCATACAGATACCACTGCTGCTTATGAAATCACTGCCTGTTGCAGCATTTATAATACTCCTGCTTATGTGGTTTGGCTCAGCAAATGTATCGCGTATCATATCTGCAATGGTTGTTATTCCGATGATAACAACAGGGGTTACAGAAGGAATACGCAATACAGATATAAAGCTTATACAGATGTCAAGAGTTTATAATATGAAGCTGTTTAACAGATTCAGATATATATATATGACAGGAGTGTATCCATATCTTGAAGCACAGCTTAAGATTGCGTTAGGAATGTGCTTTAAAGCTGGAATAGCAGCGGAAATAATAGGACTTGTAAATGATACGATAGGTACGAGAATGTATTATGCGAAGCTGTATCTGGTGTCAGAGGAGCTGTTTGCCTGGAGCATAGTAGTAATTGTGGTAAGCTATATTATAGAAAGGCTTATATTAAAAGCATATAAGCTTATGTATAGATGTCTGCAGAATAATATAAAGCAGCAGGGAAAGAGGAAGGTATGAAGCAGTTAACGCTTGATAATATATCACTTGGCTATAATAAAAACATTGTATTAAACAGCATCAATGCACAATGCACCAATATGCAGCCAACCTGTATTATGGGGGCTTCCGGAGCAGGCAAAACAACGCTTATTAATATACTGCTTGGTCTTGTGAAGCCGGATAGTGGTGCGGTTTTATATGAGAAGGAGGGACGGGCAGCACCTTACAGAGTGTCGGCTGTGTTTCAGGAAACACGGCTTGTAGAGCATCTGAATCCAGTTATTAATACAGCTATGGTGCTTGATGGCAGATATGATAAAAAAGCAGTAAGGTCAGAGCTGTCAGCACTCATAAATGAGGCCGCACTTGATATGCCCTGTTCTAAGCTTAGCGGTGGCATGAAAAGGCGTGTAGAGATAGTAAGGGCTATGCTGCCGGCTTCGGATATTGTTATTATGGATGAACCCTTTGCAGGTCTTGATAAGGAAAACAAAGTGAAAGCTATACAGTATATAATTGATAATTTAAGAGAAAGAATACTTATTATAGCAACACATGACAGACAGGATGCAGTAATGCTTAATGCAAAGCTGCTTATGGTCTGACCGGTAGATAATTGCTTGAAACACAGTGCTGTAAATGGCACTTGAAATGGTACTGTAAATAGCGCTGTAAATAGCGTGCTTCTTTTGGTTGACAACAAGGCTGGTAGTTGCTAAAATAATGTGTGATTTTATATGGTAATACGTTAAAGTATGTAAGTAGATTTAAGGTGTTTATAAGCACAGTCAGGACAGTCTGCTTATATGGGTGGATAATATATTATCGTATATAATGATTTGGAGGAAAGATATATGAGAAGAGCAGTATTTTCGATTCTAGTAGATAATTCATCAGGTGTTCTTAGCCGTGTAGCTGGATTGTTCAGCCGCAGAGGTTATAATATAGACAGCCTTACTGTTGGGGAAACACTTGATCCAAAGCTATCAAGAATGACAATAACAGTAACTGGTGATGATGATGTGCTTGAACAGATTGAAAAACAGCTTGCCAAGCTTATAGATGTAAAGGAAATTGTTGAATTGCCACATGATGAGTCTGTATGCAGGGAGCTTGTTCTTATCAAGGTATTATGTACAAGGGAAGAAAGACAGCAGATTACAACTATGGCTGATATATATAGAGCTAATATCGTTGATGTTGCCAGGAATTCACTCATTATTTCACTTACAGGCAGTCAGAGTAAGATAGATTCATTTATTGAATTACTTGACGGTTTTAAAATTACAGAACTCGCAAGAACAGGTATAACTGGACTTGCACGAGGAGCTGCAAGTTTAAAATAAATATTTTTTATTACTTTCGGAGGTATATTAAAAATGGCAGAAGCTAAGATTTATTATCAGTCAGATTGTAACTTATCTTTACTTGATGGCAAGACAATTGCTATTATAGGTTACGGCAGCCAGGGACATGCACACGCATTAAACCTTAAGGATTCAGGTTGTCATGTAATTATTGGCCTTTATGAAGGTTCAAAGTCATGGAAGAGAGCACAGGAGCAGGGCTTTGAAGTATTCACAGCAGCAGAGGCAGCTAAGCAGGCTGATATTATTATGATTCTTATCAACGATGAGAAGCAGGCTAAGTTATATAAGGAAGATATCGAACCAAATCTTGAACCAGGCAATATGCTTATGTTTGCTCATGGCTTCAATATTCACTTTGGTTTAATTAAGGCACCTAAGGGCGTTGATGTTACTATGATCGCTCCTAAGGCACCTGGACATACAGTACGTTCTGAATACCAGGCTGGTAAGGGAACGCCTTGTCTTGTAGCTGTAGAGCAGGATGAGACAGGTAAGGCTCTTGATATGGCACTTGCTTATGGTCTTGGTATCGGTGGAGCAAGAGCTGGTCTTCTTGAAACAACATTCAGAACAGAAACAGAAACAGACCTCTTTGGTGAGCAGGCAGTTCTTTGCGGTGGTGTTTGTGCACTTATGCAGGCTGGTTTTGAAACACTTTGCGAAGCAGGTTATGATCCACGTAACGCATACTTCGAATGTATCCACGAGATGAAGCTTATCGTAGATCTTATCTACCAGTCAGGCTTTGCTGGAATGAGATATTCTATCTCTAACACAGCAGAATATGGTGATTACATAACAGGTCCTAAGATTATCACAGAAGATACTAAGAAGGCTATGAAGCAGATCCTTTCTGATATCCAGGATGGTTCATTCGCTAAGGAATTCTTACTTGATATGAGCGAAGCTGGCGGACAGGTTCACTTCAAGGCTATGAGAAAGCTTGCATCAGAGCATCCATCAGAGCAGGTTGGTGCTGAAATCAGAAAGCTTTATAGCTGGAATGATGAATCAGATAAGCTTATCAACAACTAATTATTGTTAGTTATTATAACAACTGATTATAAAAATGGCTGTGGCATATGCTGCAGCCATTTTTGTTATATATCGTCTTAACATAGAAAAAAGGGACACCGCACCAATTTTTTAATGCGACATTCCCCTTTTTGTTGTATTGTCTGATGTTAATTACTGTTTGTTGAATTCATCTTTATTGTCATTATATTTTTTCTTATACAGGTTTCGTGTGCGATATGCCTGACCGCATATAACAGCTCCGATTATAAGTATGGCAATAAGAGTTATGGCAAGCTGTTTGATATCAGGAGTATTTGCTTTATCAGTAGTATCGGTATTGTTTCCTGAGTCATCAGAAGCAGCCTCTGTCTGCATAGCAGCAGTACTAGCGGCAAGCTTTGCAGCTTTCTTTTCTTCACGTTCCTTATGTATTGCCATTACATTTTCCATCATATCGTTTCCGGTATCATACCCTGCGTTAGTCCTGTAAAGACCGAAACTTCTGCTGTTATAGTTACCCCAGTAGGTTTTGGCATATCCATTATCCATAACATTAAAGGAATAGGATATCTGGGATACATGCTTTTTAAAGGCTCTTTTTAATACATCAACTGAGGTGTCACCATTGAATCTGTCAAGAGGTGAATCAACATCCAGAAGGATTGTATGACTATCGTACAGGTGGTAATAGGTTTTAGGAACGTCCCAGATACCATATGTATCAGCGGATTCTTCATTGAAGTCAGTATTAGCAGAGCTGTTTACGGCATCAGCTACTGCCTTGGCATATATGCGATGGTTACCATGTCCGTATTCACCATTAAAGTCCTGTGATACACATACAAGTGGCTTGAAACGTCTTATCGAGGAGACCGCATAAGAAACAATGTCATCATAATCATACTGAGTCATGGCAGTTTCAAGATCGAGTGAATAAAGGTCCATAAAGCCGCCATTAACAGGATAATGTGTTATCCCACATTCCCATAGGCCATCAAGCTCTTCGTGCTGTCTGACCGGCTCTGTAAGAAAGAAGTCACACATATATGCAACCTGTACATTAAGTCCCTGTTCACCTCCATAGTTGGTAAGTACTCCACCTAGAAACAGGATTTCATCATCTGCGTGTGTAGAAAATACCAGAATATCAGTATCATCCTCACAGGGTGGCTGCCATATCTGCACAGAGTCCGGAGGTGTGCCATAAGAATAGGCATATATATCTGATACAGACATATCGGCAGAAGTCCTGATTGTTACAGAAGCTGCACCGTCTTCGATAGGAATGTAGTCGTGCATATATCCATACATACCACAGGTAATATCGCTGTTAGTACCATCGGAAGTCTTATAGCTTAAGGTATAATCAGATACCTCACTGTCCCATAGGATGTATATGCCATAGATTGGGGCATTGGCTTCTATTGAAAGGTAATCCTTACTAGTTACATTGCAGGTGGTGTCATAGGAGCCATCAGTCATAACGGCTGTAATGTCAGATTGCGACTGGCTGTTTACTTTATTGATTGTAATATCAACCGGAGTAGCCTGTGTGGTGGTCATGGCCGCAGCTTCGTTGGTTTCTTCACTATAAGCTGTTATATCCTGTGAAAATATAATAAAACAGGACGCGCTTATTGCACTTAGTGCTATAAGTGATGAATGTAATATACTTTTAATATTCATAATTATCTCCATTTCTGTATAGTTTCTTATTGGTAATTTAGTTTAGTAATTTAGTAATCTGAAATTGTGTAATCCAACATATGGTAATCTAACATATTACAGATATACTTTCAAGCTTTGACAGAAGGGGTTATATGTGTGTATTATATGTTATTGTTTAGAAAATTGTAATAAAGAATATATGGAATTGAAGTTATGAAATTAAGAGTTGGAATAAGAGGTACGGATGAAGATATATACAGCCGTACAGAAACTGAGCTTATCATAAGCCAGATAAAGAAGAACAATAAAGAAGCAGCATTTGTAAAAAAGATTATTGGCAGATTGGATAAGGCCGATAATCCAGAGGGTCTGTGGGCTGTGGATGTGGCACAGGCAATATCAGACGGAATAATAGATATTGGGATTGTAAGCGTAAAAGAGCTTATGGAGATAGATAATACATACATATGGAAAAAAGGTGTTAAGCTTTCTGCAATAACTAAAAGAAGAGATGCAAGAATAGTGCTTATAACAAAGAAACACAGGAACACTAATAAAATATCACACAGGAAAAATAATAACAATAATAAAGAAACAATATTGTATACATCCTCTAAGGACGTAGAACAAAAGTGCCAGTATATATATGCAGATACCAGGTGCATATATGAGGAAGGCTTGACAGCCTGCATAGAAAGACTGACCGCAGGGGAATGTGATGGAGTGCTGGCACAGGCGGATGAACTAAGGATGTATAAATATAATCATAATAAAGAATTCATATATGACTATATACCTACAGATATTTATATTCCCAAAACCGGAACTGCCATGTCAGCAGTTCTTACAGCCAAAAAACAGGAGCTTGAAGATATAGCAGGGAGGGTGCAGGATGAGATGGCTGCAGCGTGTATAGAAATGGAAGGTGAAGTTATACATAAGCTTAATTCATCTGGATATATCCAGGAGGCAAGAGCTATTAGCAGTATAGAGGGGAATGTATTTAAAATAGATGCCTGTGTATATAATCATGGCAGAAGCCTGCGTATGAACAGAAGCGGGGATATTGGTGATAAGGATATTATAATGCAGAGTCTTGTGTCGGATATGCTTTTAAGGATGTGATGTATGGGTGTAATATACGTTTGTAATGTAACTTGTAAATGTAATTGTGTAAATGTAACTGCAAATACATTTTTGACCTTGCAGCAATTATATGTTAATATAAAAGGGCTTGTAATATCAGGTTATAATAAAGGACAGAGGTTTAATATATGGAATTTAAGAAGATAGATGATAATAAGTTTCAATGCCTGTTACTTGAGGAGGATCTTGAGGATAACGATATAACTCTTGATGATTTCTTTAGAAACGATACAGATAAGATACACGGACTGCTTGAAGTTGTTATGGAGGAAGCAGCAAAGAATATTGATGTGGATATGGCTGGTGGAGTCATGTCTCTTCAGCTTGCATCACAGCCGGATCATTCGATACTTCTTACTGTATCCTCAGGAAAAGACGACCTGGGTAATATGTTAAGACAGGTGGGAGAAAGAGCAGCAAAGGCATTTTCATCATATAAGCCAGATAATGACAATAAAGGAAATGTTATAAAGAATCCTAAGAAGGAGCCAAAGGCAGCAGAGTTTACGGCCTTTGATAAAATAAAGGATATATTTGAGGAAATGAAGCCGGATAATGCTCCGTCAGTTAATCCGGACAGCCTTTATGGAAAGGATACAGGAAAGCATGTAAGCAGAGTGGTTACAGTAGGATATGCTGTATATAGCTTTGCCTGCTTTGATGACTTTGAGGCTATGTGTGGTGTGTGTCCGAAGATATGGGGCGTAGGCAACAGTCTTTATAAGAAAAATGATACATACTATCTTGTTCTTGAAAAAGGAAGATGTTCGCAGGACAGATATAATTCAATATGTAATGTTATAAGCGAATATGCAGGAATAGACTCAGATAAGGAGTCAAGGGTATTATGGGTTAAGGAAAACTGTAAGGTGGTCATAGCTGGTAATGCTATAGGGAAAGTAAAGAAATATATGTAAATAAACACAAAGGAAGGGTGATATTATGATGTATCCGGATTTCCTTGTGCCAGGTGGTACTATAGGCTTCGTTGCTCCATCTTTTGGATGTGCAGCGGAGCCTTATATTACAGGTTTTAAGAAGGCACAGGACAGATTTATTAGTATGGGCTATAAGGTGGAGAATGGTCCGAATGTATATGAGGCAAAGGGTATTGGAATAAGCAATACACCGCAGCTATGTGGAATGGAGCTTGGGGATATGTATGCAGCACGTAATAACGATGTACTTATATCCTGCGGTGGTGGTGAGCTTATGTGTGAAATTCTTGAGTATGTTGACTGGGATAAGATTAAACAGTCAGAGCCAAAGTGGTTTATGGGATATTCAGATAATACTAATTTCACATTCCTGCTTAACACAATAGCTGATACAGCCAGTATATATGGCCCATGTGCTGCTGCGTTTGGTGCAGACAGCTTACATAAGTCACATATGGACGCAATTGATATTCTTACAGGTCGTAAGCTTGTGGTAAGTGGATATGATAAGTGGGAAAATGAGTCTTTAAAATGTGAAGATAATCCTACACCAGAATATAACCTGACAGAAGAAAAGGTATTAAGATGCTTTAAAGGTGATAAGGAGTATGCAGTGCCGGTGTCGCAGATGAATGCGGAAACAGGAATACATATAAGCGGAAGAATTATAGGCGGCTGTATGGATTGTCTTGTTAATCTGCTCGGAACAGAATACGATTATGTAGCAGAATTTAATGAAAGATATAAGAAGGATGGAATTATATGGTTTCTTGAAAGCTGTGACCTTAATGTGTTTGCTATAAGAAGAGCAATGTGGCAGATGGATAAAGCAGGCTGGTTTAAGCAGGTTAAAGCGTTTGTCATAGGAAGACCACTTGTGTATGGACAGGAAATGATGGGGCTTGACCAGTATAATGCAGTACTTGCAACAGCAGGCAGATATAACGTGCCGGTTATTATGGATGTGGATATCGGACATCTGCCACCAGCTATGCCTGTCATAAGTGGAGCTTATGCAGATATTTGCGTTGAAAGCTCCAATATAACTATTGATTATTCGCTGATATGATACATAAGATAAATGCATCCGGCAAGGATAAGCCTGCTTGCAATATGCATAAATATACTGTAAAATAATGACATTATTGTTAATAAGGAGGATTAAAGTATAATGGGAATGACGATGACACAGAAGATTCTTGCAGCCCATGCAGGTCTTTTGGAAGTTAAAGCAGGACAGTTAATCGAGGCAGAGTTAGATCTTGTGCTTGGTAATGATATTACATCGCCAGTAGCCATTCATGAGATGGAAAAGATGACTGTTAAGACAGTATTTGATAAGGATAAGATAGCACTTGTACCGGATCATTTTGTTCCTAATAAGGATATTAAGTCAGCAGAGCATTGCAAATGCGTAAGAGAATTCGCAGCAAAGCATGATATTACTAACTATTTCGAAGTAGGCCAGATGGGTATTGAGCATGCTCTTTTACCTGAGCAGGGACTTACAGTAGCAGGTGATGTTATTATAGGTGCTGATTCACATACATGTACATATGGAGCACTTGGAGCTTTCTCTACAGGTGTTGGTTCAACAGATATGGCAGCAGGCATGGCTACAGGTAAAGCCTGGTTTAAGGTTCCTTCAGCTATTAAGTTTAACCTTACAGGAAAGCTTAATAAATGGGTAAGCGGTAAGGATGTTATTCTTCATATCATTGGTATGATAGGCGTTGATGGAGCACTTTATAAGTCTATGGAATTCACAGGTCCTGGTGTATCAACACTTACTATGGATGATAGATTTACAATTGCTAATATGGCTATTGAAGCTGGTGGAAAGAATGGCATCTTCCCGGTTGACGACCTTGCAAGAGAGTATATGAAGGAGCATTCCAAGAGACCATTTGTAGAGTATACAGCAGACGATGATGCAGAATATGAGAAGGTTTATGATATAGATCTTTCTACAATCAAGTCAACTGTTGCATTCCCACATCTTCCAGAGAATACACATACAGTTGATTCCATAGATGATATTAAGATAGATCAGGTAGTTATTGGCTCATGTACTAATGGACGTATTGATGACTTAAGATGTGCAGCTAAGATATTAGAAGGCAGAAGCGTTGCAAAGGGATTAAGAGTAATAGTTATTCCAGCTACACAGAAAATATACATGCAGGCGATTGAAGAAGGCCTTGTGCAGACCTTTATTAAGGCTGGTGCAGTTGTAAGCACACCTACCTGCGGACCATGTCTTGGTGGTTATATGGGTATTCTTGCAGAAGGCGAGAGATGTGTATCAACAACTAATAGAAACTTTGTAGGACGTATGGGACATGTTGAGTCAGAAATATATCTTGCAAGTCCAGCAGTAGCTGCAGCAAGTGCTGTAACAGGAAAGATAAGCCAGCCTTCAGAGCTTGGTTTATAATAGACAGATAGCTGTCTCTTATACACATCTCCGA
>ERZ1026776.1454-NODE-1454-length-13233-cov-57.570041_pt1 | contig 13233 bp, 11 predicted proteins | sample MGYA00380125_ERZ1026776 | MGnify/ENA primary metagenome ERZ1026776 (study PRJEB33269, sample SAMEA4719761) | human gut metagenome | biome: human-associated habitat; feature: organic feature; material: feces | place: Cameroon | collected 2013-10 ...
CTTTCCGGCGATACGTTGGCGCAGCTGAAGTGGTGGATGATGTTCTGAATCTTCAAGTTCGAACTTCCGCACTTCGGACAGCACTCTGTATAGAGCAGGTGAGAGTGGTTACACTTTGGGCATAGGTGTTCCTTGAGCAGGAAGCGGTGAATGCGCAGTGATCCGAACTCCACCATAGAGTCGATGAACATGAACATCTCGTTGAGATGGAAGAGACCCATACTGTGGTAGTGCTCGAAGATTGGGTTGATATATCCCAAAGATGATTTCTCCAGCAGTCTGTGTCCTATGATTCGCTGGTCTCTTGAGAGCAGGTATTTCAGGATGTTGGCAAAGAGCTGGTTGGTTTGTGTAGGGCGTGAAGTTTCGTTTTTCACGCCATACTTCTGTCTTGCCTGCTTGATTCTGTCTATAATCTCATATACCTTTTCATTGTTCATGTCGCTCACATAGGCATCGATGATATAGTCGATGATCTGTTCCTTTCCTGATACTGCCGTATTGACGAATATCGGTTTGTAGCTACATTTCCACGATAAGATTGGACTGGCTCCATACAGTATGGCATGGAACGCGCGCTCACTCTTCGTATTGATGTATATACAATCGAAGTAGTCGGGCTGGATATCCGGTGTCGAGTCGATATCTATAAAGCTATCGATGGTGAGCACCATGTCTCCACGTTTGTTTCTTCTAAGTCCAATCATTCTTTATTTCTTTTGTTCTTGATGATTATTGGTGTCGCTCGAAATCATGTTGCTTCGCTTCACGTTTTCGTTCTTGCCCACTGGGATGGTATACATCGGCAGCGGTTTCGGATCGAGCATGGCACCAATCTTGTTCACTCTGATTCTTACCGGCAGTCTGTTACTCATTACCCATGCCGGAACTCTCTGGTTCGGCGTCAGGGTGAATACGGCAACCACTGCGTTGGCATCATGCGAGAAGTTGCTCTGCAGATGCTTTGGTATTTCCTCTACTCTCAGACCTACCATCTGCAACTTTGCCTGTAGCTCCAGGTCTTTGTTGATGATGATGTCGGCATCGTCAGGACTTTCCATATACTTCACCATGTCGTTGGGTACGTATGCGATGACGCCCAGATGGCAGGCTGCATAGTCGGTGTGCTGGATAACCATCACCTCCTCGCTTTTGAACACCAGTGTCTTGTCGCTCACATTGATTTTTGTGATGTAGGCATCGGCAGGTGCACAGCAGTAGTGTATCAGCCCCGGGTTGTAGATGCTGGTGTTGGAGTAAGGCATGGCAGCATTTGCCATGCCTGCACCTCTGCGACTCATAAAACTGTAGGTGGTGTTCTTAGCCTGTGCATAGATTTCCACCTTGTTGGCCTGCTTTCTCAATTCCTCTTCTACCTCGGCAATCTCTGCATCCAAAGCATTGCGCTTGGTGTTATCGGTAAGACCGTAGTAGATATCCGAACTTTCAGAGGCTTTCTGTTTCCTCAGTTCGGCAAGTCGGGTACGCAATACAGGAATCTCCTGCTGTGCGAGTTTAGCCTGCACCTCCATGTCGTGAGTCTCCTTTACGGCAGAAGGCAGGATGTTCGGGTCGTATTGGTTCACAATATTGCCTAGCAGCACATAAGAGTAGAGCGTATCTCCCTTATGCACCACTTCACCCATTTCTTTGTTCACCTTAAGGATATAGATGTCGTCAACGGCACTGATATGGTTTTCATCGAGGGTTATATAACCGTCGAAGGTTGCCCATATCATACGAGTGACAATATAGTAGGCGGCAAGCACGATAACCAGCAGGAAGATCAGGGCAAAGATAATCTGCTGTCTGGCAAGGCGGTGACCCTGCGTCTTCAGCAAGTCTGCCATCGCCTGTTCTTGTGGCGTGCCATTATATTGGAATTCATTCATATTCTGGTTTCCTTACATTCAAAGTTCTATTTCTTTGAAGATGTTGTTGTTGTCATAGATGCTCACGGCTTTCTCGATGTTGATGATAGCGAGAGCCCGGTTCTGCATCAGTTTATACATTCGCTCCATACTTTCCAGGAGTCCAGTATATTCATCCATACGCATCAGATAGTTGTATCCCTGCTTCTGGTTCTGGTAGGCAAACCGCCGCATTTCGATATATTTGCCGGTCTGGTCTATATGGAAAGCCTCGGTGGCTATAGCCTTGTTCAGGTTGTCTATTTTCTTGAGCAGGATGCCTACCGACTGTTTTATTTCCTTTACATCGGTACCGCGGCTGCTGCGTATGATTTCCTTCTGGGTCTCCAGTGCCTGTCGTTTGCGTGGCGTTTCGTTCCAGATAGGAATGGTGAATCTCACGCCCACATCGGCATTGTTCGAAATCTTGTTGTTGCTCTGCCAGTAGCTCGACCATCTTGCGAATGGTGTGAGTCGGGTAGTGCTTAAGTAGTTGGTCAGTTTGCTGTCGTTGTCAGCAATCTGTTCTTTCACCATTGTGATGCGTGCATCCAGACTTTCCTGGTTCAGATGGTTCCAGAGGGCTGTTGTGTCTACCACTATCTTTGTTGGTTTGATGCGGTAGATAGGCTTGTTTGTGATATCTCTGTCTGTGCAGAGCACGGAGATGTCATATTCAGCCTCCAGCTTATCGTTCATCACTTTCAGCATCTTGTCGTTGCTGATTCGGTCTTTTTCTAGCATAAACTGGTAGGCTTCGTTCATGATGTCGAGGTTGTCCAGTCTGTGTGCTATGACAGTACCGATATAGAAATTATATTGTTCGGTCAGCTCATCTGCTGCCTTTTCATAGATGTCTGCAGTTTGGCGCTTTTTTATTTGCAAGCGGTCGAGTTCATTGGCAAGAGCAATCTTCGTTCTTTTCTCTTTGCCTTGGTAGAACTTCGAGTTGATGATGTTCCATCCGAGTTCGGCTTGAACCTTCATCTTGTATTTTGATACCTCTTTTGCGTCGTCTTCTTCAGAGTCGAAGTACGAGTCAGGTCGGGCATAAACCTGTCCGGTCACTTCCAGACCGTTGTGTCTGTTGAGCGCAAGATGCTCATGTGCTGTTTTCGACCAGAACAGAGAGTCGGTCTTGCTGATATCAGCGTGATGCTGATTATTGAGTCCCAGTTGTATGACTGGAGCTTTCACCCAAATAGGGTTTTTGATGAGAGTGTCGAGTTGTGCGAAGCGCTGTTTAAAGTGTCTCAGTACATTATTGTTCTTCAGGTTCTCATATACGAGCATCTTAGGGCTGAAACTATTCGGCTTTTTGCCTTTCGTCTGAGCCATAGTGCTTTGTGCTGCCATGAGAAGTAGCAGAACTGTAGTTGAGTATAGTAATATTTTTCGCTTCATAATGAGTTATTAAACACGATGAATGCAGCTGCGAGCTGTTGCAGCTGCATTCATCTCGTGTTAGGGTATTTATTTGTATTAAATACTTCTTAGTATTCTCTTACTTCTTTGTCTGCTTCTTATCAGTCTCATAGCTTGTGCCTGCACCAGATGCGTTTTTGTCAACCAACTGGTATATCTTCAATCTATTCTTACCGTAAGCTACATAAATTAAACCATTGTATAATTTTACATAGTTAGCAGAATTCCAAGAAATCTTACCTGTAGTCTCATCTGCCACGCCTGTTACGCGTGTCTTAGCTACTACCTTTGGCTTGCCTTTTTCCATCTCGTTCTTGTCGAGAACAACAAGACCATAGCCACCACATGCTAAGTATACATAATTGTTATCGTATGTTACTCCATTAGCATATCCCTGTGGTTTTTTGGTTGAAGCTGTAAGAGGAGCCTGCCATGTCCATTTCTCAGTACCATTCTTGTCGTAGCATGTCAGTCCATTTGCACTGCGGCAAACATAGATGTTCTCACCGTCGATGGCAATTGTGTTCTTACCATTGTTAGGTGTGATGCTTGCGATATCGATTGTCTTCTTTGGAGTTGCTGTTGCAATGTTAGCACCTGCATCAAACAAATCCAATTTAGCATCAACTGCTGCATCTGGGTCTCTAGGACTTGTGGTGTAGTAGAGGGCTGCAATCTCATTGCCATTGATGGCGATGTGCTTTGCCTTACCTGGAGTTGGCTTGCTGTTGAGAAGTTCCAATGTGTTTGGATCGTAAACTTCATAGCCTCTAGTACTTGTGATGAGAAGTTTGTCTCCGTCGCGTATGATGGCATTCTCATCTAAGCTTGAAGATTGAGTGGTCTGATCCAATGGGACGATGATAAGTGGATTAACAAAAGCATCGCCAATGTTCTTAACATCTGTATCCAAGAGTCCACTTGAATTAATACCAATTCTTGCCATCAAACCATTTGCTTCAGTCTGCTTACCTGCTTCATTGTGGTAAGCATAGTTACCTACTACATACAAATTAGGAGTTGAAGACTTACTGTCAATCATCAAGTGGTTGAAGTCCATTGTGTTGTCTTTGTCCTGCAAGTACTGTAACAACTTAGTCTGCTTATTGGCATCTGTCTCGAATACTTCGATACAGCCACCGTGTCCTTTTCCACGTGTGTGATAAGACATATAGAGCTTGCCATTATACTCCTGAATGCAAGTTGCAGAGATGTCGTGAGTATGGTCGTAGCCAATTTCACCAACTTCATCTATTCTCTTACCAGGTGTAGGATCCTCTGGTTCCAATGTGTATCCACACTTTGCAGGCTTTGCTACAACAGGGTTAGAGTTATTCTTGTAGTTGTGGGCAGCTCCAGCGTTAGGGAAGTGGCAGTCACTAAATGCATAATGGTCACCATTTGGTGCACTATTATTCATTTTGTTTACATCGATGTAGAACTCCCCACCATCATTCGCTGCATGGAATATATAACAATCCATCAATGACTCTGGGCTTTCGCTACCATTATATTTGATTTCGTTAGCCTTAATCAAAGCCTTGGCGTTTTTACCCTGAAGAATGACAGAACCGCTACCATTCTTGTTGGTTGTCAATGTTCCTTCGCATTCAATAGTACTATTGTTTACCAAGTATATATTGGTAGAAGACATAATGGTGATATTCTTTGCCTTTATATAGTTGGTGTGGAGTGCACTTCCTGCACCGTCTCCACCCTTTAAAATCAAATCTCCAGGAATTTCAAGAGAGCAGCAATACAACTGGCCACTATTGTCAAATGTAAGGCTCTTAAATTTAGCATGACCATCAATGTTGACGATACCATCCAATTTTACGTCTGTATTTTCAAGACCTTCTGTTCCGCCTTGGATATTTACGATAGCTCCCTTTTCGGATTTTAGATCTGGACATGTAACCTTACCTCCAGCATAGAATTTTCCTTGAACCCTCAGTGCCTTACCGTTTAAGTCCAAATCCGTATTTGTGTAAAATTCGTCATTGGGAGAAACATAGAAGTCGCTTGCCTTGCTATTATTATATGTAATCTTACCATCGTAGTTGTACAGCTTTACTTGAGAGCTTAGGAATATGTTTCCATCATCATTACCTGAGGTTGTGTTAATGTTTACTGTTCCACCAAGGACTATAAGCTTACCATTTGAATTTGCCCAGCAATTGTCTATTGTTAGCTCACCTTCTACATATAGTGTTGCACCATTCAAGTTTAAACCACTTGTGATAGTTGTTCCTTTCTTTATTACATAAACCTTTGAACTGTTAAGTCCTTGCGTTCCATTTAGTGGATATTGGTTGTTGCTTGCTATTTCTGTTGCATTTGCTGGTACGCTTGGCTTTGCTGGCATATTATATACGTCGCCTAAATTCGCTTCTGTAACTCCCGCTGCTCTTGAAGTATTATCACGTTTGAAGTTATAGACTCTAGAAGCCAAAGCTTGTGCATCGGTAATTGAAACTACTTCTTTACCCACAATATCTTGAGTGGTATCTGGTGTTGTGATACCATTTTCAGAATCGCTACAAGATGCGAGGAGCATTGCTGCGAAAGTAAAAGAAGCTAGTTTGATGTTAATAGCTTTCATGTTAGTCTTTTATTAACCGTTAATATTCCTTTCGTATTTCACGTATACCTTTTTATTAGCTAGTTATCTTAGCTTTTTATAAGGTTTGTTCTCCCTCACTCCTAAAAGTGAGAGTGGGGGAGAACAAGAGAGTATTTTATCAATATCTAATTACTTAGTTGTTGAAGTGAGTTTGAATACCTGTACACGGCTCTGGCCATAAGCTACGAAGATGTAACCATCCTTGCCTACTGTTACGTAGTTAGCAGAGTTGCCATTCTTCCATTTGCCATTCTCCTGTTTGCCGTTGAATGCGATACGATGGCAAAGCTCTTTACCTGTTGCCTTGTCAAGTACAACTACACCATAACCACCAGCTGCTACAAATACATAGTTTCCGCTGATTGCTACACCATTGCAGTAACCCTTAACGGCACCATACTTGTCACTCTTTTCGTTCTGGATAGCAGGAACTACATAATCCCATACCTTGTCGCCATTAGAATTATAGCGAACGAGACCACGAGCACCCTGGCAAACGTAGAGATCTGTTCCATCAACAGCGATAGTGTTCTTGCCGTTCTCTGGTCCTACATTACCATTGGTAGTGTAAGTCTTAGAAGCATTGTTGAACATTGTGGTATTGAACTCCTTGATTGTACCTGTTGTGTTTGCTCCTGTAGCAATCAAGCTATATACCTTGTTGTTTGCTGTAACAACGCTCTTTACTTCTGTATCCTCAAACCAAATGTGGTTGAAGTCACTGTCGAAATCCTCAAAACCTCTTGTTGAAGCCACAACGAAATGGTCACCATATTTTGTAATGCTATTAGCATCCAATTTGTTGTGCTCTGTTGCATTCAATACGTATGTCGTCATTGCATCATCACCTGTTGTCAAAATGTTGTTCTGCAATGGAACGTAAGCGAAGATGGCACCCTTATTTACTTCACCTCCAGCAACGTATACTCGATTGTTGTCTACCAGCAGGTGATTGATGTCCAAACCTGTTGTACCCTGTACTTCCTGATCTGGCTTAATCTGATTTCCTTCGAAGTGGAGAACTTCAAGACCACCCTTGCTAGCCTTGCCATTTGTGTGGTAAGATACGTAGATGTAGTCGCCTACGTTCTGGATGCACGATGCAGACATGGCATTGTTTGAAGGGTTGAATGCAGCAACCAGGTCAAGCTTTTTATTAGACTTGATGGCATTAATGTCGACAGTCAACTCGTAGCCATACTTCTTGTGATTCTCGTCTATCAACTTAACAACATCACCATTTGTAGCCTTGTCATAGTCAAGATAAGATGCTGAGATGTCAAGATCGCCTGCAGAAGGCATTTCACCATTGCCATTGAAGCACTTTGTGAACTGTAGCAATAATACTGAATTATTGCCAGGAGTAGCAAATGCGTCAATCTTATCGCTTCCGTTGTTAGTGAACTTGTCAGCCTTAATTACTGCTACTGCATTATTTCCTGCCAATGTAATCTGGCCGGATGATGCATTATCTGTATTGAGGTTGTTTACATTGATTACGTTTCCATCTGAGATTGTAATGTTGCTGCCAGACTTCAAGTTAAGCTCTGCCTCTCCAACCTTAGTAACTGAATTGTTCTCATCCTTCTCGTTGTTTGTAACGTTTACATAGTGAGCTGTCAATGAAGAACCACTCTCCATGTTGAGCTTGCCTGTAACCTTGATAGCAGTGTTTGCTGAGCTCGCATCAATAGTACCATTAACGGTAACGTTGCCTGCCTGCAAGAAACCACCAAACTTCAAGCCACCATTAACTGTTACATTTGTGGCATTGAGAATATTTGCAGTTGCATTTACAGAAGCACCTTCCTCGATGTTCAGATTAACTGCACGGAGTGAACCGTCAATAAATGCCTTTGAGCCATTCTTGAAAGTGATGTTCTGAGTTGGGACAACTTTCTCGCCCTTTGCATTGGTTGTAGTGTTACCGAGACCAGTGCGGAGTTCTTGCTCCTTGCCTGACTCATATCCTTTACCTCTCCAGTTAGCGTAAAGTTCTCCTTCAATAACGATATCGTTGTCTGATTTAAGTAGTGCACTGGCTTCTGTAATATAAACTTTATCTGTAGCAGTAATCATGCTACCGGTACCTTTATACTGTACCTTGGCACCCTTTGCAAGAACGATTTCGTTGCCACCTTCTGACTTGTCATAAATCAAAGTTGCATCACCGTGTACGAAGATTTTTACACCTTTAATACGTTTGCCGGTCAAGTCTACGGTATTTTTGTTCTTGATAGCATAAGCGTTAACTCCTCCTTCAGTAAATACCAAGTCTTTTGAATTGCCTGTTGACAATTCTTGTTTCAAGTTTGGCTCTTGAGGAATGTCAGTTGGCATCGCAGTGATGAAAGTTACATCACCTGCAGCTCTTGAACCGAAGAACTTACGGGCGTTGGCTGTACTGTTTTTGTAGTTAAATACTCCTGTTGGTGTTGAAGATGTAAGACCAATAGTTGTAACATCCACAACAGAGTTGCCGTTACCGCTGTTAGGGGTGTCGGTGCTGTCGCTACATGATGCGAATACGAATGCCGCCAAACCGATGGCAGCAAGTTTAGAATTGAATACTTTCATATCTATTTAAGTTTAAATTGTACTTTCAGTTTCTGATTAATACCATTTACTTATATTCTTGTCCTCCAGCTCGTTGTTTTTTTGGTAGTTTGACTATCGTTTTGGTAGTTTGACTATCATCATCTTGCGTACACTTACAAGTGGAACTGTTAGACGCTGCAAATTTAATGTAATTTTTTCAGACTTAGCCGAATTTTTAGTTAAATAAACTTAATTCATTGTTTTTTGCTCTGATGGTCATTATGTTGGCTTGTTGTGGGCGGTAACGAGTTGGCTAGCATAGTTTGAATTTCTGGTATTGTGCTTTACTTATTTCTCGTATCTTGGCAAAAAGTTTGTCATGAGCCTCTTTGTTCTCCTTGTTGTAGATTTCCGCTGCCTCATGCATAATCTGAGCCAGCATTTCGTCTGTTGGCTCTTCCATGCTTGTCAAGCGATAGCTATTTAGTTCTTTTTCTGAAATCATAATTCTATTCGTTTTAAAACCGCTGCAAATAAACTGCTTGTTTTAAGTTTTTTGGAGCGGCTAGTATTGGTTTATATAATCTTCCAGGAAATCTTCTGGAGTTCTAACTTTGATGTTTGCTGTCTTGAAGTCTTTTATGTTTCTGGTAACTATGTAGTCCGCTTTTGCTTTTTGTGCGCATTTGTATTGCATGGCATCTTCAAAATCTTCAAAGTCGGATAGGGTTGCATAGTTCACGCATTCTTCGTCCGTTGCCACTACTTTGCATATTTTGCAGAAATCAGCAATCAGCGTTTTTATACTGTCGTTGTTGTTCTTCTTGCTTAAAATATAGCTTGCAGTTGCAAAAGACATGGCTGCTGCGTGTAATTCAATCTTTTGGTTGATAGCTAAGCTCATGATGATAGCAGCATCATCGTAAAACTCAGTTCTGTTTCCAAGATAATCAATTATCACATTTGTATCTAAGAAAACCTTTTTCATATCAGCTTATTTCATATAGTCCTTGTAGTATTCGTCTTTGTAGTCGAATGAGTCAGGCGAGTTGATGCCTTTAGTCATGGCTGCAATTCTTGGGTCTATAACTAAGTCTGCCCTGGTTATTTTCTTAGTCTTTGTCTTGTTGGGAGACACAGCCTTGTTGGGAGACAATATTTTCTTCAGTGCTTTGACTGCCTTGCTTATCGTCTCGTAATCCTCGTTGGCTATTCTGCTGACGAGTGATTGATATTCTGTTTGTAACTCTAATGTTGTCATAATTCTAATCTTTTAAAATCTAAGACATGTTGTTGCTGTTATTTTCTGCTCAGCAAATAAGTAATCTATATTTCTGCTTTTAGCTGCAGTATATGTTCCGCCGACAGCCCGGTTATTTCCTTTACCGTCGCTTCATCTATGCCCTTTGCCAGCATCTTTCTGGCAATCTCAAGACTTCTTTTTTCCATGCCTTCGGCTATACCTTCACGCTTGGCGGTGTCTACGGAATTCTTGATGTCGCGATATGCCTTCTTGCTAGCTTCGTACTCCCTCATTTCCTGCGGAGTGAACTTGGCTATCTCGGCTTTGATGTATCTTTCTTCTACCTGTTTCATACGCGATTCATTTAAATTAATACTTTTGCAAAGATTATGCCAGTGAGTGCAATGAAAACTTGCTTTCGAATTGCCGAGCGCCGTACAATCTTCTGCAAAGATACGCTGAAATTTTGTAACTTCCAAATTTTTAGGCAGTTTTTTGCATTGGGGGATAGAGAAAAATCATTATGTAGGAACGCCTTGTAGAATTTGCGTCTTTTCTTTGAATGCCTTGATGTTATGGTGTATTGCTTGTTTGGAATTGGAGTGGGGCTTACGTAAATGTTAACTGAGGCTTACTTGAAGTTGAAGTGAGGCTTACTTGAAATGGATGTGTTGATTATCTGAACGCGAAGTGAGGCTTACTTCAATAGCCAATGAATGCTGTTTCTGTTACTAACGAATTTTCAGTGACTAACGAAGGCTGTTTCAGTATGAACAGGAGACTGTTTCAGTGAGAATAGCTTTCTGTTTCACTTTTTTTCTGCATTTTTTTTTCTCTTTTCCTGCAACCTTTCTGCATCTTCTTACGTCTAACCACCAGAATTCCGAAAGAGAACTGCTTTTGGTATAACATGTATTTAGAAACATAAAATTAGAAATGAATATGAAGAAATTTGGTATTTGGGCGGTAGCTGCCGCTTTGTTCTTTGCCCCGTTGGGCTTGAGTTCTTGCAGTATGGGATCTTCTACCAGTGAAATGAGGGGGAATCTCAACTTTACGCAGGATGATTTGAGCGAGAAACCTTTCAAGGCTATCAACGTGGATGTGATTGCCAGCGTTTATTATACCCAGAACAATGGCGATGAATGCAGCGTTCGATTGGATTACTCTGCCATCAAGGATGCTGAGTTCGTACAGAAACTCAAGGAGAAACTCAAGGTGGTTTATCGTGACGGCGAGGTGAAGATCGGTCTCACCGGAAGACTTAAGGTGCCTGCTGCGTGTAACTCTGAAAAGAATAGACTCAAGATTTATATCACCAGCCCCGACTTGGTGAAGATTGCACAGAAAGGTGTGGGCTCTTTCCACGCCAAGACGATTAATAGTGACCGCCTGGAAATCGATAACGAGGGAGTAGGCTCTGTCAAGATAGGGAAGATTCTTGCCAACAAACTGGAGGTTACCAACGAGGGTGTAGGCTCTGTCAGCATCGATGATGCCAAAGGCGATGATATGAGCATTGACAACGAAGGCGTTGGCTCGGTGAAAATCTCTAAGATTGAGATGGAAAGCCTGAAACTGGATAACGAGGGTGTTGGCTCTGTTAACCTGGATATGTTTAAGGGTGGCAGCCTGGTTATCAAGAACGAGGGCGTGGGCAGTGTGAAAGCCAAGGTTGACTGTCAGAGTGTAAACGCTACTTCTGGAGGTGTTGGAGGGGTTAACTTGAGCGGCGTAACCCGTCAGTACAATAAGAAAAAAGGCGGAATCGGAGGAATTTCTGATGGTGGATTGACTGTGAGAGAATAATGTAAGTTATTGAAAATCATAGAATAAAGTGGTTAAGGATGCATGCGCAAAATTTTTAAAATGAAATTTTGAAAATTTTGCGCATGCTAGACATTCTTCTTATTTTTCTTTTTTTCTTTTATTTATTTTCTTTTTTATCTTTTCTTCTTGCTTCTTCTTCTTTTCGTTTTTGTCTTTTCTTTTTTTCTTGTTTCCTTTTTGTTCTTCTTAAAAATGCGGAACTCAGGGGATTTTTAACAGATGTAAACAGTTTGGGAAGGGAAGCTGAGCGTCAGATAAATTAGAAATCCCACTTTACACCGAGGCAAGGGCGAACCATCCAGCCGGCATTGCTGCCGAAGTTGTGGCTGATTTCTACCTCGCTACCTACGCTCAGGTTCTCGCAGCCGAAGTGCTGGCCTACATTATACCAGAGCTGTGGCTCTGTGGTGAAGACGGTATGCTCAGCTTTGTAATCGATGTTGCCATCCTTGTCGAGCTTCAGGTCGCCATCCTTGTCCTTGAAAGAACTGTGATTCTCCCACCAGAAATCAGCGAAACCGCTAAAGTTTAAACCCTTTAATCCAAAGATGTCTTTGCATCCCCAAACAGCAGTCAACTGCATCGGTACGTTCTGGTCGGTCTTGCGGATAGTCTTGTAGAGAGCCTGGAGGGTCAGGGTATTCTTGAAACTCTTGTCGTGCATGAAATACTCTACACCGAAGAGCCAGGCATTGTTGATAGGGTAGTTCTTGGTAATACCACCATTATACTCTACGTGGAGACTCCAGTTCTTCATTGGGCTGTTCTGCCAGAAGTTCAATGCACGTGAAATCTCAGTATAGGTTCCACCCTGTGCCACGTTTGGACTGTTGGTGTCCATCTTGTCGTAGTTGAAGTCGTGGTCTACAAAGAAATAAGTGCTACCCCATTTGTCCTGCTTGAACATTTCGAGTGTGAGGGTAACAAACTTGCGGTCACTGCCGAAGTCGTAGAAAACTTGGGCGTTGGTCTGTGCTAAAGTTTTGCTCGCAGGGAGCAACGCAAGTGCCATGAGCAGTAGGCTTTTCATCTTTTTCATAATTTTTTTTCTTTTCTTTATTATTTATTTAGTGAAACAAAAAACTGCGGACGGAAGGCCCGCAGTTTGTAATTATATTTATCCGTAACGATTAGTATGCGAAGAGAGGGTAATCCTTCATTGTCGCATTCACCTTCTCGCGAACGCGAGCGATGACCTTCTCGTCCTCAGGAGCATTCAGTACCTCCTCGATGAGTTCGGCAATGAGATGCATCATATCTTCCTTGGCACCACGTGTGGTCATGGCTGCTGTGCCCAGGCGGATACCTGATGTCTGGAAGGCAGAACGGCTGTCGAATGGAACCATGTTCTTGTTGACTGTGATGTCGGCTGCAACCAACGCATTCTCAGCTACTTTACCTGTAAGGTCTGGATATTTACTTCGGAGGTCTACGAGCATAGAGTGGTTGTCTGTACCACCGCTCACGATACCGAATCCGCGACCGATGAGATCGTCTGCAAGTACGGCTGCATTCTTCTTTACCTGAGTAGCATACTCCTTCCATGAAGGCTGCAGATTCTCATTGAAGGCTACTGCCTTGGCAGCGATAACGTGCTCCAGCGGACCGCCCTGCTGACCTGGGAATACGGCAGAATTCAAGAGCATGCTCATCTTCTTAACCTC